>Ga0164243_10002607_pt1 | contig 29612 bp, 22 predicted proteins | sample OricompcompostOP_FD_108781 | JGI IMG/M metagenome (GOLD analysis project Ga0164243, IMG submission 108781) | Organic Plus compost microbial communities from Emeryville, California, USA - Original compost - Organic plus compost (OP) | ecosystem: Engineered > Solid waste > Mixed feedstock >... | reverse complement strand
GCCGCGTTGGAGCGACACATGTACGAGCCGAACCGCACGGCCGGTGCACGGTACGCGGCGGTCGCGGTGGGGGTGCCGGTGCTGGCCGCAGCCGCCGCATCGCTGGCGACCCGCCGACAGCCTGTGGCGCGGTTCGCGCTTGTCGCGGCCGCGACCTGGACCGTCCTCGGCGGACGGTCGTTGCGGCGGGAGGCGACCGGGCTCGCCGACGCCCTCGCCGAGCGTGACCTGGCCACTGCGCGGCGCCGGTTGCCGAGCCTCGCCGGCCGCGACGCGTCCACACTGGACGAAGCAGGACTGGCACGGGCGGCGGTGGAGTCGGTGGCCGAGAACACCGCCGATGCCGTGGTGGGGCCGCTGTTCTGGGGAGCCGTCGCCGGGCTGCCGGGCCTGGTCGGCTACCGGGCGGTCAACACGCTTGATGCCATGGTCGGCCATCGTTCGCCACGCTACGCCGAGTTCGGCACGGCGGCAGCGCGAGCCGACGACGTCGCCAACCTGGTGCCCAGCCGACTCACCGCCGCGCTGTTCGTGGCGGGGGCTCCGCTCGTCGGAGGTCGGATCAGCCGCAGCGGCTGGACCTGGCTGCGTGACGGCCACCGGCATCCGAGCCCGAACGCGGGGCAGTGCGAAGCCGCGATGGCCGGAGCACTCGGGGTCCGGCTCGGCGGCGTCAACGTCTACTCCGGACGGACGGAGATCCGTCCAGCACTGGGCGAGGGACCGTTGCCGGACTCGGATGACATCGGGCGGGCCGTGAAGCTGTCGACCGCCGCTGGAGCAGCTGCACTCGTGCTGGCCACCGTCCGGACACTCACCGGCCCCTGGCTGCGTCCTCGATGGTTGCGGCGGCGCCGGGCGAGCAATCCCGGACAGGCGCCGTTGCGGGACGGACGTGACTGAGCCGAGAGGCCGCCTAGGATCAAGGAATCCGTGGCCGATCAGACGGGAGCGCAGGCAGCGATGAGTCGAACCGAAGCCGAGCTACGAGCGGCGCTCGCCGCGCACATGCCCTCCGTGCGGGCGGACCTGGAGCGACTGATCCGCATCCCGGGTATCGCGTTCGACGGGTTCGACTTCTCGCAGGTGACACGCAGCGCCGAGGCGGTGGCGGACATCCTGCGCACGGTGCTTCCCGACGTGCGCATCGTCGAGGCGGGTGGGCAGCCTGCCGTCATCGGGCGGCGGCCGGCACCGCCCGGCGCTCCGACGGTGCTGCTCTACGCCCACCACGACGTGCAGCCCGTGGGGGACCGGGACGCCTGGCTGTCCGATCCGTTCGAACCCGTCGAACGGGACGGGCGGCTGTTCGGCCGGGGAGCCGCGGACGACAAGGCGGGCGTCATGGCGCACGTCGCGGCGTTGCGCACGCTCGGTGACGACCTGCCCGTCGGTGTGGTGGTCTTCGTCGAAGGCGAGGAGGAGTTCGGTTCCGACTCGTTGGAGGCGATCCTGCGCCGCCACCAGGACGAGTTGGCCGCCGACGTGATCGTCATCGCCGACTCGGGCAACTGGGACATCGGGGTGCCCGCGCTGACCACCACCCTGCGCGGCATCGTGAACACCTTCGTCGAGGTGCGCACCCTCGACCACGCCGTCCACAGTGGAGGCTTCGGCGGCGCCGTGCCGGACGCGCTCACCACGCTCTGCCGGCTGCTCGCCACGTTGCACGACGACGCGGGCGACGTCGCGGTCGAGGGTCTTGTCCGGCGCGAGGCGGCGCCCCTGGACTATCCCGAGGACCGGTTCCGCGACGAGTCGGGCATCCTCGACGGGGTGTCGCTCATCGGCACGGGTCGGATCGTGGAGCGCATCTGGACCAAGCCGGCGATCACCGTGCTGGGCATCGACGCGCCGCCGACCGCAGAGGCGCCCAATGCCCTGACCCCGAAGGCGAAGGCCAAGGTTTCGGTGCGCATCGCGCCCGGCGACGACCCGAAGAAGGCGTTCCTCGCCCTGCAGGCCCACCTGGAGAAGCACGCGCCCTGGGGAGCGAAGGTCACGCTGACCCTGGAACACGACGGGAATCCCTTCGCGATCGACGCGACGGGGCCGGCGTTCGACGCGGCGCGGGAGGCCTTCGCGGCCGCCTGGGACGGCACGGAACCCGTCGAGATTGGCGTCGGCGGGTCCATCCCGTTCATCGCGACGTTCCAGGAACTCTTCCCACAGGCGTCGATCCTCGTCACGGGCGTCGAGGACCCGGACGCCCGGGCCCACGGTCCGAACGAGAGCCTGCACCTGGGCGAGTTTCAACGTGCCTGCCTCGCCGAGGCTCTGCTGCTCGCCAACCTGGCCGACCGCCTCGCCTGAACCTGCGAGTCGCCTGCCTGCCGGTGCACCGGCCAGGACACCGGCAGGCAAGTCTCGAACAGACAGCCGAGGCCGGTCCTTGCGCAGATAGCACAAGTGACCGAAGATGGCTAGGCGGCAATCGCTTCGGCCTGAGGAAACGTCCGGGCGAGGACCGCGTTGGCAACGCGGGTGAGATGAGCGTCGAGTAGGTGCAGACTGGCCACAAGCTGGTCAATCTGCTCGGTCAGCACGGCTTCGGGGAGAGTGCGAACATCCTCTTCCCCCAGCGCGGTGATGGCGGCGTTAAGCTGGTCCATGACATCTCTCGTACCCATGTCCGAGACATTAGCAGTGGTCTCCCGTGGAGCACAAGCGTGCTAGGGAACTTTTGTTCGAGCTGATGTGGGGCCTCGCGGGTGCCCGTTCTTGTCGGTCCCTGCCGGCAAGATGGCGGCATGCTCTTCGCAGATGTGGCCGCCACGTCGGCCGCGGTCTCCTCGACGTCGGGCAGACGCGCCAAGGTGGCGTTGCTGGCCGCCGCCCTGAGTCGTCTGGCGGAAGGCAACGATCCACTGGCGATCGAGGCGGGTGCCGCCTACCTCGCCGGCGAGATGCGTCAGCGCCAGATCGGCGTGGGTTGGGCCAGCCTGCGCGACCTGCCGGCTGCGGCACCGGAGCCTTCGCTGACCGTCCGCGAGGTCGATCGGCGGCTGGCTGAGCTTGCCCGCATCTCGGGCGCGGGCTCACAGGCCCGGCGCCGGGAGCAGGTGGCCGCGTTGTTCGGCGCACTCACGATCGCGGAGCAGCGACTGCTCGTCGGCATCATCTCGGGCGAAGTGCGCCAGGGTGCTCAGGCCGGCCTGCTCGCCGACGCCATCGCCGCGGCGGCTCGCGTGCCGGCGACCGCTGTCCGGCGGGCGTTGCTGCTCGCCGGCGATCTCCGGCTGGTCGCGGCGGCGGCGCTCACCGACGGTGAGGCTGGGCTGAACGCGTTCCGGCTCACGGTTGGTCGACCGCTCGCGCCGATGCTGGCGCAGTCCGCGCCCAGCGTGGCCGAGGCACTCACCGCCACCGGCAGTCCCGCCGCCGTCGACGCGAAGTTGGACGGGATCCGGGTGCAGGTGCACCGCGACGGCGACGACGTCGCCGTCTTCAGTCGCAGCCTCGACGACATCACGGCACGGCTGCCCGGGGTGGTCGCGGCGGCGGCCGCGCTGCCCGTACGGTCGGCGGTGCTCGACGGCGAGGCGCTCGTCATCGACGAAGCCGGGCGCGCCCGGCCCTTTCAGGAGACCGCGGGACGGTCGGCACGGCAGGCGCTTCCGGTTGGCGGTTCGGCGGCCGGGTTGACCCCGTTCTTCTTCGATGCCCTGCACCTGGACGGCGTCGACCTGGTCGACGAGCCGGCGACCGTACGGTGGGCCGCGCTCGACGCCGTGGTGCCCTCCGCGCGTCGGGTGGCCCGAACGTTGGTCGACTCGACCGAGGCCGGCGAGGCAGCCTTCGCGTCGGCGCTCGACCTCGGCCAGGAAGGGGTCGTCGTCAAGAGCTTGGACGCCCCCTATGACGTGGGTCGGCGCGGCGCGGCATGGGTGAAGGTCAAGCCACGGCACACGCTGGACCTGGTGATCCTCGCCGCGGAATGGGGCCATGGCCGCCGACGTGGGTGGCTGTCGAACCTTCACCTCGGCGCTCGCGACCCGGCGGGTGGGTTCGTCATGCTCGGCAAGACGTTCAAGGGACTTACCGACGCGATGCTGGCCTGGCAGACGGATCGGCTGCTGGAGTTGGCCGTCGATCGTGGCGAGTGGGTTGTCACCGTGCGTCCGGAGCTGGTGGTGGAGATCGCGTTCGACGGGGTGCAGGCCAGCAGGCGCTACCCCGGTGGCGTGGCCCTGCGCTTCGCCCGGGTCCTGCGCTACCGGGAGGACAAGTCGGCCGCGGAGGCGGACACGATCGGCGCGGTTCGTGCCCTGTCCCATGCCGCGCACCGAGGCGGCGATCACGCATGAAGCGCGATCACGCATGAAGCACGGTCGTTCAGGAGCGGGCGGGAGCGACCAGGTCGTCCTCCGGGACGGGCGGCGTCTCCGGCGCCGGGTGCGCGTGCCGGTAGGCGACGTAGCCGAACCCGAACAGCGTCAGCAGCGCGAAGGCCCACCACTGCACGACGTAACCCGCGTTCATGGCGGCGTTCTCGTGGTCGGCCGGGATGGGCGTCAGGGCTGGGTCCGCCGGTGGCGTCTGGCTGGCCAGGGTGATGTAGGCGCCGTAGAGCGGGTACGGGACCGCCTCGGTCAACTGGGCAGGGTCGATGCGGCGCACGGCGAGACCACCCGCGAACGGCTCGGGCTTGCTCGCGCGGCTCTCCGGCGCGTGCACGCGGCCGACCACGGTGACCTCGCCAGATGGCGCGGCAGGGATGGTGGGCGCGTCCGTGGCGACCTCGGAGGTGGCGGGCAGCCAGCCGCGGTCGACCAGCACGGCGGTGCCGTCGGCCAGCACGAGCGGCGTGATCACCTCGAACCCCATCGTCGCGTCGAGGGTCCGGACACGGGCCAGGATCTCGTGTGTCGGGTCGTAGCGGCCCGTGACGGTGACCATCGACCAGTTCAGTTCGGCGTCCGGAGCCGGTCCGACCGAGCCGGGGACCCCGGCCGGCGCGGTCAGCACCTCGGTGAGCGGGCGGACCTGGCTGGCGGCGGCGTCGATCCGGGTGTTGAGGTCGGTGCGGTACTGGTACCGGTGCAGCTGCCACACGCCGAGCCAGACCATGACGGCTGCGGCGGTCACCATCAGCAGGCCGAGAGCTATCCACTGCTTGGACAGCAGAAACCGGTACACGTCGGGCAGGCTACCCGATCGTCCCCGGCGGCGGCCGGGGTGCCGGCCGGGCAGCCCGACCCGATCACGTCGTCAGGGCACCGGGCGGTACGGCCGGTGGTGTCGGCCACACCGCGCCCGAGCGGCCGGTTCCCGCGTCGGCCGCCTGGTCGCCGCGCCATCCGGCCCTGGTCGGACCGAGTGCGGCGCCACCGCGCGGTGCCCGGCAACCAGACAGGCGCGGTGCCCGGCAACCAGGCAGGCGCGGTGCCCGGCCGCGAGCCGCCGGACGGGTGGGTGCCGCTAACGCACGCCGACCGTGGCGGTCGCTTCGGAGGGCGGGGTGAAGTCCCGGACAGGCAGGCCCTCCAGCCCTCTCTTGAACAGGCCGGCGACGGCGGCATTGGTCTTCGGCGCGTTGCCGTCACCGGCGAAATGGAACGGGTTGTCCGGATCGGCGATGAACGAGGCCGCGGCGAGCTGCGGTGTGATGCCGACGAACCACGCGGACCGGGTGTCGTCGGTGGTACCGGTCTTGCCGCCCATCGGGCGACCGGCGGCCGCGGCGATCCCGGGGGCCGTCGACCAGGCGCCGCACGAGCCCCGGGCCGCCTTGTCCCCGGGCGGGCAGCGGGTGACATCGACCGCGCCGCGCGCCACCTCGACCGAGAGCGCCTGGGTGCACTTCGGGTTGCCGGCCGGGACGGGCGCCCCCTTGGAGTCCACAATGGACAAAATGGGGTTGACCTCGCAGTAGACGCCGTCGGCGGCGATGGTGGCGTAGGCGTTGGCCATCTCGACGGGGGTCGTGTCGGCCACGCCGAGAGTGAACGCGCCCCAACTGTTGGCGTGATCCGGCGCCGCCAGCCTCCGGTCGACATCGGTGTGCCACGTCAGGCCCAGTCGCTCGGCGATCTCGACCACCTTCGCGGCGCCCACCATCTGTTCGAGCTGGACGAAGTAGGTGTTCACCGACATACCGAAGCCCGACCACATGGTGTGCACACCCGTCATCGCCGCGCTGGCGTTGTGCGGGCACCAGTAGCCGCCGCAGGAGCTGTTGCCCTCCGCCGCGTACTGCGTCGTGATCTGCATCGGCGAATTGATCTTGGTGTTGAGCGGCAGGCCCATCTCCAGGGCAGCGATGACAGTAAATATCTTAAAGGTCGATCCGGCCTGGTAACCCGCCATGCCGCCGCCACCGAGCAGGGGGGCCACCGTGTTCGGGTAGTTCGACTTCTCGCCGGCGCGGACCATCGCCGAGGAGGTGGGGCGCCCGTTCTTGGTCTGATCCAGGCTGTAGTTGCGGTTCACCGCCGCCGCTTGGATGCGTCCGGTGCCGGGTTGCACCGCCACCAGCCCCAACGCGTACGAACTGCCGATGGGCTCCTTGCTGGTCACCTCGCTCATGGCGATGGACTGCAGCTTCGGGTCGAGCGAGGTGACGATCCGGTAGCCGCCGCGACGCAGGTTCTCCTCCCGGGCCTGCGGGTTGTCGCCGAAGGCGGGCTGCTTGCGCCACCAGTTCTTGAGCAGGTCGCAGAAGAAGCCCCAGTCGCGGTGTTCGCGGTTGACCGAGATGCAGTCGTTGGCCGGGTCGCTCAGCTTCAGGTTCATCGGGGTCTGCTTGAGCTCGTCGGCCCACTCGGGCGAGATGTACTTGATGTCGGCCATCCGGTCGAGCACGTAGTTGCGCCGGTCCATGGCGGCGGTCTGGTCGGTGCTCGCCGGGTCGTAGTCCGAGGGCGCCTTCACGAGCCCGGCGAGCATCGCCGCCTCGGGCAGCGTCAGGTCCTTGGGGCGCTTGGAGAAGTAGATCTCGGCGGCGGCGTAGATGCCGTAGGCGCGGTGGCCGAAGTAGGCCACGTTGAGGTAGCCCTCAAGGATCTGCTCCTTGGTCATCTTCTTCTCGACCTCGACCGCCAGCCGCATCTCGCGCAGCTTGCGGTTGGAGGACTGCTCGGTCGAGTCGGCGACCTCCTGGGGCGTCTTCGCCGAGTCGCGCTGGATGTTGCGGACGTACTGCATGGTCAGCGTCGAGGCGCCCTGCGAGGTCCCCCCGGCCTGTTGGTTGGCGACGAACGCCCGCAGCACGCCCTTGGGGTCGACCCCCTTGTGGTCGTAGAACCGGGCGTCCTCGCTGGCGACGATCGCCCGCTGCATGTAGGGCGAGATGTCGGCGAGCGCCACGTAGCGCCGGTACTCCTCGTAGAACTGGGTGATCAACGTCTGGCCGTCGGCGGCGTAGACGGAGGTGACCTGGGCGGGTGGGGTCTCGCGCAGGTCGGTGGGAAGGTCGTGGATGAAGTTGCTCACGGCGAGGACGGCCACTCCGCCAACCGCGCCCACGGGGAACAGGGCGGCGGCGGCGACGATCCCTGCCATCAGGCCAGCGCGGAGGAGTGGGGCAAGGTAAGCGGGGCCCCGCAGAAGTCGTGGCACAGGGCCAAGTTAGGACAAATACCGGCGTAGCGGGCGGGAGTTCGACGAGGTGGACCGACATGTGGGCGCCGCGAGCGGGGAACCGGAGGCGTTGCGCTGGCACGGGGACCGCGAGCTGGAGCCGGGGCTCGTCGACCTTGCGGTGAACGTGCGGCGTGCGCCGATGCCGCCCTGGCTCGCCGAACCCCTGGCGGCCAGCCTCGCCGACCTGGCCGCCTATCCCGACGACCGCGCGGCCCGGGCAGCCCTGGCGCGACGACACGGGCGTCCGCCCGACGAGACGCTGCCGGTGGCCGGGGCGGCCCAGGCCTTCGTGCTGCTCGCCCGAGCGCTGCGGCCCCGCCTGGCGGTCGTCGTGCATCCCCAGTTCACCGAGCCCGAGGCGGCGTTGCGCGCGGCGGGACACGACGTCCACCGGGTGGTGCTGCCGCCGCCGTACCGCCTGGACCCGGCGCTCATCCCCGACGCGGCCGACCTGGTCGTCGTCGGCAACCCCACCAACCCGACCTCCGTCGCCCACGATCCCGCCGTCGTCGCGAGCCTGGCCCGGCCCGGCCGGGTGCTCGTGGTCGACGAGGCGTTCGCCGACACGCTGGTGCAGCCGTGGTCACTGGCTCACCGGCGGGACCTGCCGGGGCTGGTGGTGCTGCGTAGCTTGACGAAGACCTGGGGTCTGGCGGGCCTGCGCGTCGGTTATCTGCTGGCGGACGCCGACCTGGTCGCGCGGCTGGCCGGGGTCGCGCCGCTGTGGCCGGTCTCCACGCCCGCCCTGGCCGCGATCGTGGCGTGCAGCTCGCCCCAGGCGCTGGCGGCCGAAAGGGACTTCGCGACCGCGCTCGCCGCCGACCGCGCCCACCTCGTCGCGGGGCTGGCCGCGGTGCCCGGGGTCACGCTGGCCGCCGAACCGGCCAGCTCGTTCGTCCTGCTCCGGGTCTCGCCGGACGCGCCCCGAGGCTCGCCCGGTGCGCCGGTACGGCCACCCGTACCGGAGGGCCTGCGGCAGCGGGGGTTCGCCGTCCGCCGGGGCGACACGTTCCCAGGCCTGGGACCGGAGTTCGTGCGGGTGGCGATCCGGGACCCCGCGACGACGGACGCTTTCCTCCGCGCGCTGACCGAGACCCTGCGCTCGTGACGCGAGCCCGGGTGGCCGGCACCGTTGGCGACCTGGGCGGTCGACCCGGCCTGGATAGGATCGCCGCGTGCGATGGGAGCAGGCAGCGGCGGCGGTAAGGCCAGGCGACGCGGGGGCGATGGCCGCGGCCCGGGAGTTGCAGGCTCGGCTGACGAAGCCGGCCGGGTCCCTGGGCCGGCTGGAGGACCTCGCGGTCAAGCTGGCCGGCCTCGCGGGGCACTGCCCGCCACCGATCCCGTCGCGGCCGGCGGTGGCGATCTTCGCTGGCGATCATGGGGTGCATGCCCAGGGCGTCTCGCCGTGGCCGCAGGAGGTGACCGCCCAGATGGTCGCGAACTTCCTCGCCGGCGGCGCGGTGGTCAACGCCTTCGCCCGCCAGGTCGGCGCCGACGTGGTGGTCGTCGACGTGGGGGTGGCGACCCCGCTGCCCGCCGGGTTGCCCGAGGTGGCGGCGGCCGGGGCGCTGTGGGAACGGCGGGTGCGCTCCGGTACGGGTGACATGACCGCCGGCCCGGCGATGACCCGGGCCGAGGCGGTGGCCGCGGTGGAGGTCGGCCTGGATGTCGCCGCCGAGCTCGTCGCGCGGGGACACGACTGCCTGCTGACCGGGGACATGGGCATCGGCAACACCACGCCGGCGGCCGCGCTGGTCGCGGCCTTCACCGGTGCGTCGCCGGCGGCGGTGACCGGGCGCGGCACCGGCATCGACGACGCGACGTTGGCGCACAAGACAGCGGTGGTGGCCGCGGCACTGGCCCGGCACTCGCCCGACCCCACCGATCCGCTGGGTACGCTCGCGGCGGTCGGCGGCCTGGAACATGCGGCGCTGGCGGGGTTCATCCTCGGCGGGGCGGTCGCGGGCGTACCGGTGATCCTCGACGGCGTGATCGCGGACTCGGCGGCGCTGGTCGCGGCGGCGCTCGCGCCCGACGTGGTCGGTGCCCTCGTCGCGGGGCATCGGTCGGTCGAGCCCGGGGCGACGGTCGCGCTGGCCCACCTCGGCCTGGAGCCCCTGGTCGACCTGGGGCTGCGCCTCGGCGAGGGCACCGGCGCGCTGCTCGCCCTGCCCGTGGTGGCCGGCGCGGTGCGGGTGCTGCACGAGGTCGCCACCTTCGACTCGGCCGGCGTGGCCGAGAAGGGCGCCGCCGGCAGGGACGCTGACCACGCCGTCGCCGGCAGCGAGGGCGGGGAGTGAACCCCTACCCGCTGGGGTTGATGCTGCACGGACGGCGGGTGCTGGTCGTCGGCGGCGGCACCGTGGCGACCCGGCGCGTGCCGGCTCTGTTGGAGGCTGGGGCGGACGTGGTCCTGGTGGCCCCGGAGCTGACCCCGGCGCTGCGGGCGCTCGCCGACGATGGCCGGATCCGGTGGGAGAACCGGACGTTCGATCAGTCCGATGTGGACGGATCGTGGCTCGTGCAGGTCGCGGTGAACGATCCCGTCGTGGCGGCGCAGGTGAGCGCGGTGGCCGAGCGGGCCCGGGTGTTCTGCGTCCGGGCTGACGACCGGCACGCGGCCAGCGCCTGGACCCCGGCCGTGACCCGGCACGGCCCGGTCACGGTGGCGGTGACCGCGGGTGGCGATCCCCGGCGCGCGATGGCGGTGCGGGACGCGGTCCGTGAGTTGCTCCCCAAGTTGCCGCAGACAGGGCGGAATCCCATCGAATCCGCGGCTGGCGAGGCCCGGTCGCCTGACGTCGGCCAGCCCACGGCCGGGCGCCGGCCGGCGGGGGAGGGGTGGCCGGCACGGCGGGCGGGCGTTGGCGCCGTCGCGCTCGTCGGTGCCGGCCCGGGCGATCCTGAGCTGATCACGGTGCGCGGGCGTCGGCTCATCGCCGAGGCAGATGTCGTGGTCGTCGATCGGCTCGCGCCGGGGCTGCTGCTCGACGAGCTGCCCACCGAGGCCGAACTCATCGATGCATCGAAGATCCCTTATGGTCCGTCGGCGACGCAGGAGGCCATCAACCGGGTTCTCGTGGAGAAGGCACTGGCCGGCCGGAGGGTCGTGCGACTCAAGGGCGGGGACCCGTACCTGTTCGGCCGTGGGGGCGAGGAGGTGCTGGCCTGCGTCGAGGCGGGAGTCCCGGTCACCGTGGTGCCCGGGGTGACCAGCGCGCTCGCCGTCCCGGGCGCCGCCGGCATCCCGGTGACCCACCGCGGCGTCGCGCACGAACTCGTCGTCGTCTCGGGGCACCTGCCGCCCGGCCATCCACAGTCCCTTGTGGACTGGCCGGCGCTGGCCCGGCTACGCGGCACCGTCTGCATCCTCATGGGACTGACCCACCTCGCCGCCATCGCCGCGGAACTGGTCGCGCACGGTCGGCCGGCGCACACACCGACTGCCGTGGTGCGGGCCGGCACGACCGGTGGGCAGCGGACCGTACGGGCTGATTTGTCCAGCATCGCGGCGACCGTCGAGGCGGCGGGGTTGACCCCACCGGCCGTCGTTGTCATCGGCGATGTGGTCGACGTCCTGCCCCGTATCGGTGCATGGACGGGGCTGACTGACGGGGCCGGCCAACCCTAGGATGTCCGGGCGGGGTGTGTACCCCGTGCGCCATCACGCGGCCCGGTAAGCCGCCGCCGGATCTCGGACCTGCAGGAGCTTTCGTGACCGACACGCCACCGACCCTGACCCCCGACGAGGTCAACCGGTTCGCCGACATCGCCAGCCGGCTGGCGGCCAACGTGTCGTCGGTGGTGCTCGGCAAGCCCGAGGTGGTCCGGCTGGCGCTGACCGGCTTGTTCGCCGAGGGCCACCTGCTGCTGGAGGACGTGCCGGGCGTCGGCAAGACCACGCTGGCGCGGGCCGTCGCGGCGAGCGTGCGCGGTGAGTGGCGCCGCATCCAGTTCACGCCGGACCTGCTGCCCTCCGACGTGACCGGCGTGACCATCTTCAATCAGGGATCGCGGCAGTTCGAGTTCCACGGTGGACCGATCTTCGCGAACATCGTGGTGGCGGACGAGATCAACCGGGCGTCGCCCAAGACCCAGTCGGCCCTGCTGGAGGTCATGGAGGAGCGCCACGTCACGGTCGACGGTGTGCGCCACGGCGTGCCGCGGCCGTTCCTCGTGGTGGCGACACAGAACCCCGTCGAGATGGACGGCACCTATCGGCTGCCCGAGGCGCAGCTGGACCGGTTCCTCATGAAGCTGTCCGTCGGCTATCCGGACGAGGCGATCGAGGTGCAGGTGCTCAAGGGCGCCGCGGCCGGGCGGTCGCCCGACTACCTCGGGGCGGTCACCGACACCGACACCGTCGCGCAGCTGGTACGCCTGACCAACCGCGTCTTCATCGCCGACCCGCTCTACACCTATGCCGTACGGTTGGCGGCCGCGACCCGTGAGCACAAGCAGGTCCGCATCGGGGTCAGCCCGCGGGGCGTGATCGCGCTCAGCCGGGCCGCGCAGGCCTACGCGTTGATGGATGGACGCCCCTACGTGGTGCCCGAGGACGTCAAGAGCCTGGTGGAGCCGGTCTTTGCCCACCGCCTGCTGCTGGCGCCCGACGCGGCCATGCGGGGCACGTCCGCCACCGAGGTGCTGCGGTCGATCGTCGACTCGGTGCCCGCGCCGTCACCCACGCGGAGCTGATCGGTGCGCGTCACCAGCCGGGGGCGGGGTCTGCTCGTCGCCGGAGTGTTGTTGCTCGGCGGCGGATTCTGGTTCGGCTATCCGGAGCTGGCCGCACTGGGCGCGGCGTGCGTGGTGTCGGTCGTCGGCGCCCTGGCGTTCGTCGCCTGGCGACCCCGGCTCGGCGTCACCCGCAGTGCCGATCCCGACCGCGTGATGCGGGGGAATTCGAGTGAATTGACCCTGTCGATCACCAACGCGAGCCGGTTCTTCGGCGCCAGCCTCGTCGCCCGGGACCGGGTGACGCACGGCTCGGCCGCCACGCCGGGCGCGCCACGGTCGGGGCTGAGTGGGACGGTGGCGGTGCCGGTCGTGCGGCTGCGGCCGGGAACGGCGACGAGGGTGCGCTATCCGGTGCCGACCCGACGGCGTGGTCTGGTCACGGTGGGTCCGCTGGAAGCCTCGCGCCAGGACCCGCTCGGCCTGGTCTCGGTCGTGCGCCGGTACGGTCCCTCGGTCCAGGTCTGGGTACGGCCGCGGGTGCACCCGATCACCAACGTGCCGGTGGGGCTGTCGCGCAGCATGGACGGCAGGGTCGACCGGGTGCCGCAGGGCAGCATCACCTTCGCCGCGCTGCGCGAATACGTGGTCGGTGACGACCTGCGGCAGGTCCACTGGCGCACGTCGGCCAGGGTCGGTTCACTCATGGTCCGTGAGCACATGGACACCTCACTGCCCCGGCTGGTGATCCTGCTCGACGATCGGGCCAGCGCCCACGACATCGGACCCGACGGCGAGAGCACGTTCGAGGCGGCCTGTGAGGCGGCGGCCTCGGTGCTGGCCACCGCGGCGCACGAGGGCGTGCACGTCGAGTTGCGGCCGTTGCTGGGACGGGGCGCCACGGCCCGCAGCGACATCGAGGTCGGAGCGTTGCTGGATCTGCTGGCGGAGGCCACGCTCGCGCCGCCGGACGCGCCGGGCGTACCGGGGGCGTTGGCGGCCGCGGTGGAGAGCCTGCGCATCCGGCGGCTCGGCGACACCCTGGTCTATCTGGGCGGACCGCCGAACCAGGAGGACCTGGGTCTCATCGCCGGCTTGCGCGGCGCCTACCCGTCGATCATCGCGGGCGTGTTCGGCTCGGTGGAGTCGGGTCTGGCCACGAACGAGGGGATGCTGGTCGTCGCGGCCGTCGACGGGCCCGACTTCGCCGGTGCGTGGGACGGGATTCGGGCATGGTGACCTCGCTGTTGCGCCGTCTCGGCGTGGCCCTCGCCGTCGCGGCCCTGGTCACGGTCGCCGCGCTCTCCCTCAACCGCGTCTACAGTGGATGGTTGTTGGTCGAGCTGTGCGCCGGCGCGGCCTTCGCGTCGGTGCTGGTCTCCGCCCTGCTACGACGGCTGCCCGCGTGGGTCGTGGCGCCCGTCTCCGTGCTGGCCATGCTCGGCTACACGATCGGCGTGGTGCGGATCTCGGCCACCGCCGGCGGGGTGCCGGGCGACCTGCGCACGCTGGCCATCGACGCGGCCCGCAACGCCGTCCCCCGGCTGCTCTCCGCGCTGATCCCGGTGGAGCCGCAGCCCGACACCGTGCTCGCCCCGGTGGTGCTGGCCTGGCTCGCCGGCTTCGCCGGAGCCGAACTCGCCGCCCGTTCCCGCCGGCCCGCGGTGGCCCTGCTGCCGCCGTTGCTGCTCTACGTCGGCGCCCTCGTGCTGGTCGGTCCCCACGCCGCCGTGGATGCCTGGCAGCCCCTGCTCTTCGCCGCGCTGGCCGCCCTCGCGCTGGTGATCGGCTCCGCACGTTCGGGCGCGGGACGGCTCACGAGCATCGGGCCGAAAGAGAGAGCGGTCCTGCGTGCCCGTACGGCCGGTGGTCTCGGGGTCGGGCTGCTCGCCGTCCTCGCCGTGGTGCTCGTTGTCGCGCCGCTGGTGGCCTCCGTGGTCGGTGGGTCCAAGGGGGATCCGCGCCGCTACGTGCAGCCGCCGAATCTCGATGTGCTGGACCAGAATCCCTTGATTCGCCTGTCCGGCTGGGCGGCGTATCCGGAGCAGCAGCTCTTCGAGGTGGAGATCCTGCAAGGGGCGCTGGGCATCGCGCCGAGCCCGTCGCCGTCGCCGAACGCGAGCCTCGATCCCTTCGCGCCCGAGTTGCCGGTCGTCGACGAACCCCCGGTGGAGGCGGGCAACTACGACCTGCGCCTGCGGCTCGCGGTGCTCCCCGACTGGGACGGCATCACCTGGCACATGGACGCGGACTACCGCAACGCCGGTCGCGTCCTGCCGCCCGAGCCGGCGCCGCCAGGGTTCGACGCGTCGCGGGAGAGCCTCTACCCGCCGCTGACCATCCAGCAGCGCATCACCATCGCCGAGTTGCAGGGCCGGCTGTTGCCCGCGGTCGCGTCGCCGCGCCGGGTGGAGGGGCTGCGGGTCGCCTACGACCAGAGCAACGGGTCGCTGCTGGGCAACGAGCCCGTCTCGCCAGGCGTCTCCTACACCGTCACGTCGGAGAATCCGAATATCGACCTGTCGCTGGCAATGGCGGTGGACGTGCCCACCGGCGACGCGGTCGCCCGTTACCTGCAGGTCGGACCCGCGGTGCCGCCCCAGCTCAGCCAGTTCGCGCAGAAGATCGTGGAGGGGGAGAGCTCGCCCTACCTGCGTGCGCTGGCGGTACAGGCGTTCTTCCAGGAGCACTACACGTTCGCGCCGGACGCGCCCAGCGGGCACGCCTACCCCAACCTGGAGTTCTTCCTCTTCGCCGACCCGCTCGCCGGCGGCCAGCGTGGCACCTCCGAGCAGTTCGCCGCCGGGTCCGCCACCGTGGGACGGTTGCTGGGCCTGCCGACGCGCGTCGTGGTCGGTTTCCACGTGCCCGCCGGTGGGGGCATGGTCACCGGCAAGGACGCGGTGGCGTGGCCGGAGGTGCTCTTCAACGACATCGGCTGGGTTCCCTTCGACCCCATGCCGCTGGCGGATGGCGCGACCCGCCCGGTCGAGCCGGAGTTCATTCCGCCACCGCCGCCGTCGAACACGCCACCGCCCTCGGTCGAGCCGCCGTCGGCCTCCGCGGCGCCGTCGGCCACCATCCGTTCGACGACACCCGCGGTGGCCGAGGCACCGTCGACGGCGGGTCCCCTCGCCGCCACCATCGGTGGCGGGCTGGCCGGCCTGGTCGTCGTCACGTTCCTGCTCATCGCGCTGCTGCGGGCCGCGCAGACCCGGCGAAGGCTGAGTGCCGCCGACCCGGCGCGGCGGGTCACGGGTGCCTGGAACGAGGTGCTCGACGGGCTGACCCTGGCCGGGCACCCACCGCCGGCCAGCGCCTCGGCGGCCGAGGTCGCGAGCTTCGCCGCGGTGGTGGCCGCCGACCGCCGCCGCCGGCCGCGCGCGCCCCGGCCCGCCGCACCCGCCCTGGACGACCTGGCCCGTGACGTCAACGCCGTGGCCTTCGGCGGCCGTACGGTCTTCGGCCCGGACGAGCAGACGGCCGCCGCGGCGCGGGAGCGGGCGATCGCCTTCCGGCGGGCGCTCTATCGCCGGCGCTCGTGGTGGCGACGGATGCTGTGGTGGTTCGACCCGCGCCCGCTGCGGCGGCGCCGGAGCCGCTGACCGACGCGGTCAGTGCGACCGGGTCACGGTTGCCCGGTCACCGACCGCGCGGTCCAGGATCTCCACGATCTGGTCGGCCGGCTGCCCCGAGAGCTCGCTCAGCAGCCGCCGTACGGCATCGACGATCTGGCTCAGCGACTCCCGGGGCTGGTGCACCTGCACCTCGAAGCCCTCGTCGGCGGTCAGGATGAGGACGACGCCGTACGCGATGCCGCGGTCGCGGGAGAACACCGGAGTGGGGCCTTGCCGCAGGTCGATGACCTGACCGCCCTGACGCCGTTCGATCGCGTCGAGGACCGCGGAGACCCCGCGCACCCCGCCGAGCAGCAGCACCGTGACGGCGGGGTGTTCCCCACCGTGCCCGACCCGCTCACCCGGCTCGTGAACCTCGACCTCGACCTCACGCGCGCGGGCCAGGCTCAGCACATGGTCGAGATCCTCCGGATCGATCGTGACCACACGCTGTTCCGAGCGCTCCTTCTGCCGCTGCGGGCGACTGGTCTCCGGTGGTGTGGAGTCGGCACGCTCGCCGGACTCCGGCCCGGTGGCGCAGTGGCTGGGTTGGTCCAGGACCCCGTCGATGACGATCGGCGGGGGCAGTGGCGTCGGTATCGCCGCGATCTGGGGCAGCGTGATCGGTGGGAGGCCGTCGCGCGATCCGCCGAAGCTGGACGGCACCGGCAGACCGATGCCGCCGAAGAGACCGGGCAGCACGCCGCCGTACGGGCCCGGCTCGGGTGGCCGCGAGGCTGTGGGCGGCTGTTGCCACATGGCGGCCAGGCGGGTGAAGGCCGACATCATGTTCGTCATCTCGCCGAAGGTTCGCATCAACTGGATCTGTGACAGGACGACGGTGCCCATCTCGTGGACCTGCGGGTTGACCGGCGGCATCGTCCGCAGTCGCGTCAGCAACTCCTCGGCCCGGTCCAGGCTGGCCTTGCGTTGCGGGCTGCCGGCGAGCTGGAACCAGGCGAGGACACCCGCCATGTCCGTCATGTTCAACGGGCTGGCGTGGCGGGGATCGATGCCGGCCGCGGCACCCGGTGGGATCGCGAGCACGAGCAGCAGCAGCGCCGAGTAGACCAACCCCATCTCCAGGTTGGCGGCGGGCTGGTCGGGGTGCTCGATCGCCTCGGTCAGGCACGCCATCGCCTCGTCGCACTGGGAGCGGTCCTCGATGAGGATGCCGCTGCGTACCGTGTGCACGGTCAGGATGCACCCGAGCGTCAGCGACAGCTGCGCCCGCCAGACGTCGTCGCGGCTCAGCGCGCCGCGTGCCTCGCGCAGCAGAGCGATGGCCTCGACCAGGTCCCGCTCTGCCGACGGCGCTGAGGGTTGTGCGGCCCATCGGTTGCACAGGTGCTGTGCGAGCGCGATCTGCAGTGCGATGCGACTCCGGCCGCTGGCACCGGCGAGCTGCCGGCGCAGCCCGTCGATCTCGTCCTCGTACACAACCAGTACTGACGGACCGGCCTACCACTGTCCGAGATGGACGAATCCTGCCCAGGCCGAGATGTCGCCAGGGTCGAGCCGGCGCTGCTGAGCCCGGATGATGTCCGGCATGGATGGGGGGAGCCGGCCCGCATCCTGACCGATCATCCAGAGCTGGGCCAGGCGCAGCGCCTGCGCCGGTCCCAGCCGGTCCTCCACCAGATAGTGGTGGAACATGTACATCAATAGCGAGGTCGCCTCGTCGGGCACCCGCCACAACGAGCTGACCACCGATCGGGCGCCCGCCACCTGGAACGCGGTGGCGAGCGAGAACGCCTCGTCGTAGCCTCGCGAGGCCGCACCCGTGGAACAGGCGGCCAGGCATACCAGCCCGAGTTGGCAGACGCCCGCGGCCCCGTGCGCGTTCCCGACCAGATCCTCCGCGGAGAGCGTCTCCTGGCCGGCCAGCAGGAGCCGGGAGCTGTTGGCGGCATTCAACTCGACGACACCGTGGCAGGCCAGGTGCAGGACACCGCGCGCTGTCTCCACCGAGCCGGCCAGCCAGTCGAGCAACTCCTGCCGTCGCGCCGGCCGCGGTGAGTCGGTGTCGGCGAGATAGTGCCCGTGCGGGTAGAACTGGCGGTGGATCGTCAACGCCTCCAGGCCGGCGTGCCTCAGGTCGCCGGTCGGGTTGCCCACGATCAGCGCGTCGCCGTCCTCGGCGATACGCGTCCGGGCGACGACGTCACACATCAGTCGCGCCGAGGCGGCGTAGGAGAACACCGCGTCCTGAAGCGCGAAGCGGCCGTCCGGTGACCGCGCGGCGTGCCACGGGATCGTGGCGAGCGGTCCCATCGGGACCAGGACCAGCCGGTACGGTCGCGGCAGCCCGAGCGTGGCGCAGTGGCCGAGCACCCGGCCCATCACCGCCTGCCACGCCCAGTGCGTCAGTGCCGGCAGCGCGGTGCGCAGGCTCGGCGGCTGGGCAGGCGTGGATCCCGCCACGTCGGCATCGCGGCCGGCTGTCCGGTCACCGCCGTAACGGACGTCGTTGCGTTCCAGGGCCTCGGCGAAGTCCGGCGGTCGCAGGCCGACGGTGGGAAGGTCCACAATGGACGGATTTCCTCGCTCCGGGACGAACACCGCCACCGGACGGATCTCCGCCGATCCTCCGACCAGGTAGACCAGGGCGTGTGCGCCCGCCCGGCGCAGTGCGCGCTGGATGTCGCCGATCAGCGGTGGATCCAACAGGTGCGCGGCGCTCGCCGAGTCCGCGGACGCGCCGAGCAGTGCCCACAACCGTCGGCCGCGAGAGTCCGCCGCCAGGGCGGTCGGCTCGGTGTGCTGCCGGTCGAGGTCTGGCCGGACCGAGGCGGCGTGGAGGATCAGTCCCCGACCCGCGTCCAGCGCGGTGACGGCGTCGGCGGCGGCCCCGTCCTGTACTGCCCAGCTGGCGACCTCGACCGCCACCCCCGCCGCGTCCCTGGCCGCCGCCATGGCGTTGTCCGTGTTGGACTGCACCAGGGTCAGCCACGCCTGCCCGCGAAGGGCGAGCAGGCCGAGGCGGCGGCCGCGGGCCCGCGTCTGCGTCTTGTCGCCGGTGGCGCTGCCGAGTTCGGCCTGAAGTCGATAGGCCCGGCCGAGCCAGAGTGCCGTATCGCCCCACAGACGATGTCGCATCGAGTTCTCGAGCCGACGCCAGAGGGGCTCGAGATGCTGGGCCGCTTCCAGCGCGTCGTCGGGACTCCGCTGCGCCATGGCCCGACTGACCAGGCCGGAACCGAGGGCGATCTGAAGCCACAGACCCTCGGCCGAGTCCGCCGCCGTGCTCGCGACCTGCTCCCGCAGGTCGGTGATCAGGCTGTCGATGGTGGACTCGCCCAGCAGATGGGCGCGCGACACCAGGCGCATCAACTCGTGCCGCCAGCGCAGTTCGGGCGCCATGACGGAGGCCTTCTCCGCGTCGGCGAGGGACTTTTGGAAGTCGTCCGGAGTCGCGATTCCTGTCGGCAGCAGCCACGCCTCGGCCGCGGCGAGGTTGGTGCTCGCGACCGCTCGTCGGCTGTCGTTCTCGGGCAGCTCGGCCACGCACCGGCGCAGTGCTTCGACGCCGGCTCGGATGCTGGCCGGGTCGGCGCGAGCCTGGCCGAGAAGGGTCAGCAGGGTTCCGATCGTGATCTGCAGGGTCGCGGACATCTCGTCGCGCGGTGGCAGATCGCTGTGCACTCGCCGGGCCAGAGCGAGCGCCGCCTCGATGTCCGAGATCTCCCGCGTGGCGACCGCCCGGGCCTGAAGTGCCGTGACGAGCACGATGTCCGCCTGGCGCCGGTCGATCGGGTCCGTCGACTGGATCTCCCCGATGAGGTCGATCGCTCGTTGCGCCGTGTCGGTGTCGGTGTCGGCGCTGATCGTCAACAGGTTGGCGAGCAGCAGCCGCATCTGCTCCTGCCACGTCCGATGGTCGGGAGGCGCGTCGAGCGCCTGCGATACCAGCTCGACCGCGAGCGGATAGTCGATCGGTACCAGGCCCCGCTGGTGCAGGGCGAACCAGCGGGCGACCAGGACACCGCCCGCGTACGCCCGACCTGGCCCTGGCGGCATGGTCCGCACGGCGCGCACCTGATCGTCGATCCTGGCCCCCAGAAGGTCGGGGCGTAGCAGCAGGGCGACACGCGGATGGTCGGCGAAGTTCGGGACAAGGAAGCGGTGGTCGTCGTCCAGGACCGCCGCGGTCAACGGCACGAGGTCACGCATCAGCGCCATCATCTCGTCCGTCACCGCGTGGGTGTCGTTGCCGACGGTCGCGAACAGGACCCTGCCGTGCAGCACGATCGCGGCCTTGGCCTCGTCCGTGGCGAACTCCGGATCGATCTCGCGGCAGTGCGCGTGCAACTGTGAGGTCCAGGACACGAGCCGGTCGAGATCGACCCCGTCGACGGGCAACTCCAGTGCGGAGACGCCGATGGTCACCGCCGCCCAGAGCACCTCCCACCGCTGCGTGTCGTCCAGCAGGGGCGAGTCGACGGCTGCTCGCACCACCTCGAGCGCTGACCTGAGGTCGTCCTGGCAGTCACGGGCCGCGGCGCCGGATTCCTGCCAGCGCCGAGCCGCTCGCTCGTGCAGTGCCCTCGCCAGGGTCGTTGCCGCCCGTGGGGAGCACTCGTCGTCGGCCAGCTCGACAGCGCGTCGGCCCGCGACGATCGCGCGGTCGAGATCCCGACCGTCCTGCTCGACGTCGTAGCGATTGCGCAGGCACAGCGCGAGCAGCCAGTGGGTCTCGGCGAGCGCGGGTGAACCGGTGGGCAACTCGTCCGCGGCGCGCTGCAGCGTCTCCAACGCGGCGGCGAGCGCGCCAGCGGTGGCGGTCGGGGTGGCGCCGTGTTCGACGAGGCGCTCGTACCGCATCCGCAGCAGGTAGCCGAGGTGCGCGTTCGCCTCGGCGCTCGCGTCGGGGGACGGCGCGACCGGGTCGTCAGTCAGTGCGCGCCATTCGGCGACAGCTGTATCAAGGAATTGAAGATCTCTGAACAGAAGGTGGCGGAGTTCCCAGGTGCGCGCTCGTTCCACGAGCACGGCGAACCGCGGCGGGCTCTCGCTCGGCAGGAGGGACAGCGCGCGGTCGGCGACACGTACCGCGCTGTCGAGGCTGGCGTCATCGTCGTCGCGGACAGCCCGTTGCTGCAGCAGTTCGATCAACTCGACGCAGAGTCCGACGAGCACCGACTCCGAACGCGTGATCAGCGGAAGCGCGCTTTCCAGTTCGGCGATGCGGCTGTCCAGGTCGACGTCGAACTCGTCGTCAGGCTCCGGCATCAGGACGGTCCCCTGTGGTCTCCGGTGGGCAGGTCACCTTTCTTCTGACGGACCGCTCTGACAGGCGGCCCGGCGCCGGTGTGAGTCCACGCGCAGCGCCCACCGATTCCTTTCTCTGATCGCGATTATGCGATGGGGGAATGCTTGTGAGTGGACGTTCAATGCTGTTTCGGCGGGTGCGGGGGATCAGTCGTTCGGATGATTATCGCCTGCCATTCATGGCGCGGCGGTCGGCTGACCGGCGGCCGTCATGGGCCACTCAGGCATAGGAATTTCGACGCTTATATCGCGCGCCTTGGCGAGATGGCTATCAATCGATTTTCCCACTGTCGCGTCCGGCGGGTTCGAGAGCACACTCTCCCCGCTGTCGTTCGCTTGCCGTTCGGGGCCACGTCCATCCCGGTCCGCACGGCGGTGTGCTGGCGCGTCGCCCCCTCAGCGCGCCAGGTCCCTGGTCACGTGACGCTGCCCGGAGGGGGCTGGATTGATCGACCAATGGGAGCGGCCGTCATCGGCGGTACGAATCCCCGGACAACGGGGTCGCCATGCGGTCACGCTCGACGAACGAGTCGAAGAAGTGCGTGTCCTGGCGCGCGAAGGGAGATTGGCCACCACCTTCGCCGAGGCGCCGGTGGAACGCCGGCGCCAGCTTTCCGGCGCCACCATGGCGGTGGCCGGCCCGGTCGTGTTCACGAAGTTGACCCGTCTGCTGGAGATCAATCGTGGGCATGCCGCCTGCGCTATTGCCATGAATCGTCTCGCCGACACATGTCTGGACCATTTCTATGACGACCTGGAAGCGGTGACCGACGACGTGTTGCGTAACGCCACGAGGCCTGTCCACAATCTCGAAGCGTGGATGGCCGGTCGGCTGCGTGCGGCGACCATTGACGCCCACCGTCGCCGACGGGGTGCGCGGGGAGCGCTGCAACGGCCGCGGCTTCCGGCCTGGCTCGACAAAGGACTGGAACACGATCCCTGGCTCGGGCAGTTGGCCGTTGAGATCTTGACCTGGGTGGGCGTGAGCGCGGCCGCCGGCTCCGGCCTGTGGCCCGTGGACGGGTGGAGCGAACGCCGGGCGGCCTTCCTCGGCACCCGCACCGGCGACCATCTCCGTGCCGTGGAGCGGGACATCGAGAAGGTGCTCTCCGTCATGCGTACCCGCCCCGACTGGTACGAGAACTACGTGGAGCGGCCGTTGGGCGCGAAGACCCCGCCTGTTGCCACCGCAGCCGGTGACGGTGCGGCGGGCCCGCCACCGCTGGTGTTGGTCGAGCCCGACGAGCTGCTCGACGCCCGGCTCACGGCGCTCGCCGCCGTTGCCCTGCAGACGATCCAGCGACAGCTCCGATCGGGGATGGATCTCGGCGCGGCGGTCGTCGACGTGCTCGCGCGGGTGTTCGGGCCGTGGGATCCGGCGTACGAGGTCGGTGATCTGCCCCATGCGGCGACCACAGTGGACGAACGCGTGACCGCGCTCATCGGCGATCCCGTCAAGCTGGCCCAGGTCGTCCGGACCGTCGAGGAGATCGTGGAAGCGACGAACCACGTCATCGGTCCTTCTCATGCTGGGCATCGCGGACTCGAGTGACGACGTTCGTCACGCTGGTCCACCAGTCTCGCGCCGCCGTGGCGCTGATGTCGGCGTCGCGGTGATGCGCGGTCAGGGCGAGCTGCTCGACGACGCCACGAAGGCCGACGGCGGACCGCGAACGGGTTCTGGATTCCCCCAGCCGCGGCAACGCGAAATGGTCGGACTGGATCCGCTCCTCCGACACGATCAGCATGAGCCAGTCCTGCACCACGGCCTCAGGCGACAACGCTCGATCGGGCGGCAGGGCGAACTCCACCAACTGCCCGCCGGCCACGGCCGCCGACCGGCCCGGGGCGATGAAGTCGCCGGGGTACAGGTTGGCGTGGACGCGGAACCGGTCGGTGAGGTCGAGCAGGACGCAGAAGACCTCGCGGTCGCTCACGTTGTCCAGCCGCAGGTAGACGGTGGGCGGCAGGTAGGCCGGACCCTGCCGACGGTAACGCAGTTCGATGGCGCCCGACTCGCCGGCCCGCAAGCCTTCGCGATCCACGGGAGTCCGTTGCTCGCCCGGCCTCGGCTCGATGATCTGCAGCCGCACCGCGTGGGCGAGCCGCGAGACCGGGTTCTCCAGCGACCGGATCCGCCGCCACACGGCCATGTGTTCAAGCTGGTCGACCACCTCGCGCACCCCCGACCCGGGGGAGAGCCGCGAGCCGCCGAGCCAGCTGCCGTCCGGAGCCGCGATCGCCGCCTCTCCCGGGCGCGTCGCCACCACCAGCTCGGGCAGCTCGGCCTCGGCGTGCCAGTCCACGAGGCGCAGGTGCGGCGACGGTCGTCCACCAGGGGCGGCGGTCAGCACGGCCTGGACGATCTCACGGGCGGTCGCGTCGTCGTCCTCCGCCCGCCCGCCGACGGCCACCCGTACCTGGGGGATCGCGACGCGGGACAGCATCATCGGGTACTGCCGGCCGCGGTCGGGCTCCCAGTCCACGGGCTCGACGATGCACTGGTCGGGTCGCGCGTGGACCAGGCGGACCTCCCGGACCGGGTCGGACTCAAGAACGGCGAACCGTACCGCGTCGTCGTCTTCGGCCGTGGGGACACCATGGCAGGTCCCGGCGTCGACGACCCACTGCTGGCGTTGCCAGTACAGGTTCATCGTGCTCTTCGGACGACGGACCGTCCCACCGAGGAACGGTTGATCGGCCAGCGCCGTGGTCGGGAACAGCGCGGGGGTCTGGTTGAACACGGTGTTCTCGACGAAGGTACGGGTGGCCGCGATGAGCTCGCGATAGGTGCGGGGCTCGCCAGGCCGGCGCAGCTCGGCGAGCAGGCCCCGAGTGAACACCCCACCGTGGCGCCTGGGCTCGCCGTCGCGAAGCCGGTACGGGTGCTCGTAGGCGAGTTGGTTGCTCTGGCATGCGGCGAGGGCGACGTGGCGCGGGCCGTGCGGACCCTCGCCCCGGGCGACGCCGCGCAGCTCAGGCAGCAGCTGGGCGAGATCGGGTGCGTGGGTGGGCGGATCGGCGAAGCGGGGGGTGGCAGCCGGCGGCATCTCCCGCAGCGAGCGGGTGGCGCCGGCGGAGTGACAGCAGTCGAGCACACTCACCATGTGCGCACCGCGCGCCACCACCTCGCCGATCAGCACCGCGAGTTCCTGGTCGAGCAGGTCGCACGAGCGCCGGTCTCCTCGACTGTCGGAGCAGACCAGGGTCTGCATCACCGAGCCGGTCGATTCCCGATGCCACCACGACGCGGGGAGCGGGAGTTCGGAGCCATGCCCGCAGAACCAGAACAACGCGGCGTCGCCGGGGCCGGCCCGGCGCAGGTGATGCCGAAAGCCATCGATGACGTCGTCGCGGGTCGCCTGGTCGTTCAGGAGCTTGCGCACCGAGACCGCGCCGGCGGCCCCTTCGAGCAGGAACCGCTCCACGTCCTCGATGTCGTTGGTGCACCCCCGCAACGGGGGCAGCGACGGGGGGTAGACGTCGATGCCGACGAGCAGGGCATAGACGTTTGTCATGGATTCCTCGGCACGAACTCAGCGGGGCGGGGGCGTCGGCGAGCCGCCGCCGCGGTTGATCGTCACCGAGAGCAGGAGTCCGACGAGACTCCAGACGCCGGTCAGGATCGCGCCCCAGGCTCCGAGCGCGATGCCGAGGTGTTCGACGCCGGTCTCGGCCAGTTGGAGCACCGAGGAAACAGTGGCCAGCCCCACGAGGATGCTGGCGATGAAGAGCAGAAATCTTCGCATGTGGCCTCCCGGTCGCTCAGACGCCTTCTGACGGACGGCAGACCCGCGGGCGCGGGGCGGCCGTCCGTCAGGAGACGGGTACGAAGGGAGGCTGCTGATCGTGGACAGCTCGCAGTCCCAGCGGCGAAGGGTGCAGCCGTTGGCGGCGACATCGGATCGAAGAACGGGCGTCACCGGCGGCCGGGTGCGGAGTCTGCGCAACCGGCGTAGCGCCGAGCTGCTCGCGGCGGTGCACCAGCTGGATGTCAGCATCGACCAGGCATCGCGCGACGCCCTCGCCGCCTACGTTCGCGCCGAGTACGAGCGCGAGATCGGTGACCTGCCGGTGGGTTTCGTCGCGGTGTGTGGGCTCGGTCCGCCGTACGTCGATCACATCCTCGACCTCGGGCACACGATCGTGGAGCACTATGCCCCGGCTGACCCGATGCCCGAACCCTTCGCCAAGGCCCGGATGCTGGCGCGCTCGGGCGCGTACGCGTACGTCGAAGTCTATCTGAGCGGCATGGTGGTGCCGGTCCTGGCCGATGGCTCTGCCGTCCTCTGATCAGGGAGAAAGATGTCCAACATTGATAACTACCTCCGCGGCCGGGTCGAAGAGGTTCGGCGGATGGTCGTCAACCTGGAGCACAGCGTCAGCCAGGTCGGTCAGCAGGTCGCCGTCGTGGGCGTGGAGCAGGCGCAGACCAGATCCGAGCTCGCGCAGCTTCGCGCGGACTTCGCGAACTACGTGCGGCAGGCGCAGCTCGCGGCGAACCTCCAGCGGGCCGAGACGAGGCTGGGCGCGCTGCAGGGTCAGCTCGAGTACGAGTTCGGCCACTACAAGGTCGTCCGGCGCACGGCGGTCGGCATGTTGCAGGCCTTCGATATCGGACTCGTCTCCGAGGAGGCCGTGCGCGCGATCGGCGAGGAACTGATGGTCCAGACGCCGCGGTACTGGCTGGCCCCGGTGCTGGTGGCGCTCGCGGCGTGGGCGGGCGACGAGGAGGACCTGTGCCGGCGGGCGGTGGAGGAGGCGTACCGGCGCTCCCCCTCGCGCACCTGCCTGTTCATGGCGCTCGTACTGCGTCGTCAAGGACGGCGCGACAGCGCCGTCCGGTGGCTGCGGCACTACCTGGACGCGCAGGATCCCGCGGCGCTCGGGCGCGACTTCGCGGTCATCCTCGAGGCGATCTCGCAGGGCGCCTTCGGCCCGAGCGGGCTTGAACTCGTCCAGCGCTATCTGGACCGCTGGCGCGCCCAGTTGCTCACCGACGACACGGTCACCGAGGCCCAGGTCGCCCGCTGGCGCACCGGCATCGACGCGTACGTCGTCACCTTCGCCAACGCGAGTGCCTTCCCGCGGTTGGCCGCCGTCTCCCCGCAGTGGCCGACCCTGTTGCAGGTGCTCTCCATGGCCGAAGCGCAGAAGTCGTTGTTGAGCACGTACGAGGCGATGTTCGCCGAGGAGTACCAACCCACCGACCGGCTGGAGGACGCGGTCGACGACATCCTGGACCGCCTGGTCGACGAGTACGACCCGGAGGAGCTGCCGCTGCGCAAGGAACTCGCCTTCAACGAGGCGGTCATCGCGCACGGTGGTGACGTCGACCACGCCACGAAAGTGGTCGCCGCTGACGCCGCCGCCATGGAGTCCACATTGGACTATCTAACCGTGCAGACCACCTCGGCGTTGAACCCGGACGCCATCGGCGTGTCCAGGCCGACCCAGCGCCTGGCGGTCGCGGCGTGCCATGACTGGTTAGGTCAGGCGCATGCGCGGTTCGCGCGGGACTACCGGGCGAGCGTGCCGCCGAATATCGAGGCAGCCTTCGCGAGCAGCCACAACGTCGCCGCCAAGGCCTTCCAGCTGCCGCGGTGGGTGGGCTCGTTCAGCCAGCCGCTGGACGTCCTCGAGCGTTCCCTGAGTGAGCACTGGGACCGGTACACGGCGCCGTTCATCGCGAGTCTGGCCTTCAACAAGAAGAAGTGGATCGGTCCCCTCGCGACCTTCTTCGGCGCCCTGTTGCTCATCAGCCTGTGCACGAACAGCTTCCTGGCGGGCTTCGCCGTCGGTCTGATCGCCGGCGGCATCTGGGCCTTGGTGCTGCTCAGCGAGCAGTCCGGCGCGACCCGGCGTCAGGAGGAGGCTCGGACCTTTCTCGGGCGTGCCAAGCAGGACTCGATCACCCAGTTGCGAGCAGCCCGCGGCGAACTGACCGACTGGCAGCGCAGGTATGAGGTCGCCGACCAGCTCGAGGCTCAGGTTCGTGAACTCATCGCCACGCTGCCGTCTCGGGGCAACGCGCCACTTCCGTACGAGAGCCGGGTCGTCCTGCCGGGCGACGAGGCGTCCTTCTCCTTCCAGGCCAGGAGCTGATCATGACCATTCCGCAGAGCAGGTCCGCCGAGTCCGTTCCGTGGGCACGGCAGCCCAGCGTGACCGTGCCGCGCAAGACGGACCGTTCCCGGCAGATCGTCACGACGCTGCCCTCGTGGGATCCACTGCCGCCGGGCGAGATCCTCGTTCGGCGAGGGGACCAGAGCTGAGATGTGGGCGGACGGCGGGCCCTACGAGCAGTGGAGCACGACGCTGCGTCGTTGGGGAGCGGGGGAACAGATCGATGTCCACGGGTTGCCGGCGTTGTCCCCGGAGGACTTCACCACGGACCAGTGGGTACGGGTGACGCAACTGGTCAGCGCGGCGATCGACGAACGACTGAAGTCGTGGGCCGCCGCGCTGACCAGGGCCATCGCGGAGGCGCGCGACGAGTTCAGTGCCGCGCGTGAGCTGACCCACGCGCGTGACGGGCTGCGCGTGGTGCGGGCGGTAGCCGCTCACCGAGGGCTACCCCCCGATCTGAGCAAGGGCTTCGTCGAGGCCGTCGACACACAGATCCGTAACGCGCAGCAGATGTTGGAGCAGCAGCTCGACGACATGCGTCGGGCCGGCCTGGCCCCCGCGGTGGTCGAGGCCCGACGGCGAACCCTGCGGGACAACCCGTTGACGGCCGTCACCCAGCCTGCCGACGCGATGCGCACCGCCGCTGCTGACCCCTGGCTCAGCCAACCCACCTCGGCCCGTCGCCGTGTCATTCCCTAGTCGCGAGGACCAAGCATGAGCAACTTCGCCGCCGCCCAGGCGGATCTGGATCGTTACGTCTCCGCCCGGGTCCCGCTCGTGAGCATTCGCAGCGTCGAGCAGGTGCGGGCCCTGCGGCTGGTCAAGGCCGTGGCCACCGATCCACGCCGTGCGAACCTGCCGTTCTGGCTCTTCACCCGGGCCACCGGTCTGCGTGACCTGCGTACCAACGTGCCCGTCTCGGAGGACCGGTCGTTGACCGGCGCGATGGAGTTCGCGGCCGGGCAGTTCGCCAGTCGTCCCCAGGCGTCCGTGGTCTTCGTCGACCCCGAGGACCTCTCGTCCGACAGCCCAGCCAGCCGTCACGTCGCCGAGCTCGCTCGCCTGGCCGACGGCAACTCGGGCAGCGTGATCCTGGTGAGCGACACTCCACTGTGGAGTAACCTGCAGCGACTGGGCATGGGCATCACGCTCGACCTGCCGGACGCGGCCGAGATGTACGCGGTCATCGTCCAGTTCCTCACCGACCACCACGGGGTGGTGCCGATCGCCTGGACCGAGGCCGACGTGCGGCGCGCGGCCGAGTTCCTGGTCGGGGTGCCGGAGGGCACGGCGATCAACGTGCTCGCCACGATCGTGGCCAAGGGTTCGGTGGAGCGCGACGACGTGGAGGCGCTCGTCCAGTTCAAGGACCGGCACTTCGGTGCGCTCGCCGGGCTGGACCGCGTCCCTGTCGGCACCGCCGAGAAGGTGGGTGGGTTGTCCAGCCTGCGGTCCTGGCTGCATCGCCGGCATCAGCTCATGGTCGCCGATCTGCGCGGCACCGACCTGCGTCCGCCGCGCGGCGTGCTCCTCGTCGGCGTGCCGGGTTGTGGCAAGTCCATGTCGGCCAAGGCGATCGCCGTGCAGTGGCGGTTGCCGCTCTACCGGCTCGACCTCGCGGCCATCCTCGGCCAGTACGTGGGCCAGTCGGAGAGCCGGCTGCGTGAGGCGCTGGAGACCGCCGATCAGGTCGCGCCCTGCGTACTGTGGATCGACGAGATCGAGAAGGGGCTTGCCGGCCAGAACGACAGCACCGGTGTGGGCAAACGGATGCTCGGCCAGTTCCTGTTCTGGCTCCAGGAATCCAAGTCCCGGGTGTTCGTCGTCGCGACGTCCAACGACGTCCGATCGCTGCCTCCTGAGCTGCTGCGCAAGGGGAGGTTCGATGAGCTCTTCTTCATCGATCTCCCGGACGCCGACGACCGGCGGGAGATCATCGCGATGTATTACCAGAAGTACGTCCGGCAGCCGATCGCCGGTGAACTCCTGGACAAGCTCGTGGGCATGTCGGAGGGGTTCGCCGGGGCGGACATCGAAGCGGCACTGCACGAGGTCGGGGCCGAGGTCCATCTGGGCGGCGGCGTCGGGCAGTTGCGACCGGAGTTCGTCCTGGAGACGTTCGCGAACACCTTCCCGCTGAGCCGGTCCAATCCCGAGCAGATCGAGGAGATCCGCGCCTGGGGACGCGAGCGCGCGGTCCCCGCGGGCCGTCCGGCCACCATGCCCGGTGCGAGCGTGCACGCGGGGCGACGGGTGATCCTCATGGGCTGATCGGAGCCCTCAATCCTGGGCGTCGCCTTCGCGGGCTGCGCCCAGGTCGCTCTGCTTCGG
>Ga0164243_10002606_pt1 | contig 29627 bp, 31 predicted proteins | sample OricompcompostOP_FD_108781 | JGI IMG/M metagenome (GOLD analysis project Ga0164243, IMG submission 108781) | Organic Plus compost microbial communities from Emeryville, California, USA - Original compost - Organic plus compost (OP) | ecosystem: Engineered > Solid waste > Mixed feedstock >... | reverse complement strand
CTGACGCCAGACATCGGCATGGGGATTCAAACCTCGCAAGGCAGCGTCGCAGGCGTCTACGAAAAGGTCTTCGGCATCCTGCCGATGGCTCCTGATGGCAAGGTCAATGTACGCACCATTAACTCGAAATGTGCCGTTGTGCTCGAAATCACTGGCTATATACTCTAGAAAGGGGCTGATATGGAGATAGAACCGCTTCAGCAGCCGTCTCGCGTCGAGACCTGGGTCACTCGCCTCGAACAGACCGCGCTCCTGCTCCTGAGCTCGCTCGATCTTGAGGAGATGAGCACAAAAGAGCGCTTTGCAGCCGCTCTCAAGTGCATCGCGCTCCTGACACGCCTGCTACAGCGACTTGAGCGCACTGAGATGGATGCATCATTGCAGCGTGCAATGCGAGATTTACAGGTAAAGCTGCGCACGACGGGTCCTGTGACCTTGCCATAACACGCTCTGAGTCTGCTTTTATGACAGTTTGATGAAAAACATGGCATACTCAATGACAAACTTTTCATAGAAGCAGGCTCGTTCTGAAGCACAATGAAACAGAAAAACAGACAGAGAAGCAGCGATCTGAACAGACGCTTCTTACGGTCGCTCAGAAACAGCCCATCAACGAGCAGAAAGATGAAGAAACAGACATGTCACGATTCATACAGATAGATATAATAATCCCAGGTAAAGGGACAGTGCCAGGCAGGACAGGCTACCGCGCTCCGCGCATAGCAATTTTTGGACAGAAGGCAGGGACTCAATGACGAAGCATACACAACACACGCACATCGGCGTGGCCATCGCAAATACCGAACTGCGCCGGGCCATTATTCGCGCTCTGAAGGACGAAGGGGAAAAGGGGGTACACGAAATTACGCTGCTTTTGCTCGCGCAGGCCGAACATCCCGCCGTTCGCTGCCTGATCGCACAGCTTGACTTCCGTCAGAACCCGAGGGGGCTTGCTTGTATTCTGCGAGATCGCGGGATCGAGCCCATTTTTCTGACACCCTCTCTCGATCAGTACAAGCAGTGTCAGGAAAGTGGTATCGAGGCGCTTTCTATGCCTTTTCATCTCGTTGAATTGTTCGACGCCATCAGGCACGCGCGCGCACGCCTGACACAACCAATCTTAACAAGGACGGTGATGCATGCGCGATCTCAGTGAGACCCTACAGGCCGCTATCCGCAGCACGCACCGCGTTCCCGCCCTCGCGCTCACCGTCGAGGATCGTGTGCAGCATTTCCCGTTGCTTCACGCCCTCGACAACACGGATGACGTGGTGCAAGATGCCTGCATTGCTGCCGACAAGAGCATCATTCGCGTCTGGGTCGATAACCCGCCCTCTGGCTCCATTCGCTGCACCTATCGCTACCAGCGCATCACCGATCCCACGCAGCTCAGCCAGTGGCAAAGCTCAACCATCTTCGGCAGCGGCACCGATCTCGACCGCGAGGGCGCATGTGCCGTCTCGCTCAATCCCGGCAACATCTTGCGTGCCTTCGGCTTCCGCACGCTCACGAACAATACATCTCAGTTGCTCGTCTGGACCTCAACGAACAACGGCCAGACCTGGAGCACCAGCCCCACCGTGGTCGCCACCTTTAGCCCGAGCGCGAACATCAAGGGCATCTCCAGCGCGGGCAACAATGACGTCTTCTTCCTGCTTGAGACGACCGCCGGCATTGTCGTTGCCTTCTGCCTCTGGAATGGCTCCGCGTGGAGCGCGCCACAGCAGTGGAGCAACGTGCCTGCCCTCGCAACCTTCGCCAATGGCAGCGGGCTGGCCGTCGCCTGGCTTGGCGATCGCTACCATCTGGTGATCAGCACCAAAGTCAGCTTGCTCAACTACTCCTACTGGCCCGGCTCAGGACAGTGGTTCATTCACACCGAGATCCTCGATTCCAGCTATACCGGCACCATTCATCTCTTTCCGCGCATCATCTTCGATCCCGGTTCACAGCGCTACTTACTCGCACATATCCAGAACGATAACGGCGTGCGCTCTGGTCTGGTATCACAAACGGTGCGCGTGCGCAGCGCCACCGATCCACGCTACTGGAGCAACGGGGCCTCCTTCCGTGATGGGCTCCCCGGGCGCGGCGTCTCGCTCGTCTCCCGGCCCGACGACGGCGTGTACCTCATCACGGCACAGCGCGTCTACCGCTCCCCCCACTTTCGCTATGAGGATGAGAATCAGTTCGCCGTGTTAACCAATGCCCTGCTGAGCTATGAGCGCGTCGAGCAGCTCAACCAGCCCGCACGCATCGAGATCACGCTTGATAACAGCAACGGGCAGTGGAATGATCTCATTGGCTCTCAGACGCGCTACCGGCCCATCAACTTCAATGCCTCGCTCTGCCTCTACGAAGGCTATCGCACCAGCTCCGGCGACGAGATCGTACGTACCGGCACCTACCGCATCACGCAGATCGCTCTTGAACGCGCGCCCAACCGCCACCTGCTCAAGCTGGTCGCTCTCGATCTCTCTCACCAGCTCGATCACGTCAATCTCCATCAAGATACTATTCCTGGTTTCGGCGCACGCTACATCATCACGCGCATCTGCTCACGCGCTGGCATCCCCGACCCTGATATTCCGCTCTCTGGTGGCGACCTTGATTCACCCATTCTCTCGTTTCTCTTGCCCACCGGCCAGCCCATGCGCGCCGCCCTCGATGAGATCTGCATGATCTACCAGCTCAGCTACTTCCTGGACCCCGACGAGCGCCTGCACTTTCGCTTCCTGCCCGCCGATGAGGCCCCCGTCTGGTCCTTTCAGCCCGAGCTCGAAACCGTCACCTTTACCAGCAATGCCGATCGCGCTAACCACGTGATCGTCTCAGGACGCGCCGCCTTCAGCAGCTCAGCTACCGTCAACGGCGAAGCCTACGACGAGGCCAACGTGCATCACACCGGCATCGAGCGCCTCGCCTATCGCGCCGATCCCAAGATCAACGGCTCGGACCGCTGCACTGCCGCCGCCCTTTCCCTGCTCAATGAGCAACGCACACTCGCGATGCAGCGCGTCCTCACCGTCCCCTATCACCCCGGACTCGAACCCGGCGACGTCATCAGCGTGAGCGACCCACGCAGCGCCTCCACTGGCAACGTGCGTATCGTCCGCCTCGATTCACGCTATGACCGCGCCTCCGCAACGTACACTCATCGCCTGCACTGCTCCGGTACGTGAGGAAGGAGATCGCAATGTCATAACATTCAGCAGAAAGCAAACAACTGAATACAAAGAAATATTGACACCTGCTCAATACAGACAGGAAGCCAGCTCATTCACCAACGAGTCGCACTCTCGATTCAGTTTAAGGAGGAGATCACTTCGAGCGCACGTGTTTCCGTATCGAGCAGGGTCGGTGTCCCGGCTTCAAGGGCACTCAATGGCTCAGGTCTGCGGAGTGTACGCGTCTTTCCAGGCATGGAGAGGCCCAGAAACATTGTTCTCCCTGTCTGGCGCGGCCCGATTAGATGGTGCAGGTGCCCGGCCAGATAATAGCAGGGTTGTAACCGCTCTACCAATGCGCTCACTTGAGTGGAACCCTGAGTCTGGCCGAAAAAGCCCTTGCTGATGCCATAGGGTGGTTCATGTGTGAGCAGGACGTCCAGCGAAGCAGGATCGGCGTGAAGCAGGCGCTCATAGGCACAGTTATCATGCTCGGTTCCTTGCTTCTCTGGTGCATCCGGATGCTCAACACCTCCAAAAACCGCTAGCTTGATCCCATCGCATTCCAGCATCGCCTGGAGCATAGTGGAACAGGCCAAAGGGATCAACAGGAATCAGCTCCGTCTGGACACCACCCGAAAGCTTACGGAGCCATGCTATCTCATCGTGATCGCCACGAAGAAAGATAAGTGGTAGAGATAGCCTCTGTTTTACGTCTCGAAGCCGCTGCGCTAGCTCCCGTTGTGCTTTCATGACATGGAGAAAATCTAGCTCGGCGGGATCGTTGCCCGCGAATCGAAGGAATATGACAGGATAGCGGATCATGGTTTCCAGGCGTTTCACTCCAAAATCACCAGGCTGAACAACCATCCCTACTGATAGGCGCTCCTGTAAAGCCAGGACAACAGCTAGCAGGTGATAGGCCCGGCCATGAATATCGCCGCAGAAAGCACCCTTCATAATCTTACTCCTTCTACTCTTTTTAAGTAACTTTCAGCACTTTTTATCAGGATAAATGAAGCAAGAGCGAACTGGCAAATAAGCCGATCGAAGGGCATAAATTGACACAGAGCAGGGAGAACAATGAGTGCAAGAGTAATAAATAAGGCAAAGCACACTATCAGGAGCGAAGGCAAAAAAGAGCGTAATGGCTGCACCACATCTGCACCAGAGCGACCAGCCTCATGAATCGCTTCTGTCTCCTCCTCCATCGCGCCTCTTGTGGAGAGGGAAGCAGCCTTCTACATCTTCTACATATTCCCTTCAAATAATGCAGACAAACACCCACGGTTGCGGTATAATACAGCGCAAGTAAGCGAGAAGGCACACCCGGAGGATACTATGCAAGACGAAACCGTCCTTTTTCAGAGTAAGTACAGCAAAGCTATTTTTTATCGGCCCTTGATCCTTTTTGGAATTTGCCTCATTGTTTTTCTTGTTGTTATAATTGTTCCACCTAATGCAGCATTAAGTAGTTTCTTCCTCCTCTCGTTCGTTGGTATGATATATACGCTGGTGAATTTCCTCATCCGAATATTGCGCTATATGCAAAACACGTTTGTCGTTACAGATAAGCGCGTTATCGTCACAACAAGAGGGAAAGAGATGTATCTTCCTCTTGATCGCATCAGAGAGGTTGAACGGGATAGTAAGAATAAATTCCCTTTTCCGTTTCATATCCACACATTGCGTATTTATGGAGTCGGAGGGAGCAAGGCCGTATATCATGAGGTCGAAAATGACGAGGAAATGCGGCAGGTGATCGAGGGGCTTCTGAAAAAGGAACATAAGGCAAACGCCGGCTAAACGTGCTTCTATGGCACTCGCACACTCCCTTTACCAGGAGAAGAGCGATCTCTTCAATATACACAAACATCGATCTATACGGTATACTGCACCCGGGCTTGCAGCCTACCTCTTCTGGCTGCATCAACCATATAGATACAAAAGCGTTCCTGTGAAGATTGTTTGTGTATAGTAAAGGGAGTATATGTTTCGTCAATATTCACTGCCAATCATTGTTGCACTGTTACTCTTCCCGTTCCTTGCGTTTATAGTGCTGATCCCGTTTGCATTTCGTACATATAGACGATTTGGCCAGCTTCCCCGCTGGCGAACGTTCGTCTTCTATACCTTCATCTACTATAGCTTAACCATGTGCCTGTATATTATTCTCCCGCTGCCACAAATTACACCAGATTTTTGTACAATCTATCAAAAATCTATGCAACTTCGGCCCTTCAACTTCATAAATGATATTGCCAGAGAGGTTCCAGCGTGGACAGCACGCAATGTCCTCACCAGTGGGGCATTTCTGCAAATCTTCTTCAATATATTGCTCTTTGTGCCATTTGGTATCTACATGCATTATTATTTCGAGCGCTCTTTTCTCTTTACGACGCTCCTCGGGTTCGGCGTCTCGCTCGCCTTCGAGACCACGCAGCTTACCGGCATCTGGTACCTGTATCCCTGCCCCTATCGCCTGTTCGACGTCGATGACCTGATTGTCAACACGTTCGGCGCGATGCTCGGGTACGGCGTCGGGTACACGTTCCTCCTGTTGCCCTCGCCACGCGGAAAGAGAGCAACCAGCATGCTGCGAGTGCGGGTCTCGCGCCGCTTCCTTGCCTGGTTCTTCGACCTCTCTTTTATCTCCATTCTAAGCCTTATTGCATTCCTTGCTGTGATGATTATCTTCTACACGCTCACAGATATTCATCCCTCAGTTACTCCTTATGCACAGCTTATTCTGCAAGCTTTCACCTGGTTTTTCTCCTTCATCGACTTTTTGATCTTACCACTGCTATTACGCGGATCAACCATCGGTAAATACATTGTTGGTATCACACTTGATGACAATCAGTTCCGCAAGCCACGGTTCCATCACTTTTTTCTCTACTATGCATCGTATATGTTACCGCTCACAACGCTTGGATTCGTCAATGAATATCTTGCTGTTTCTGGTAAGCAGCACCTTTCAGATACATCAGTATTGCTACTTCACCTCGGGCTCTCTCTGCTGTACATCGCGCCGATGATCCTGCGCAAAGATATGCGACCCAGCCTGGGACATATTCTTTCACGCACACATGATGCAGTGATCGAGTCAGAGTGCTATACCGTGCCGTTGTCTTATTACCGAGAGGCGTAGTATCAGTGCGCGCTTATTCTCCTTTTAGTTGAAAAGGGTCGGCATCTCTTCTGTCGGCCCTTTCTGAGTTTTTTACCATTTCTACCGGCTCCACCTCACTCCACAAAATACCATCGATTTTTCTGCTCGTCTGGCTTCTTGCTTTTCGTTGCACCCTCGCACTATAATAAGTGCAGGACGTTCTTTCGTTTCGAGAAAGGAGGAACGCGATGAGAACGATTCAACGAATTGAAGCGGTAACTGGTCTCATTGCGGGCTTGCTCGGACTGGTGCTACTGGCTTATGTGCTTTTCGGCCCAAGCTACCAATTTTTAAGTAGTCCAGATGGAGGAAGTGGCAGAGCATCGCTCTTGCAAGCCGGCATTTCACCTCTCGCAATTGTGTCGCTCAGCCTGCTTGCTCTGGTGCTGCTCGGGATCATGTTTGGTTCAGTACAACATAGTCGGACAGCGGCTTCAGGCTGGCGCTGGCTGCTTGTCTGCTCGGTTCTGCTCCTTGTCATCCTGAACATCCTGTCACTGCCGAGTATTGGCCTGTGGCTCATCCCGGTCACACTGCTCGCGCTTCTCACGCTTGGCTTATCGCTCACGAGGGCCCGGCAGGCAGCCTGAACACGGTTTTTCGAGGGACGTTTGCGCGTCCCTCATGACCGAGGCAGGACAAAAGTCCTGCTTCAGCGCGATAATGTCTTGACGCGCTAGAGGCCCATCCTTCTCTTTCTCCGGAAAAGCTGTGCAGAAATTCGGCCCCATACGTTTAAATAAAGGTATGAAGGAACATCTCTCTTCTTCTATAACCTGAAGGAGATTCTAGAATTGGAGGAACTATGGGCCAACCCGAGACTGTAGCGGAGCACCAGCAGGTACGTGATCTCTATATAAATGGTGAATATTTGCGCAAGAATCCCGGCTGGCATACAGAGGCCGCACCCTGGAAGGCACGCGCAATTCTCCAGATGCTTCGGCGAAACCGGCTCGATGTACGCTCCGTTGGCGATATAGGCTGCGGGAGTGGCGAAATTCTGCGTCTTTTGCAGCGCTCTTTATCCCCGGCATGCACCTTTCATGGCTATGAGATCTCGCCTCAAGCATACGAGCTGGCAAAAGAACGCGAAAACGAGCGCCTTCATTTCCATCTGGCCGATTTTCGTTATGAGCAGGAAGCCTCGTTCGACCTGCTCTTATTGATCGATGTCATTCAACATATTGAAGATTGCTACGGCTATCTTCGCGACATCCAGCCGCGCAGTACATATACACTCTTTCAATTCCCGATCGATATTACCGCGCAATCTGTGATCCGCAATCAGCTTATCACGTTTCATCGGAACTACGGACACATCCACTTTTTTGATAAATCGCTTGCACTCAAATTCGTGCGAGATTGCGGGTATGAGATCCTTGATGTTCGGTATACGCTTCCACCTTTAATGACACGACGTTTCCCCAGGAACCCGCTTCAGTGGCCACGTTATACCGCACAGTTTCTCTGGCGGGCGCTGCGCCGCCTCCCTGGATGGTTACTTTATCAATTCAATCCTGATCTCGCGGTCCGCCTTTTGAGCGGCTGGCGGCTGATGGTGCTCGCTCACAGGCCTTAACGCCTTCTGGGAAGAGAGCAGGCAAGATCTCTCTTCCCATCATTCCTGTTATACATCTCCCTATTTCTTACCCCCTACAATGTGCTATACTCAAGATATGATTCCTCATTTCTCTTCTACGCGAAAGGATGTAGTATGCGCAAGAAGATGCTCTTTCATAGTATTCTGCTTGGAGCGTTGTTGACTGCTTTCGCCATCTTCGGCAACCTGCCAGCCAGGAGCGCGACCATCAATACGGTCATCCAGCACGAAAACACCCCGGCTATCAAGCCGCAGCGAGACGCAGTTCCTGCCTTCACCCTTCGCCAGGTCACCGAGTACCTGAAAACGCAGCCTGAAGGACAGGACCCGCGCTACACGCTGAAGCGAACACTTTTTGTTTCTCCCGACCGTCTGAACGCCATATTCCATAATGCCTTCTTCGACAACAATACCCGTTCCACATCAAAACTCTATTGTTATATCGAATTTCAGACAGATAAACCGATCAATGCGCTTATCTCTGTATCACCTGATGTGAAGCAGGTGCCGCAACTCACCCGCACCTTCTTTGTCTTTGATGCAGAGACCGGTAACCTGATCGCCCGAGGCGGCTTCGCCTGATCTTCCTGATATTCGATATATAGAAGAATCAGTAAGCAAAAAGGCAGGTCGGGTAGCAATACCTGACCTGCCTGCTTGATTAGCGATTTGAGAGAACCGTGTTGATCCTCTCTAGAAGCCCCTCGACGGCTTCCCGAGGCATTCCGAAACCGATCAGCTTGAAGAACGGCATTTCACCGGCGAACGGAGAGTCGAGGAAGTCCGCAAAGAAGGTACCCTTGAGCGTCTCCTTCACTACAGCCAGCGCCTCTGGATATTTCGCGATCTGCTTGATATAACTCGTGATGGTAAGCGGGCGGAAGGGTTCATGTGCGTTCATCTGAATGGTCGTGCGCAGCACAATGTCAGCGCTCGATTTCCCAATCAGCAGCTCAAATTCACCCGACTCGATCACCCATTCATGATAGGTACTGTCATAGTACGCGAAGTCACGCGGTTGTAGCGTCAGGGTGACATCTTTTGCCTCGCCCGGCTCCAGCGCTACTTTCGCAAAGGCTTTTAGCTCTTTCTCAGGACGCACAAGCCGCGACTCCACATCACGGACATATAATTGCACTATCTCTTTACCGGCAACGTTTCCGGTATTGCGTATTGTGACTGTTACTTCAACCGTGTCTTTCTCGGTTGTCTCAGTACGGTTGACTCGCAGATTACTGTATTCAAATGTAGTGTAAGAAAGACCATAACCAAAGGGGAAGAGCGGCTTCATCTTCTTGCGGTCATAGTAACGATAGCCGACGAAAAGCCCTTCGGCATAGCGCACATGGCCTTCCTCGCCCGGATAGCTCAGATAGGATGGAGTATCCTCGATCCGCTGCGGGAAGGTCTCGGTGAGCTTGCCAGACGGGTTGACCTTGCCAGTAAGCACATCAGCAACCGCGCCACTGCCTGCCTGTCCGCCAAGACCAGCCTCAAGAACCGCTTTCACGTCAGCCAGCCACGGCATCCTGACAACCGAGCCGTTAAAGAGCACCACAACGGTGTTCGGCTGCACACGGCAGATATCAGCAATCAAGCGGTTATGAGATTCAGGAAGATCAATATGCGTGCGATCATATCCCTCAGACTCGTAGATATCGGGCAAGCCTGCGAAAATCACAGCGACTTCGGCCTTCTGAGCCAGCTCAAGCGCCTCCTGATGCAGCTTCTCATCGCCTACCCCCTCATCGAGATAGCCATCAGCATAGGAAAGCTCAGCCTTCCCGGCAAGCGCCTTTTGCAGCTCATCATAGGCGTTGTCGACACGCGTTGGATTCATCATTGAGCTGCCGCCGCCCTGGAAGCGCGGTTGACGGGCAAAGCGACCAATCACAGCAACCGACTGAGCAGCAAGCGGGAGGATCTTTTCCTCGTTCTTGAGCAGCACAATAGACTCTCCGGCGGCTTTCCGAGCCAGCGCATGATGAGCATCCTTATCGAAGGTGGTGCCCTCTTTGCGGTTTTCTTGTGCACGAAGAATCAGCTTTAACACGCGTTCAGCAGCCTTATCAACGGCCTTTTCTGAGAGCTCACCCTTGCGAACTTTCTCCGCGAGCGCCTGAATGTCGCGACCAACGCCCGGCGGCATTTCCAGATCAAGGCCCGCCTCGAGCGCCTTCGCCTTGTCATTCACCGCGCCCCAGTCGGACACCACGACCCCTTCAAAGCCCCATTCCTCCTTGAGGATATCGGTCAGCAGCTCCTTATGCTCGGTTGCAGCCGTGCCGTTAATGCTGTTGTAGGCCGCCATCACCGTCCAGGGCTGTGCATTCTTGACCACGCGCTCGAAGCCTGCCAGGTAGATTTCGCGCAAGGTGCGTGTATCGACATCCGCACTGATACTCATACGCTCGAATTCCTGGTTATTGCAGGCGTAGTGCTTCAGGGATGTGCCCACGCCCTGGCTCTGGACGCCACGCACGAAGGCCGTACCCAGTTCGCCAGCCAGCACAGGATCTTCGCTGTAATACTCAAAATTACGACCACCGAGGGGTGTGCGCTTGATATTAATGCCAGGGCCAAGCACAACCTGCGTGCCAAGCGCCTGCGCCTCTTCTCCAATTGCGCGCCCGACCTCCTCAACAAGCTCTGTGTTCCAGGACGTCGAAATAGCGGAGGCTGATGGGAAATTCGTGGCCGGAATGGGGCCTTCCAGCCCGATGTCTTCGGGGTTCTCCGGCTTGCGGAGCCCGTGCGGTCCATCATTGACCGTGATCGAAGGAATATTCAGGCGCTCGATTGCGTTGAGCTGCCAGAAGTTTCGTCCGACGGTAAGAGCAAGTTTCTCTTCTAGAGTCAACTTCTGTACCAGTTCGCGTGCTTCCATAGCATACGCTCCTTCTTTTGTTATTACCTTTTCTGTACATAAGAAACAAGTAGATCGATATGCAACAAGAGCATCTCCTGTGGATCTATGCCCTGTTCCTGATGGAGAATATGACCGCGGCTGATCATACGCTGCTGCATACTCAAAGACGTGTTTCCGATCAAAGCTGCAAGGGTGTTGGCAGGAATATCTGTGCGGATCGAGCCATCCCGCTGACCCTCCACAATCAGGGACTGAAAGACCTCGCTTGACCGCAGAAAGTCGCGGTAGCGCGCCTCCAGCTCGGGAGAGGGGTACGAATCACGATAGTAGTGATCGAACAGGCCGATAAACTGGATGTCTTCCGGGTGGCTACTCGCGAAGTGGCACATAGTCAATAGCAGGTCGTGCAGCCTCTCAAGCGCGTTCTGGCCATGAAGCTGCGCCTCCTCAGCAAAGCGATACATCTCCGAGAGAATCCTGATCTGAACCTCAAAGGCAAGCTCATCAATGGAGCGATAGTACTTGTAGAGCGTCACGCGGCTCACACCTGCACGCTCGCTAATATCCTTCATGGTGACGCCAGAAAGATCTTTCTCAAGAAAAAGTCCTCTGGCGGCTTGAATTAGCTCCTCACGCCGTCCGACGCGTTGCTGCTCTAATGTTTGCTGCCACTTCTGCATACAGCTTCCATCCTCAATGCTATACATTGTGTATACACTCTTTACAGTATGTAAACCCTTAGCAGTAGTGTATGCCAGCTCAACAAGAAAAGTCAAGAGGGAAACGACACGCCTGCTTCTCTGCTTTCACGACTGCTACCAGCAAGGGCGATCCCTCATTCAGGAGAGGAAGCAAACACACACCCCTTTATCAGGTCGGGCGCATTTTCTCGAAAGACAATATATGGCTTTATCCCGCTTGTGCGGCTGGATAAGCTCTATTCTTTGTCTGCAAATCTGATCGCCATTTTGATGCATACCTGCTGAAGGGGTCGGGTGCATTTCTCCCGAAGCAAAAAACGATCTCATTCCGCCTATAGTGCCAATTTATCCGTTTATATCAATGCGCCCGACCCTCTCTTCGGGTAAGTGCACATTCTCGGAGGTGAGTCCAAAGCGGGTCGGGTGAAATCGCATGCGAAGGGCAGCGCCCTCGATGGAACCAGCCTCGTCTTCTATACACACCCCCTTTACAGGTCGGGCGCATTTCTTCCCCCCAGAAAAAAGCTGATCAAATAGCCTCTAAAGCCATAGAAGCAGGGCTTCTCTATCACCTTCCTCGCGTGCCACCAGATCGTGACATTGTGAAACGTTATGAGCAGCACGGGCAGAGGGTCGGGTGCATTTTTCCAGGCGAGAGCACACCCTTCACACGCCACCTCACGGAAATGCGCCCGACCGCACGGACTCAGCTTCTGCGGGCCGCCTGATTACAGGCATCCTTACATATGAGCGTGTATAAAACCGTTTGAGCGCTCTACAGGCTTCAGGGTCGGGTGCATTCCAGGCTTCTGCTTGCTGATTTGCTACCGAGATGCCCATCAGTTCAAGGTGCGTGTATGGGTCGGGGGATTCTCGGGGCAACAGGGCGGCCTGTAGCGCGGCCTGCGATTGGCCGGAGTCTTTTTCTAATCTCACCACGGTCAGAGGTGCGCTTGTTCTTTGCTGCACACGCCCTTCCCGGGCTTCCAATGCCAAAAGAGCCCGTTTTTTCTCGGGTTATCGCATACACGTGCCTTTCCTTTTTGCACTCCCGAGAACCAGAGAGCAGCAACAGGATATACAGGCAGTTCAAGAGGTGTTAGAGGTGTTTCTATACACACCCCTTTCTGGGAGTCGGGTGCATTTTTTCCCTTTCAAATTTGTAGCTTGGTCGGCTCTACAGGCTTCTTTGTCTCGATTCTACTTCGTTACCACCAGGTCTATCGGTCGGGTGCATTGCCCCAACACCATTCCCTTTGCAGAGGCCACAACCCCGTTCACCGGTCGGGTGCATTTTTCGTCTTATTTTCATAGCTCGTTCGGCTCCAGAGGCAACGCGATCCCGATTTACTCTTACAACCACCACAACAGGTCGGGTGCATTTTCAGCAGGGTGCGGAATAACCACTCAATGGGCCTGCCATGCGGAAAGAAGCCGCATTGTGCTCTGCATCAAGCTCTTTCTATAACGGCCAGACGTTTAAAAGGGCATACGAGCGTCCTTACATACGGGCTTCTGTAGGACCGTTTGTATGCACTATCTCTGTCACAGGTCGGGTGCATTTTTTCTTCCCTTTTTTAGTGCTTCCTCTAGCTCTACAGGCCAGCGCAGCATCTATACTTCTTATGCCCACCCCCGCGATATCGGTCGGGCGCATTGTCCCACGCTCCCCCCCTTTCTCTTGCAGAAAACCCACTCTTCCCCGGGGTCGGGCGCATTTTCTTCAGGTGGAGCGACCCACATAAGAGCACAATGGAAGCGAGGTCAGCACGTTTTGCACCCGACTCAAGCAGGGGGGATGGTACCGGGAACCCGACCCGACATGTGGCGCGATTTTCAGGCATTTCATGCAAATACACGCCCCCAACCTCACAGACGGGTTCATCGAACTCCCTGGCTGTTTGGCAAACACACGGCCCCTGGTACTATTGGGTAGTCACTCGAATTTGCACGCCCCCGACCCCCATCGTACTACGGTCGGGCGCATTTTTGAGCACGAATTGACGAAAAACTCGTCTCTTTTTCACCCGACCACCCTCCTTCAAGCAGAAAAGAAAAATGCACACCCCCCACTACGGTCGGGTGAATTTTACTACGGTCGGGTGAATTTTCCCACTACAGTCGGGTGCATTTTTACGCTCAAATGCACGACAGGGGCTTGCATTTTTAGCACTAGGCAAGCCCATTTTTCCAGAGTAAGATATTTTCAGAGAGTTGCTGAGGTGCAATGCAAAACAGGAACTCGCTTCCAGGGCGGCGGAGTACCGCAACAGCAGTACCTTGATCACAGCATCACGATCTGCTGCACTTAGTACGAGACAACAGGTTGTCTACTACCGGGCAAGTGTCAGGGAGTACGCCGCAGACACGGGTGCATTTCCTAAAAAAGGGCTATATTGCGATGCATATACATAGATACGCCTATTTAGGTATGGAACCGGCGAGTGCTCTGCTTTATAATACGTGCAAAAATTTTAGCTCGAACAGAATTTATAGAAAACAGTACTTACAACGAAAAAATAATCTATTGGCAGGTAGTTCATTTAGAAAAATACTGGGAGGTAGGTGTGAAGGTGAAGCTTCCCGACAGTTCGGGGCAAAATAACATTTTCTGTCCCGGGTGGCGATCCGCTTCATACGCACCCGCAGGGCTAGATGAACATGTGGGAAAGGATGTATAGAAACCGTGAGTTCGGAAACTACCGTCTTTAGTGTGACGTTAACCTTTTCACAAGAGCATGTCGATTTTCTCGCAAATTCCCCCTCTTGTCGCCTGATTCGGGAAGAGTGCTTTCATGGGCGTATCTCTTTTGAGGAAGCTCTTTCATATGCCCGCATGATCTATAACCGAGAGCACCATACAAGCCAGCAGAGCGAGCATACGGGGGGAGATGCGCCCGACTCCACCCATTTCATTCACATTTCGCGCAAAACGCAGGATCTCCCACCAGTGTTTCAGGGATTACAGGGCTTTAGGAGAGCCTGTAATGCGCTTCAAAAAGTCCTGCCATTGTCCCTGTGGCGCGTCTGGCTTACCTGCGTGCTGTTCAGCGGACTCGATGAGGATCCCTACCTCGGCACAGCGGCGCTCTCGGACTACACGGGGCTTTCGCAGCGCGCCATCCAGCTCTATCTTCAGGTCATGCTTCGTCTCGACCTGCTCAGTTACTATGTCGGGCCCGAGACGAAACGGGAGGGCAAGCACGTCAAGTGCGTCAATGTGCGTCACGAGAATTTCAAAAAAGCTTACGCCCTGGCCTATCAATATCTTGAGTGGACAAAAGATCCGGAATACGTGCCCCCTTCGTGGGAGTACGTCGATTATATCAAGAGACATGAGCATATTCGCTCACGCGTCGAGCGATTCGAGAATTACCGGCGTATTCTAAATGGAAAGCGCCCCGGGCGTAAACCGAAAGAGCCGCAAAATATCACAATTGTGTGCAGAAATCCCCATTGCCGCGCCTGCTACGAGAGCGAGGAAGAGGCCGCGCAATACCTGCCGCCTGACACGTTGAAAAAGCCAGCTCCCAAACCTCAAGAGGTGGACGACCTGACTATACTGGCTCGCGAGATGGAGCAGATTGATCGCGAGTTGAAAAACAAAGAGCGTGGCAAAAAGGTTGCACGGTTGCCAGAGAATGTCCGCACGGTGAAGAAGGCTTTGCTTGAGCAGAAGGATGCAGCGGAAAATCAGGAAGCAGACATTGTTTTCACCGATAGCCGCGACATTATTGCCGCAACAATGCTAAACAAGCTCCAGGAGCCACAGGAGAAAGAAGATCCCGCAATAACGCAATTCTTTTTAAATATAATTGCGCCCTATCGAAATAGTAATCAAGAGTTTAATAGTTCGACTATACATTCGAATGTAGATGTCGAGGGTGAAGATTTGCTTGAAGACAATTCGGAGGCAACCGAGCAGCCCTCTTTCCAGCAAACAAACAATCACCCGGGCGAAGTAACCCAACAAACAACGTCACCCTCTACTCCCTCTCAGCCATCGCAAACCAAGCGAGTAGTCGGGGGTAAAGCGAAACGTAACAGTAAAGCAAAGCAAAAAGGTACCGTAGACTATAAGAAATTCGGTGAGCCTGAAAGCCTGGATAAATCAGCTCTAGAAGCAGTTTACCACGCTATTCGGCACAATGCAAAGGCGCAAGCGAGCAGTGTAAAACTACCAACCGCAATTTATCGGTTCGGCGAGGACATCTCTGCCCAGTTCCGCGATACTCAGCAACGCTCGACTGTTAGCTATTTCCGCAACCTGCTCAGTGGCGTTCTGGAGTGCGCTCGCTTCCTCAAAATCGACGTCGAGACCGTGTACACGTGGTACTACGACGCCATGCAACACATCCGCGAAAAGGCGCTCCGAGCCTCGATTTATGCGCAAGCAGATGGCAAGCCGCATCGCATGCCGTGGTTCAATCGCGTCTTCGCAAATCACATCTGGCTCTCGGTCAGACGGGCTCTGAAACTGGGTCATTTACCGCCCCATGAGGATGTGGACGCCGAGCCACATAATTCCCCTATGCCCGAGCCTGTAGAGCTACATGAGCCCGTTCCTGAGGATCGTGTGGTTGAATCGACCTTTGAGGCTGTAGAGCAGCCAGACGAGGAGTTTGACGATCAAGCAAACGAGCAGCAGGGAGACATCCCAAGCAAGCAGACAGAAGAGCAGCCTGCTGAGGGAGCGAATGAGCAAGCAGAGAGTGCTGCTGACGAGCAGGCAGACGATGTTGTTGACGAGCAGCCAGAGGATGTCGTGGAAGAGTTGTCTGACGAGCAGCCAGAGGATATCGCGGACGAGCAGGCAGACAATGTTGTTGACGAGCAGCTAGAGGATGTCGCGGACGAGCAGGCAGAGGATGCTGCTGACGAGCAGCCGTTTGAGGATGAGGCGGTGCGTGAAAGTACGCTGGTGGCGCTTCGTGGCTTGCGCGACACGGATGAGTTTGTGCTGCTTAGCCCGTTCTTCGAGACGGTGAACAGCTTGCAGTACGCGTGGACCTATGCGGTTGCTTCAGGTGAGATCGACATGCTCTATGAGCAGCCCGAGGCTGAAGCAGAGGACGTAGTATCCTACTACGACGCTTCAGAGACAGCCTGCGTGGTTCCCGAGTTTCCCCGGGTGCAGCGAATCGAGCCGAAAGAGCACTTCCGTAATCCGGTGCAATTCAGCAGATATCTCGCGCAAAATGGAGCATATAGCGCGATCCCGCTGAAGGAGCCCTGTCCCGATTGTGGCTGCCCCATCGGCTATGTTGCCGAGGGCCTGCGTCCCGTCTACATCTGCGGTCGCTGCTACCCGAACGTGATGTGGACCAACCGGGCGCGTGGCGAGCTTGAAGAGTACATGGCATACCTCGTCGAGCTTGAGCTGCGGTCCGAAGATCCCTATGCATAGGTCGGTCGGTTGCATTGTTGAAAAGGCGTGAAGGTCGATGCTATACTGTGCGAAAAATGCAATACGATTGCAGGAGGTTTCAAATTGCATATGCTGAATGAACATCGCAAAAGTAGCCGTGCGCAGAAGACGTTCGATAGGGGATACGCCACTGAACTGGCTTTGTTCCTGGGTTTATCTCGCTGGAAGTTCTCGCTTGCCGCACAGTGTCAGGCGTATACGCCCTCGGCTCCCACAGCAGCAGATCAGCTTCGGAGCGAGCACGCGGAGGTCGCGATTGCGCAGTTGCTCAGGCTCATTACCCTGCATGTGGAAGCGCTTGAGTACGCCTCGCAGCCGCATCACCCCTACATCATGGAACTTGGGCGCTCGCTTGGCTTTCCGATGGTTGAGACAGTTGGCTTTACGCTTGATGCGGGTGAAGCGTCCTGGTTCCGCTTCTTTGGCGCATGGACAGGTGATCCAATTCAGCACGGTCTGCTTGTCTCGCGAATTCATGCGCTGGCGATCGAGGCGATTACCGAGCAAATCGGGCTCCATCAGCGGGAACTCGCGGCGGAGATGGCGCAACTGGCCGCCTTTTCTAGCGATTATCGGCAGGCTTTTCGGCGAAAGGAAAGCGAGCTCCGGCGGCTGAAGAAGCGCGTTCATGAGCTTGAAGCGGAACGAAAAGCCCCTTCTTCTCCCCATGCTGCTGGTTCCTGACAAGCGGCCAGGCATATGTGTTACCGGATATGAAGAACCCGTCCAAAAAGCCCAAAATTGAGCCATTTGGAAGCGGGAATGTGTAAGGGGATATCCTTGAACCAGAAAACGCCAGAAAACGCCAATTTGACGGCATCCAGCAGGGAAAAACAGGACGCGATCGCGCTGCCAGTACTCATCATTGTCGCCGGGTTACCTGCAACCGGAAAAACAACCCTGGCACGACGCCTCGCTGAGCGCTTCTCGTTGCCACTTGTCACGAAGGATGCCATCAAGGAAACGCTCTGCGACGTGCTTGAATGCGCGTCGGTTGCGCAATCACGGCGGCTCGGGCAGGCAAGCATGCTATTGCTGTATCAGTTTGCGGAAACCCTGCTCGGAAGCGGGCTGAACTGCATTGTCGAGAGCCCATTCTACCCGGCATACGCGCACCCCGACTTTCAGCGTTTACAGCAGAGAAGCCCGTATTACCCGCTGCAAATCTATTGCCATGCGGATGTAGAAGTGATGCTTGAGCGAATGAAGCAGCGTATTGCCTCTGGTGCACGACATCCAGGCCATATGGATCAGGCGCGGATGCCCACGAGCACCGCTGAATTGCCGTCGCAATGGAGAATGGAGCCGCTTGAGATCGGAGGGGAGCTTATCATGCTTGATACAACTTGCTTTGACGCCATCGCCTATGAGGAGCTCTATCAGCGGGTGAAGCGCGTGCTTGATCGGTAAAGGCGGGAGACAACACAAAAAAGCCTCTCCCCGCACGGTCGCGGGAAGAGGAGAAATGCGGCTGGATTACCAGTTGCCGGTGCGGCCTTCTTCGTAGCGCCTGGCAACTTCGTCCCAGTTGACGACGTTCCACCAGGCATTGAGGTACTCCGGGCGGCGATTCTGGTACTTGAGGTAGTATGCGTGCTCCCACACGTCGTTACCCAGGACCGGATAAAGGCCGTCCATCAGCGGGCTGTCCTGATTCGGGGTCGAGATGACCGAGAGTTTGCCGCTGCGGTCGAGGGCCAGCCATGCCCAACCAGAGCCGAAGCGCTTGGCACCTGCGTCGTTGAATGCCTGCTTGAACGCATCGAACGAGCCAAAGGTCTCATTGATCGCGCTGGCAAGCTCGCCGGTAGGTGCGTTGCTGCCACCAGGCTTCATGATGTTCCAGAACATGGTGTGGTTCGCGTGGCCACCACCGTTGTTCCGCACGGCTGTGCGCACATTCTCGGGAACATCGGACAGGCGCTGAATCAGCTTCTCAACGGGCAGGGAAGCAAGCTCGGGGAGATCCTTGACGGCGGCGTTGAGGTTGGTAACGTAGGTTGCATGGTGCTTGTCATGGTGGAGCTGCATGGTCTGTGCATCGATATATGGTTCAAGAGCGTCATACGCATAAGGCAGGGGTGGTAGTTCGTAGCTCATACTTAAAAACCTCCATAGGCACGCCGTATGACGTGCGTCTCATTACAATGACATTGTGCTGTCTGGCTTAGAGTATACTCCTGCTAAGCGCGCAGTGCACCGTCCTTTCGGGCAAGTCACCCTACCAATTTGGGCTAGTGCTTATCGCTCCAGCAGCTCGCGTACCTCCGCCTTGCTCATCTTCCCTTGAATCCAGAATGGCTGGACGTGGACGTTCTCACGCGGCCACCCACGCTCATTGATCAAATAAGAACGGATCGCCAGACATTGCCCCGCTTCGCCTGCAAGGTAGGCTTTGCCCGGCTCCTCGGGGAGATCCAGCTTGCGGATCGCTTGAACCAGCGCACCCGTCTCGGAAATTGGTTCGCCGCGTCGATGGACCCAGGGAAGCGGTCTGACACCTGCCGGGGTCGGGATCTCGCCTTCTGGAAAATCGGACTCTAGAGCACCGAATATACGCATTTCTGAGGGGAGAAGGCCGATCTGCGCCTGCACCGCGACCGCTCCCGTTTCTTCGGCGGCGAAAAGATAGTAAGGCGCTTCAGGGTCGATCGTGTACGTACTTTTGGGACCACGATAGGTAATCTCGTCACCAACCTGTGCGGCTTGCGCCCAGGCCACACCGGGACCATCGCCATGATGCAGCAGGATCAGCAAATCGAACTCGCCTGCTTCGGGATCGATCTGCCAGAAGGTGTAATGGCGGTGGAGCTTGTCGTGCTCGATGGGAAAGACGCCGATGTGTGAGCCGGGTTGCCAGGCCTGCCCGCGACAGTCCTCCGAGCGTATGCGAAGAAGCAACATGTTCTGTGCGATCATCTCTCGCTTGAGAATGACGCCATGACGAAAGGCCATACGGTTCGGTTGTAGTTCGGACATATTCTGTGTCTCCATACTTCTCTGCTCTCTATTCTACTAAGAAGTTCTGTACAATGGCGCGTCAGAAGCAGTCTTCTTTTTTATTTAGGGTACCCTAATATCCGAGTTGTCAGGTAGGATATTAACATGCTCAGCGATTGCTTGTCAAGCAAAAAAAGGCGAAGTATCCAGGGGGATTTTGGCTACCTGTTATTTTTGGGAAGACATGTCAACAGGGGAGATTTTTGTCTGGTCTATTCTTTATATAGAGTACTGTGGAATGCGTGGTATTTGTTATCTTGTTTTCTGCTATCTCAGCGCGCGGCTGTGCTCCGTTGCTGAGGATAGATGAGTATCTGTCTGCTTGTCTGTGTATCCCGGCTCTGGACTGAAGCTGCCAGCGTTGGCTATCATGTGCCCGAGGTACAGGAGAGGAGGCGCACGTCTGGCTCCTTTGCCCTTCGCACGCGCCTGAGGCGGGTTGGGTCAGTGAACGTTTCCGAAGACATTGAGCACGACAACGCCCACGATAATCAACAGGACGCCGAGAACGGTTGCCCAGTTGAGCGCTTCACGGAAGAACACTATCCCGATGAGCGCAATGACCGCTGTGCCTGCTCCCGACCAGATTGCGTAGGCGATGCCAAGCGGCATATGTAGCTTGAGCGCCTGCGATAATAAATAGAATGCTGCTCCATATCCGATTACAACAATAATGCCAGGAAGCAAGCGGGTGAACCCCTCCGATGCCTTTAAAAAAGAGGTTGCAATGATTTCAGAGACAATCGCTCCTGCGAGAAAAAGAAGAGAAATCGGATTCATAGCTGTTCCTTTCATTGTTTATTGTTCCTTTGTGGTCAGCTCTTCTAAGAGAGCAAGCACGCGCTGGCGTAGCTCTCCTTCTGGCTTGCCAAGCCCGAGCAGATCAGCGAACCAGAGGCCATCAGCGGCGAGGCGCACCAATGTAGCAAGTGCAGGGTCAACGCCATCCTGTACAGCCCGTTCCTGCCAGGCTGCAAAGCGCTGCTGAAGCTCTTGCAACAGGTCAGGCTCCTTCAGCAGGCTGACCATCATTGCTGACGTCAGATCGAGTTGCTCAGGATCGGAGGCTGCCTTGACATAGGCCCGTAGCCAGCGGCCGGGTTTCTCTTTCTGCTCTTCCTGCATATACTGATGCAAAAGCCGGTCAAAATCATCGAAAGAGGACTGTTCCAGCGCCAGGAGAAGCGCCTGCTTGCTCGGAAAGTGGTAGAGCAGCCCGCCCTTGCTCAAGCCTGCCTCATGAGCGACCGCGTCGAGTGTCAGGGTGTTTGCTCCATCGCGCAACACCACACGTAGCGCCGCTTCCAGCAACGCCTGACGGGTGGCGGCAGATCCTTTTGTATCACTCATCGTCAACCTCATTGGTACAAACCGTCTGGACGGTCAGTTTTCATTGTTTTGATTGTACCGTCTGGACGGTTGGTTGTCAAGGGGTATCTTTCTTTGTCACGATGAAGGATGCAGCCAGAAATAGAGAGATGCACAAAGGCCACAGAGATACTGTTCCTCGCTTCCACGCATACATGAGATATATTGCATATATGATGCTATTTCCCATTTCAGGCAACTCTTATTGATAATAAAGACAGAGCCGGCGATAGCCAATATGTCCTACTTTTGAGAAGGCGGTCTACAAGGCCGTCTCTTCTGTTAAGACTGCCCGGGAAGCGCGGGAAACGCCATTTGTCGTGATCGGGATCGATGTACCCCTTGCTTTTCGACTGGCTGGTCACCTATACTTGAAATACTTTTGATACTTTTGTACAGGATCCTTTGAATGTTTGTCGGTAAGCCAGCGTGAGACGCGCTATCGATGCTCTTAGCGGCTTGCTTATGAGTGCATTAGAAAAATTGAACATTTCAATGCTGTTTTTGTGGAAAGTGTGCAGAAAGGATTGCGGCATTTTATGGAAAGTGAAGTAGCGAAGCTTCTCCAGCAGATCGAACTGGAATACTGCGCGGCGCAAAATGGGTTGACCGGTATCTCCTGTGGTTCCTCGCGACATCAGTTTATCACAGCACGTATGGAGGCAATGAGCACGCTTCATTCGCGCCTTCACACGATTGTCGGTGAAAACGCGATCGCGATGATTGCGGAAACGCTCGAAAATGTGCAGAAGCAACAGAAAAAGTAATCTACCAGACCTTTGTGAGAGGATCTATGCGGCTTTACATTCTGCTTACAATTATTTGATTTTTCTATCATAGATCTCTCACAATTGGCCTGTATAGTTATAGACAAGATAAGGACACGCCCTGACTGCCTCTCTTCCGTCTGGAGCAGGAGGTGTTCTCATTGTACCCTGCCGCTGCCCGGATTGCCCGTTCCGGGCAGCTATCCCCCCTTGAATTCTCGATATGGTAAAGAGGTGGTCCCGCTCAATGGAGCCAGAGAGTGGACCACCTCTTCTCGTCGCTTGCCCGTTTAGAGCAGCGAACGCACCAGCCCACCATCAACCGGAATCGTGGTCCCCGTAATGTAGCTTGCCTGTTCCGATGCCAGAAACGCAACCAGTGAGGCCAGCTCTTCGGGCTTTCCAAGCCGCTTCATCGGGATATCCTGCGCGAGATCACGGAGAGCTTCTTCCTCGCTTGCACCCGCAGCGGTCCGCGAGAGCACGCTTGAGCCGCTCCGAATGCGGTCTGTCAGGATGCGCCCCGGACAGACGTTGTTGATGGTGATATTGTCAGGGGCGAACTCGACCGAAAGGGACTTGGCGAGGCCAATAACGCCCGGTCGAATTGCGTTGGAGAGCAGGAGTCCGTCAATTGGTTGCTTGACCGATGTACTGGTGATGTTGATAATGCGTCCTCCACCGCTGCTACGCATATGGGGGTGAACTGCTCGAATCAGCCGCACGGTGCTGAGCAAGGTGAGCTCGAACGCGGCCTGCCACTGGGCGTCATCGAAGGACTCGAAATAGCCAAAAGGCGGCCCTCCGGCATTGTTTACCAGGATGTCAAGGCGCTGAAATTGTTGTACGGCTGCTTCCACTATAGCTTGAATATCTGCGGCTTTTGTCACATCGGTTGGGAGTGCAAGTACCGGCACGTTGTAGCGCTGTTGAAGCTCGTCTGCGGCCTGCTGGAGCGTCTCTTTGTTGCGTGCGCCCATAACGATAGTGGCTCCTTCGGCTGCCAGAGCCATCGCACACGCTTTTCCTATTCCCTTGCTGGCGGCCATGACCAGCGCCACTTTTCCCGTAAGACCCAGATCCATGCTGTTTCCTTTCCAGTATTTATGCTGCAAACGCTTCGGCAAGCAAGCGAAGCGGTTCCCGCTTGGTGACACTATGTAGCGAGACAATGACTTCGTCGACGCCCGCTTGCTCAAGCTCGTTCAGGCGCTGCCGCACCGTCATCGGGCTACCAAGCAGGCCACGCACGCGCATTTCTTCAGGCGAAAACTTGCCCGGTCCACCTGTGACGATTGCGTGTGCCTGCTCATCAGTTGCGGCGAGAACGCCATTCACAAATATTGTATGCCGAATTTCGCCAGGATCGCGCCCGTATTCCTCGCAATACTGTTCAAGTAATGAAAACTTGTGCTGTAGTTCTTCAAGCGAAAGATGCGTAAAGTTGCAGGCGTTGGCATAGCGAGCAACCAGACGCAGTGTGATCTGCTCACCTTTGCCGCCGATCAGCAGCGGGATATGGGGATGCTGCACTCCCTTTGGCTGGTTGATTGCTCCCTGAACGCGATAATAGCGGCCCTCAAAGTGGACATGCTCCTGCGTCCACAGCGCCTTGAGGATGGTGACGGCCTCACGTAGCTGGCGCAGGCGCGTCGGCGTGTCGGGAAAAGGGAAGCCATACGCGTGGCATTCCTGCTCGTGCCAGCCCGCTCCAATGCCCACTTCAAGCCGCCCGTGGCTCAGCACATCGACGGTGCTTGCCATTTTCGCCAGCAGCGCAGGATTGCGGAAACCGTTGCAGGTGACGACCTGGCCGATGCGGACGCGCCGTGTATCGCGTGCCAGTGCCGCGACGCTCATCCAGCACTCGAATAGCAGCTTGTCGGGCTGATAGATCGAGTTCATATGGTCGAAGAGCCAGACCGAGGAGAAACCAAGCGCTTCAGCTTCCTGAGCCACTCGCGTCATTGTTTCATAGGCTTCAATCGCCTCGCGGGCATGCGATTCTTGCGGCAGAAAGAGACCGACCTTCATGTGTGCGTTCCTCTCTATTTGTCTACTATACCTCCATTGCTTCTTTTGTTAGTATGTCCCGATTTGACTATTTTGTCCAGCTCAGGCGAAAATAGAAAGGAAAGCAGCCGCATGTCGCGCCGGTGCCACCGTCCCGCGATCAAAAAAACGCTACTCCTTTTTCTTCTTCTTCTTCTTTCTCTCTTTGCTGTCGGCTTTAAAGCTGCTCATGGCGATGTCGTAGACGCCGACAATCAGCCCGCCAACGCACAGCAACGTGAGAAAGGCCAGGAAGCCGCCAATCATGCTGAAGCAGAGCCAGGCAAGCGGGAGGAAGGTGAGCAACGTGACAATGGTGATGGCGGTACGTTGGGCAACGTAGCGGGGCCGCTCGGCTTCGAGGTCTCCCGTCGATTCGGGATAGATCTTGTCGCGTGCGCCCTCGTGTAGACGCACCGCAAGCCGTTGAGCAAGCGCGTCGATAAAGGCGTCGTCATAGGGGAACTCAGCTTGTTCGGGGTGTACGCGTGGTTGCTCTTCGTACATGCCTTTGTAGCCCTCGTAAGGCTCGATTGGTTGGTAGTCGCCAGACTGTTCTTGCTGCATGGTTGCCAATCCTTTCGCGGTGATCCCTCCTTTTGATGAGATACGGAGGAGTCAACGGAAATGTTGTGCACGAGGCAGACAAAAACATCTGGCGCGTTCGGTGTTGTTATTGCGTGTTTTGCCGCCAGATATAGATCAAGTCGGCGGCCCAACGATAGTGATCGCAGGTGTTTTCGCGAATATAGTCGCCAAGCGTCCAGGGAGCAGCCCAGGCGTAGCGATCCTTCGCATGAATCTCCTCCTCGCTCATGCCCGCCACAGTGCGGTAAATTTGCTCATAGGAGCGATAAAATGCGCGGAGAATGGTGGAGGTCGGTTCATCGCGATGCGCCTCAAAGAGACGCGTATTCAGGGCGTGCAGATCCTCCCAGCTCCATGAGAAGCCAGGGGCGGGTGTTGCCGGGCGAGCACCGCGCAGGCCCGCTCGATACCAGTACAGAAAGAGTTGCTCCCACCCGGTCAGATGGGCCAGCAGATCCTTGACCGACCAGATGTCGGTGACACCCGGTCGCTGCATTTCGTCTTCGGTCATGGATGCGAATGAAGCAATAAGTGCGTCGTGCTCATGCTGCATCTGGTCAAGCATGTCGGCCTTGCGCAGGCGCTCAATGGCGGGATAACCAATCATGAAACACCTTGTCCTTTCCTCAACAACACTACTGCTGCCCATTGTACAGATGTTCCAGGGGAAAGTCAAGAAGAAATGTTCTACTCAAAAAGGATACCACGATCACGACAATCTTGCGACAATATCGTGATCGTTTTGTGACAGAGATGCGCGAGGCTATTTCGTGGGAAAGCGGACAGCCTTCTATGTCCCGGTAGACACTGTTCGCTTTCTCTCTCCCCTCGCTTCTGGAGCGGCTTCATATGGCTCGCCTTGCTTCCCCTGATAGAAAGAAAAAGGGTGTTACCTTTCCATTGTTGAATTCGTGCTGTAAACACTTGTTACAAAATCGAGAAAAAGCCGTGCAATTTCGGCTGTAAATGGAGCAGAGATACTGCATCTATCTGCGTGTAGTTGATTCTAGTAGGAAGAGAAAAGGAGCCATAATGTTTTTCAGCGATCCTCATCTTGCATATCCAGTACGTGTCGAGAAGCCGAATCCCGTCTTTGCAAAAATGCTGCAACAGGCGATCGGCGGCATTGAAGGTGAAATGCGTGTCTGTTTACAGTATCTGTTCCAGGCCTGGGGCTTCCGTGGTCCTGCCAAGTATCGAGATATGATCTATAACACGGGCACCGAAGAGATCGGGCATATAGAAATGCTCGCGACCGCGGTTGCACTCAATCTGGAAGGCGCACCGACACATATGCAGGAAGAAGCCGCGGCGGCCAGCCCTGCGGTGGCAGCGGTCCTCGGCGGCATGAATCCGCGTCATTACCTCTCGGCGGGCCTGGCAGCGACCGCGGAAGACAGTCAGGGCAATCCCTTCAATGGCTCATGGGTTGTGGCCTCGGGTAATCTCGCGGCTGATATGTATGCGAATGTGATGGCTGAAAGTACCGGGCGCTTGCTCGCCACGCGGCTCTGGGAGATGACTGATGATCCCGGTATGAAAGATATGCTTGCTTTCCTGATCGCGCGAGACACGATGCATCAGAATCAATGGCTTGCAGTTTTAGAGGAGCTGGATCAGCCGTTGCCGGTGCCAGGCGACTTCCCGCAGGCGAAGGAAAAACAGGAGTTCAGTTATCAATTCTTTGTGCAATCGAAGGTCGCTCCGCCGGCAGATTCGCGCTTTGCTCAGGGAACCTCGGTTGATGGGAAGGGCCAGTTCCAGATGGTCGAGGCGAAGCCGCTCGGCGACGTGCCGCAGCTTGCACCAGCGCCGAACGAGTCGCACACGACGGTGATGATGAAGAATCCTGCCCGTATCAAAAAATAATCAAGATATATTGATGGAGAACGGCCTATCCAGTGCGGATACGCCGTTCTTCTTTTTATGGAAATGCGTTCTAGTAGCTGGTGCGGCGGCGCCGCCCCTCTGGCAGCTCGCTCTGAATCGAATCCAGATAGCGGCTGATCAGGCTGGAGGGCGGTAAGATGCGCCACTCCGAGGCCAGCCAATCGCGCCCCCAGTGCGCCTTCTGCTTGTCAATCGGTGTCAGCAAGCTGACCTCTCCCACAACGCCCTGTTCGAGCAGCTTCATCAAAGCGGCCTCGACACGCGGGACAAAGCGGTTTGTCAGGTGTCGTGTGTCAATGGGTATCATGCTGGCGGTCAGCAGATCGCGCATGACCATCGGGTGGGCGTACTGACCGGTCCGGACATGCTGGCGCCAGTGCTCGGTAAGAAACAGCGCGATTCGCAGTGCAAGTTGATCGTTTTGCGGATTGAGCTGAAAGACGCGCCGATCGATCTCGGCAAAAAAGATGTTCCCGTGCTCCTCGTAGGTGTTGATCCATGCGCCGGGAGCGATGAAGTAGCCTACGATCTCTGACTGCTCGCCTGTCTTCACTTTTTCGACCGAGGTGACGCGCAGGTAGGGCCCATTGATGCGGAAGCGCTGGGCGCGGCCTCGCACGATCACGGTGTGATGTCCGCGCAGGTAGCAATGTTCGAGCAGCTTCACGTCGAGAAATACCTGTTGCTTGTGCTTCCACTGGAAGCCGTCTGAGAAGCGTTTTTCCGAGAGGGAATAGGTGCGGCTATGCTTCTGCACACCGCGCCATTCAAGGATCTCATCGACGCGAATGGCCGCACTGCCGTCTTTGGCGAGCTGACGTTCACAGCGCCGAATGTTCCAGAGACCAAGCAGAATACGGGCGGTCAGGATGGTGCTTTCGCCCAGGGAGCGGATTCGTTCGAGGGCTTCGTTGAGCTCTAATGGGTGATCCGGGTCTCCGAAATAGACATGAAGTTTATTTGAGGCAATATAACGCATGCGCTGAAATTCAGGTTCTTCCTCCCATTCTACTTTGCGGGCCAGGGTGGCTTCACGAATGGCGCGATCCTCCTGGTAACTGGTTGTAACCAGCGATTCAGACGTTGGGATGTATGGAAGCTGCGTCATGAGCGCGCGCAACTCCTGTTGATCGGGGGTGACGGTGGGCAGCGTTGTCAGGGTGGGATCGAGGGTCATCATAGTCTCGATGCTGCTTTCAACCGGGTTTTCGATGCTGCTTTCGATCACCGTTTCGGTTGCAGGAAAGGGGAGCGTGCCCTGTATTGGAAGCATTGGCAGCGCGGGCGACTCGGCAGCATAGAAGAGGCGCGTAATCTCCGTAACGCCCTGGTCTCTGTATTGCTTGATTTTGGCGCGTGAGGCTTGCTTGGTGCCGCGAAGATGCAGGCCAGAAAGCCAGGCCGGCAGTTTTTCCAGCCAGAGACAGTTCAGGCGCTGTGTTCCACCACGAGTCCGCGCAGGAAGCAGGCGCAGCCCCTCTACCAAACCTGGCGTGCGCTGGATGCGCTGAAGCTGTCCACGAGCGTTAAGGGTAAGTGCAGCGCAGAGATTCGGCAGACTGATGTACAGACGATCGCTTGCAGTAAGGAGAACAAGCAAGCTATCATCCAGAAATTGAACGGTTTGTTGCGAAATGACTTCTTCATCTGGTGCGAGCGCTCCCGGCTCTTCCTGAGCGTTGTGAGGCAGGTTGTTGCCTCCCTCAGTGGCGTGATCTTCCATCAAGGCTTTACGACCTCCAATGTAGAGAGGAACTGAGTGCACATCCCCTGTTTCAACGTCTGTTCTCTTTGCATTGTGCCTGCTCCTCTCCTGTTTGTCAAGGTTCTCCCCTTTTTCTAGCATACGAGCGGTAGCCAAATGGTCCGGTTCTTCGCCACCAAAATGGGTAGAATCAGGGAGAACATCATCTTGACGCCTGAGACAAGAGCCGGTATAGTGTTAAAATATATACCTCCTTGCGCCTTCTCTACACTTTTTCTATGCGTCTGTGGTGAGGAGAGAGAAGCAACTTATGGCACTTCAAGCATTTACCGCCTGGGTTGAACTAAAAAGAGAAAACTATATCTGCATGATTACCTTTCGTCGCAACGGCGAAGGCGTCCCCACACCTGTGTGCTTTGCGGAACAGGATGGCGTGCTCTATGTTGGCACCGATATTCGTGCAGGCAAGCTGGCGCGGGTTCGTGAGACTCCGCGTGTCTCTGTCGCGGCCTGTCGAGCCGACGGAAGCGTGACCGGCAATTATATTGAAGCAACCGCCCGCGTACTGGAAACGTCCGAAGAGATCGAGCAGGCAGAACGGGCGCTCACCCTGAAATATCGCTTTAAGCGCATCTTGCTCTATCGCTTGCTGAAAGGGCGACGCTTCTGGCTCCAACAGCCGCCTGAGGAGCGAGCTTATATCGCCATCGAGCCATTGAGCTATTGATGCTCATAGGGGGCATCCGGTACGATACAAATAGGAGTTTGAATTGAGCTCTCACGCCGCTTCAGAAGATGGTTGAAGCGGTGAAGGGAGGCTGTTTGCTCTCTCCTTTTTTCTGCTTGCCTGCCGATATTGGATTCTGGAATATCGGATCGTAGAAAGCTTGCCGGAGGATACAAGATGAATGTCGACTTCTCTGAGGCAATAACAGCATATCCTGTGCAGTGGTATCAAAAAATGCAACAGGAACACCCCGTTTTCTACGATATGGAGCGGAAAATGTGGCATATTTTTCGCTATAAGGACATCTACGAAGCGCTTTCTACTCCTGATACCTTTGCCTCCCGAATCGAGGGAAAAGAGAGCCAGACCGAGCTCTCGCGACGCTCCTATTTTCGCACGCTGCTGTCGCGGGTCTTCAGCCCCGATCTGGTGATGCTTGGCGAGAAACGGCTTGTCGAGCATGCGCATAGCCTGCTTGATCGGGTGCAGGCGCGTGGGCAGATGGACTTCGTCGCTGATTTTGCTTCCCCCTTCGCTTTTCGCGTTTTAGCTGAAATACTTGGTATCCCCTTTGAAGATGAGGAAAGCCTGCG
>Ga0164243_10002605_pt1 | contig 29630 bp, 26 predicted proteins | sample OricompcompostOP_FD_108781 | JGI IMG/M metagenome (GOLD analysis project Ga0164243, IMG submission 108781) | Organic Plus compost microbial communities from Emeryville, California, USA - Original compost - Organic plus compost (OP) | ecosystem: Engineered > Solid waste > Mixed feedstock >... | reverse complement strand
CCTATTAAAAATGATTGCCAACCATGGTCAGAGTAAAAGATATTACCACGACCTGGTAGGTTGCAACAGCCGTCTCGATTCTATCCAGGCGGCCGTTCTCAATGTAAAACTTCAACACCTGGACGCTTATATAGCTGCGCGCCGGCGTGCTGCTGACTTTTATGATAAGGCTTTTGCCAATCATCCGAAGATCACTACGCCTTACCGTGCGCCTTACAGCAACCATGTGTTTCACCAGTATACCCTCATACTGGAAGGAGTGGACCGTGACGGATTGAACAGGTACCTGGCTGAACATTCCATTCCTTCTATGATCTATTATCCTGTGCCCGCCCACCGCCAGAAAATGTTTGAAGCATTTGGCGGAGGCAATTACAACCTGAAAACTACCGATTGGCTCACAGAGCGTGTCATCTCCCTGCCTATGCATACGGAACTGGATGATGAACAATTACATTTTATTACAGGAAAAGTGCTGGAATATGTGCAGTAAGCGCAGTGTGTGCAACAAGTGGAAAAAACGCAGTTGACAAAAAGCAGATAACAGTAAGATTGGCAGGTTTATGGATAGTTTGCTTTTTGTTAAAACAAATCCTTTATAATAAAAACCAGAGCCTAAACCCTTATAAAACTCATCAAAAATGAAAATCGCTGTCGTAGGAACCGGATATGTTGGACTTGTTACCGGTACTTGCTTTGCAGAAACAGGAAATGATGTCACATGCGTTGACATAGATAAGGCCAAAGTGGAAAAATTGTCGAACGGACAGATCACCATATATGAACCCGGCCTTGAAAAATTGTTCCTGCGCAACCTGAAAGAAGAAAGGTTACGGTTTACCACCAGCCTGGAAGAAGGCGTAAAAGATGCACTGATTGTATTCCTCGCTTTACCCACTCCTCCCGGAGAAGATGGTTCTGCCGATCTCAAGTATGTACTGGGTGTGGCCGAACACCTGGGTAAAATTCTCGAAGACTATAAAGTAATTGTAGATAAAAGCACCGTGCCTGTTGGCACCGCAGAAAAAGTACATGCGGCCATTGCCAAAAACTACAAGGGTGAATTTGATGTGGTGTCAAACCCCGAGTTCCTGCGCGAAGGCGTGGCGGTGGAAGACTTCATGAAACCCGACCGCGTGGTAATTGGCACTTCCTCCGAACGTGCGCAGAAGATCATGAACGATCTGTACGCACCTTTTGTCCGGTCAGGCAACCCCGTTATCAATATGGATGTGCGCAGCGCTGAGTTGACCAAATATGCCGCCAACTCTTTCCTGGCCACCAAAATCTCTTTCATGAACGAGATTGCGCAGCTGTGTGAGCGGCTGGGCGCCGATGTGGATATGGTACGCCGTGGTATCGGCAGCGACGAACGTATCGGCAAGCGATTCCTCTTTCCGGGTATTGGCTATGGCGGCAGTTGTTTTCCCAAGGACGTACAGGCGCTGGTGAAATCATCAAAAGAAGTAGACTACGAATTCAAAATACTCAATGCAGTTATGGATGTGAACGAACGCCAGAAACTGCACCTGTTGCCCAAGATCAGGAAGTATTTCAACAATGATCTCAAAGGAAAATTGTTTGCTGTATGGGGCCTTGCTTTCAAACCCAACACAGACGATATCCGCGAAGCACCCGCATTGTATGTGATTGATGAATTGCTGAAAGCCGGCGCCAGAGTATGTGCGTATGATCCCGAAGCTATCAACAATGTGCGCAACCTGCTTGGCGATAAGATCAGCTATGCAGAAAACCAGTACGATTGCCTGGAAGGCGCCGATGCGCTGATCATTTGCACAGAATGGAATGAATTCCGTACGCCCAACTTCCTCAAAATTGTCACCGGCCTGAAGAACAAGGTGATTTTTGACGGACGGAATCTGTTTGAAACTAAAGCCATCAAAGAACTGGGATTTTATTATGAAAGTATTGGCAGGGCAACCGCAATTCCTGTCAATGGCACACTCCACAAATAGAACATATGGCAAGACAGCGCATTCTCGTAACCGGGGCCGCCGGTTTTCTGGGTTCCCATTTATGCGATCGGTTTATCAAAGAAGGCTTTCATGTGATCGGGATGGACAATCTCATTACCGGCGACCTGCGCAATATTGAACATCTTTTCAAACTGGAACAGTTTGAATTCTACCATCACGACGTATCGAAATTCATTCATGTGCCCGGCGAACTGCATTACATTCTGCACTTTGCTTCGCCGGCCAGTCCGATTGATTATCTCAAGATACCCATACAAACGCTGAAAGTGGGTTCGCTGGGAACGCACAACTGTCTTGGTCTGGCCAAGGCAAAAAAAGCACGGATACTCGTGGCTTCTACCAGTGAAATTTATGGTGATCCGCTGGTGCATCCGCAGAATGAAGACTACTGGGGCAATGTGAACCCGGTGGGGCCGCGCGGTGTTTATGATGAAGCCAAACGTTTCCAGGAAGCCATCACCATGGCGTACCATAATTTTCACGGGCTGGAAACCCGCATCGTACGCATATTCAACACGTACGGCCCGCGCATGCGTTTGAACGACGGCCGTGCGTTGCCGGCATTCATTGGCCAGGCATTGCGGGGAGAAGACCTTACGGTATTTGGCGATGGCAGCCAGACGCGCAGTTTCTGCTATGTGGATGACCTGGTGGAAGGCATTTACCGTTTGCTCATGAGCGATTATCACCTGCCGGTGAATATTGGCAACCCCGATGAAATTTCGCTCCGGGAATTCGCCGAAGAGATCATTGCGCTCACGGGCACCAAACAAAAAATAGTATACAAGCCGCTGCCGGTAGATGATCCAAAACAACGGCAGCCCGACATCACCAGGGCGAAACAAATATTGAACTGGGAGCCCAAAGTAAGCCGTAAAGAAGGATTGAAAATTACTTACGAATATTTTAAGTCATTGTCCCGCGAAGATTGGTATAAGCAACCGAAAGAATTTGTAAGTATGAAATGATGGTTATTTTGGGTATACGCCCTTCATTTGAACCCGACCCTATGCCAGATTCTTTAACAACCAGTTTTTAACAAAACATGTATCAGGAACTAATTGGAAAAAAAGCAAAGTTGGGAGTTGTAGGGTTGGGTTATGTGGGACTGCCGATTGCGCTGGAATTTGCCAAAAAAATATCAGTTATCGGTTTCGACATCAATCCCAGGCGCATCGAAATGATGTGCCACGGCATTGACCCAAGCAAGGAAATAGACAGCGAAGAGTTCAAAGGCCGGGATATCACTTTTACCAGCGACCTTGAAGTATTGAAACAGGCCAGCTTCTATATAGTGGCTGTTCCCACACCCGTTGACAAATACAACGTACCGGACCTGAAACCACTGCTTAGTGCATCGGAAACGATCGGTAAAGTGATAAAGAAAGGTGATTACGTTGTTTTTGAATCTACTACCTATCCGGGGTGTACCGAAGAAGATTGTTTGCCGATCATTGAACGGGTGTCAGGTTTAAAAGGGGGTAGGGATTTCAAACTCGGTTATTCACCCGAGCGCATTAACCCCGGCGATAAAAAGCATACCCTGCGCACAGTGATTAAAGTTGTATCGGGATGTGATGCAGAAGCATTGGACGAAATTGCCAAAACGTACGAAATTGTAGTGGACGCCGGCGTGCATCGCGCCTCCTCCATTAAAGTGGCAGAGGCAACTAAAATTGTAGAGAATACGCAACGCGATCTCAATATCGCCCTGATGAACGAATTGTCGCTCATATTCGATCGCATGGGTGTGAACACCTATGAAGTGATTGAAGCGGCAGGCACCAAATGGAATTTCCTGAAATTCTATCCCGGCCTGGTAGGTGGGCACTGCATTGGCGTAGACCCGTACTACCTGACCTATAAAGCAGCTTCGCTGGGTTACGATTCCAAAGTGATTGCTGCCAGCCGTTATATCAACGACGATATGGCGAAATACGTGGCGCGTAAGATCATTACCCACGTGTTGCGCAATAGCAACAACCCGAAAGTGCTGGTGAAAGGGGTGACATTCAAGGAAAATGTGAGCGATATCCGTAACAGCAAGATCATTGATACCGTAAAGGAAATGCTGGCTTTCAATATTCATGTAGATGTGGAAGATCCATATGCAGAAGCAGGGGAAGTGCAGGAAGAATACGGATTGAAACTCGTTCGTCAGGCGCAGAACGGATATGATGCCGTGATTGTAACGGTACCGCATAAACCTTATCTCGAACTGGATGATCGCTACTTTGCCTCCATCACGCATGAACATGCATTGGTAGCTGATCTGAAAGGGATCTTTAAAAACAAAATTACCAGCCGCAAATACTGGAGTTTATAATTATGAGTGCGTTTGAAAGAAAAATCATGATCACTGGCGGCGCCGGTTTTATCGGCTCCCATGTTGCCCGGTTATTCGTAAAGAAATATCCGGCTTATCTTATTGTGAATGCAGATGCATTGACCTATGCCGGAAATATGGAGAACCTGAAAGATGTGGAGCATGCAGCAAATTACCGGTTTGAAAAAGCAGACATTACCAACGAGCAGCAGATGGATGCCCTGTTTGAACGCTACAGGTTTGATGGCGTGATTCACCTGGCTGCTGAAAGTCATGTTGACCGGTCAATCATTGACCCGCTGGCTTTTGTTAAAACCAATGTGCTGGGCACAGCCGTGTTGCTGAACACCTGCCGCAAATACTGGCTGCAGGGAGCACAGCAGGGGCAGGGCTCCCAAAACCTGTTCTACCACGTGTCCACCGACGAGGTATATGGATCACTGGGGGCAGAAGGATTTTTTACAGAAGAAACACCTTATGACCCGCGCTCTCCGTATTCGGCTTCCAAGGCGGCCTCCGACCATTTTGTGATGGCGTATTACCATACGTATCACCTGCCTGTGGTGATGAGCAATTGTTCCAACAACTATGGCTCGCATCACTTCCCGGAGAAGCTGATCCCGCTCATGATCAATAATATCAGGAACAATAAACCGCTCCCGGTATATGGCAAGGGAGAAAATGTGCGCGACTGGTTGTATGTAGAAGATCATGCGCGCGCCATTGACGTGATCTTTCATAAAGGAAAAGTAGGAGAGAAGTACAACATCGGCGGCTTTAATGAATGGAAGAATATTGACCTGGTGCACCTCTTGTGCAAGATCATGGACAAGAAACTGGGCAGACCCGAAGGTACATCAGCCAAACTGATCACCTTTGTAAAGGACCGTCCCGGCCACGACCTTCGGTACGCTATTGACGCTACCAAGCTCAATAAAGAGCTTGGCTGGAAGCCATCGCTGCAGTTTGAAGAAGGATTGGAGAAAACAGTAGACTGGTATCTTGCCAACGAAGACTGGGTGAAGCATGTAACCAGCGGTGATTATATGCATTATTACGAACAACAGTATACGAAAAGATAATAAGTTACAGGCGCGTCATTAACCTGTAACCCGTAACCCACAACCCAAACATCATGCCTTTTACCGAAACGCCACTTAAAGGATTGGTTATTTTTGAGCCGATGGTTTTTGAAGACAGCCGCGGTTATTTTTTTGAATCGTTCAACGGCAAAGTGTTCGAAAACCAGGGTATCAAAAGACCGTTCGTGCAGGACAACCAATCGTTTTCGGTATATGGTGTCATACGCGGATTGCACTACCAGCTGGCGCCCCATGCACAAAGCAAACTGGTGCGTGTATTGTCCGGCACCATACTCGATGTGGCCGTTGACATTCGTAAAGGTTCTCCTACCTACGGACAGCATTTCGCCATTGAACTTTCTGCAGCTAATAAAAAGCAGCTATATATACCGCATGGTTTTGCGCACGGTTTTTCCGTATTGAGTGAAACCGCAGAAGTTATGTACAAATGTGATGGTTATTATCACAAGGAAAGTGAAGGAGGCATCTTATACAATGATCCTGCGCTGAAAATTGACTGGAAGATACCGGCAGAGAAAGCCATCGTTTCGCCAAAAGATCTTGCCAATCCGCTTTTCAGGGATTGCAGGAATAATTTTGAATTTGAAGGATAACTGTATACTATGTCGAAACCCGTTATTCTGGTAACCGGCGCCAACGGTCAGTTGGGAAAAGAACTGCAGGCATTGTCAGCATCCTGGCCGCAGTTTTCTTTTTTGTTTACTACCCGCGAAGAATTGCCGGTGCAGGATAAGGCGCGCGTGCGGAAATTTTTTGTAGAGAACCTGCCTTCTTATTGTATCAACTGCGCGGCCTATACCGCGGTAGACAAAGCTGAAACTGATCCCGATACAGCCTTTGCCGTCAATGCCACAGCGCCCGGTATACTCGCAGCCGCCTGTCGCGAATACAATGCCCGGTTTATTCATATTTCCACCGACTATGTATTTGATGGAACTTCCCCGGTGCCTTACAAGGAAGAGGACAACACCAACCCGGTAAACGTATACGGAAAAACAAAACTGAAGGGTGAGCAATTGTGTATGGAGGCAAACCCGCATGCCATCCTCATTCGCACGGCATGGGTGTATTCTTCCTTCGGGCATAATTTTGTAAAAACGATGCTGCGACTGATGAAGGAGCGTCCTGTGATCAATGTGGTGAACGACCAGACCGGAGCGCCTACATCAGCCGCCGACCTGGCGCAATGCATCCTGACGATCATTGGCAATACGCACACTTCCCTGGATAACTGGCATCCCGGTATTTATCATTACAGCAACAAGGGACGCATCACCTGGTATGATTTTGCAGTGGCTATAAAGGAACTGAGCGGCAGTACCTGCCAGGTAAATCCCATTCCTACCAGTCAGTATCCGACGCCTGCCAAACGGCCGAATTTTTCGTTGCTGGATACCGGTAAGATGGAGGCAACCTTCGGTTGCACCATTCCTGATTGGAAAGACAGTCTCCGGCAGGTGCTGAAACAATTAAAAGAAAAAGGCGATGATTAACCGGCAATGTGATATTATCTGTTTTAGTCTTTCACGGTGGGACGCCGCCATTTCATCACCTGCCTTTTCCCTGGCGAGGGAATTTGCTAAAACAAACCGTGTGTTCTTTATTGAACACCCGTTTTCGTGGAAAGATTATTTCACTTACCGGAAAACCCAGCAGGTGCAAACGCGGCGTGAGGCGATGTTGTCCGGCAAAAATATTTACTCTAATCCATCGGGACTGCCTGCCAATCTTACCATCGTAACACCGCAGTTGACCATACCGGTCAACTTTCTGCCACCAGGTTTTCTCTACAACCGGTTGTCGGCCATCAACGACCGGAAGATCATTAAAGTGATCAGGCAAACCATACAGGACCATGCTATAAAGGAATTTGTATACATCAACTTCTTTGACCCTTACTTTGTGCAGCAACTGCCACCTGATATTCAACCGTTGCGCACCGTGTACCAGTCCATGGACGACATTACGCAGGTGGCCTACAGCAACCGTCATGGCGCTCGGCTGGAAGAAAAAATCATTCGCAATTTTGATTATACGCTGTGCACTTCCAAGGAACTGACAAGGTTGAAATCTGCCTTTTCGCCCAATGTGCACTTTCACCCCAATGCTGCCGATATAGATATCTTTCAGAAAGCAGCCACCCAGGTATTGCCAAAGCCGGTGGAACTGCAAAGCATCACGCAAAAAATTATCGGTTATACGGGCAGTATAGAATACCGTTCAGACTTTGAACTGCTGAAAAAAGTAGCAGCACATCACAAAGACAAGATTTTGTTCTTCGTAGGACCAGTGCAGGGCAACGAACATCGTGCAATGGGACTGGATGCAATGCCCAACGTAATTTTTGCCGGTCCCAGAAAAATAACCGAATTACCTTATTACCTGCAGTACTTCGACTGCGTGCTGATTCCCTTCCGTAAGAACACGCTTACCCGCAGTATTTATCCATTAAAGATCAATGAATACCTGGCGGCAGGTAAGCCGGTGATTGCTACGCATTTCTCGGAAGATATTTATACGTTCCGCGATGTTGCCTACGTAACCGACACCCACGAAGAATTTATTGAGGCAATAGACAAAGCCATTGCAGAAAATTCCGAAGAGAAAAAAAATGCGCGTATGCGCGTGGCTGCGCAAAACACGTGGGAGGCAAGGGTGCGGCAGTTCTGGGATATTATCTCGCCTGCACCGAAGAGGAGTCATTGATGGTGTATCTGAGCGGGACGCAGGATTGCGCCCGAAATGTAGTGAACTTACACCGGCGTATATATATGTTGTGCTGCGCTCCGTCTTTTGCAGCACACTGTCGCTACTTCAGCATTTTAAGGGGGAGTCTCCCGGCACAATAGAGGGCAAAAAGCTATCCTTTGCCTTTTTTGTTTTAATTCCCTGTTCGTGATGTTACAACTGATTATTTCTTTAAGACAGAATCGGCTGACGGATTTTTACCACCGGGGCGGCGGAAGCTGGTCATACGGTTGACGATCTCTTTAATGACCGTATCAAATTTCTGTACCTGGTCCGGGCGACATAAAGTGCGTACCTGTTGAAAGTGATGGAAGGTGATCAAATCGAGTTTTTTCTGATGCGCCAGCACATCGTTGATGCGTTCCTGTAGCAGGGTATCGCTTACATCAGTGTAATTGATGAGGTCAAAAAATCTTTTTTTCGCTGCACGGATCGAATCCCAAACGGGCTTTTGGGTTTGCATAAGAGAATCGCGCATTTGCCAGTAGGCGGCTTCCTGCGTGCTGTCGAATTGCATTTCATCCACAATGAATTTACCCATCCGGGGTTTGGGCGCTGCGGATGCTGCCTGCTCGTGGCTGCGGGAAGTCCAGAAAAATACGGTGAGCGTAATAATGTTTGTTACCAGCAAAATACCCACCAATACCAAAAGCCATTTTTGTCGGGAGGGTCGCGTCATGGTTCAATGGGGTTTTCTTCGTATACGGGGTACGTGCCGATAGTATAATCAACTGCAGCCACCGCCTGGTAGTCGCCCATGAGGGACGGTTCCTGATGCCGGAACTGCATAATAACGGCAAGGTTCAAAGCCACCACCACAGCGGCCAGTGAGAGGGCCAATGCTGGTTTTGCGAGTAGGCGCCCAAGCGGACCGCCTCCGAAATCAAACTCACTATCCAGCCTGGCTTTCAGCCGGGTGAAAAAGAAATCCGGCGCCTTTGCCCGGCGGATTCCGTCCAGACTGTTCAGCACGTCTTCAATCTTTTTCGGGTTATTCAGCTCGGTGGACATGATAATGATTTATTTATCTAAACTAACAATTTTGACGGTAATGCTATAGAAAACATGCGAATATTATCTTTTCTGTGCATTACCGGGTTGATCAAAATGCTTTTCCAGCAACTTACGCAGGTTCTGCCTGGCCCGGAAGAGCAGCGATTCCACGGCAGATACGGACAATCCCATAATATCGGCTATTTCCTGGTAACTGAGTCCTTCAGTCCGGTGCAGGTTGAAGGCAACTTTTTGATTTTCAGGCAACTGATTGATCATCCTGAACAGCAGCGCCGCCTCTTCCTTTTTGTCGAGGCTTACGCCGGGATGATGAAAATCAACCGGATCATGCACCAGTTCGTCGTTGGGACCAAACAAACTGGTGATGAATGCAAACCGCTTTTTGCGTTTGCGGCTGCGGATATGGTCCAGTGCCTTGGTAGTGGTAATGCGGTAAATCCAGGTTGACAGCCGGGCATCCCCCTTGAACTGGTCAATGGAACGGAATACCTGTATGAAGACCTCCTGGGCCACGTCTTCCGCATCCTCCGGGTTCTGCACTATACCCAGGGCTGTATTATACACCATATCCTGGTAGGTTTCTACCAATTTCTTAAATGCCAATTCGTCTCCAGCCCGGAGTTGCTGTATCAGTTCCAGTTCGTTCAAGAATTACGGCCGTTTAGGATTTTGGGCTACAACTTACGAAATACTGTGTAAACGAAAATCTAAGAAAAAAATGAGTGGTGAATTAGGGGGATGGCTGTAAAAAGTTGGGAGACTTTGAAATAGGGGACCATGGTGTTGACACAGCAGTTCATGCGCGACACTTTCATATCTGCCAATTGGATGCCAGGTATGTGAAAACGAAAGATTTGGAAATGTTGCCCGACAAGGTTTCGAACCCTGACCTTCAGAGCCAGAATCTGACGTACTACCATTATACTATCGGGCAAGAACTGCTTCGGAAAAACCAGGCTATTACTTCCCTGATTTTCCGGGCGGGCAAAATTACGGATTGCGTCGGATTTTTTCAAAGTTGTTTTTTGAATACATAACAAGTCATCGCTCACCGGGTTGGCGCCACTGTGCCCTCTGTGCCGCTGTGACTCCTTGTTTCAAAAAATCTTACCAACCCCATGGCATAATTTTCCCATACGCTTCTGGAAAATGTAATCATGGAAAGAAATCTGAATAAAGAAGAAGCTATCAAAAAATATAAGGAGCTGGTGGAAGACATCAAGGTATGTATGTTCATTTCTTCCACGGAGGAAACCCAATCTGCCCGTCCCATGATGACCATCCGTGTGGATGATGATGGCACCACCTGGTTTTTTACGTCCCATGAGTCCGGCAAAGTGCAGGAAGTGGAAATGGACCATACAGTGCGCCTGCTGTATGCGCATCCGGGCAAGAGCAGCTATATGGATGTATGGGGCTATGCAGAAATTGTTACCGATAAGGATAAATTGCACGAATTATGGAACCCGGTTGTAAAAGCCTGGTTCCCTGATGGTGTGGATGATCCTAACCTGTGCCTGTTGAAAATTGAACCGCAATTGGGACATTACTGGGACAATGAGTCCGGTAAAATGGTGCAGTTTATGAAAATCCTTACGTCGGCCGCTACGGGAAAGCAGGTGTCGCAGGGCGTACAAGGCACCTTGAAGCCTTGACGCCGGCAGTCTTCAACGCATATGCCTGTAAAAAGAACGGCTGGTTGATAAGACCAGCCGTTATAATCTGTTATGTTGCCCGACCTGGATTCGAACCAAGACAAACAGAACCAAAATCTGTCGTACTACCATTATACTATCGGGCAATCCGCCCGCTGAGCGGCAGGAAAACCTGCATTGCTCAACAGGACGGCAAAAGTAAGATTTAGAGGCAATTCCCCCAAATGTTCGTGATGAAATTCCGGCAAGAATTTTCATTGGATTGTACCGCAGAGATGCGGACGCGTGCGGGCGCCGGCAAGTCTCCGGGACCATACGCACGTTAACCGGTTTTCCGCCTTTCGGTTCCTTCGCATTCCCCGATAGTTCTAAAACTTTCGGTACATTTAGCTACCAATCAAAACTACATGCCATTATTCAACCGACGTTCTTTCGTGCATAAGCTCAGTGCGCTGTCTGTGGCCGGTTTGCTCAGCGCCTTCCACAAACCTTCCTGGCAGCAGGACCTGGAACATGCTCTGCAGGAAGCGGAAACGCTCCCGCCTGACCAACTCGCAACCGATGAGGATTTCTGGTACTACGTACGGCAATGTTATACCCCTTCGTCCACCTACATTAATTTCAACAATGGCGGTATAGCGCCATCTCCTAAAGTGGTGGTGGAGGCCATGAAACGGCACCACGATTTTTGCAACGAAATACCCAGCTATAACATGTGGCGCGTGCTCGACCAGGGCAGAGAACCTTTACGCAGCAACCTGGCGCTGCTGGCCGGTTGCGATGCAGAAGAAATTGCCATTCAGCGCAACGCCACAGAAGCGCTCGAAGCCATCATTTTCGGACTGCCGCTGCGTCGCGGGGATGAAGTGGTGCTGTCAAAACAGGATTATCCCAATATGATCAATGCCTGGAAGCAGCGCGAACAACGCGAGGGCATTAAGCTGGTGTGGGTAAACCTGCAGTTGCCCTCCGAAGATGAAGAATACCTGGCCAATGCATACATCAATGCGTTTACTGCAAAAACCAAAGTGGTGCACGTTACGCATGTGATCAACTGGAATGGACAAATACTGCCCGTGCGTCGCATTGCTGATGCAGCGCATGCAAAAGGAATAGAGGTAGTGGTAGATGGTGCGCATAGTTTTGCGCACTTTACCTATACTATTCCGCAACTGGGCGCCGATTATTTCGGCACCAGTCTGCACAAATGGTTAAGCGCCTGCATTGGCAGCGGCATGTTATACGTAAAAAAAGAAAAGATCAGGAAATTATGGCCGCTGTTTGCGGCTGCAGACGGCGCCGGCAGTGATATCCGCAAATTTGAAAACCAGGGAACGCGTCCCTTTTTCATTGAGCAGGCCATCGGCAAAGCCATCGAGTTTTATGATATGATTGGAGGCAAACGCAAGGAAGAACGGTTGCTATACCTGAAAAATTATTGGATGCAGGCCGTAAAAGATGTGCGCAACATCCGGTTGGGAACCTCCATGAAACCTGGCTTCGGGTGTGGCATCGGATTGGTGCAGATCGGGGATAAAGATCCTGTGGCAGTAGAGCAATTCCTGCTCAGTACCTACAAAATCCACGTCACCAGTATTGACCATGAAGGGATTCGCGGCAACCGCATTACACCTAACGTGTATACCACCACGAAGGAACTGGATGTATTAATAGATGCACTAACAAAATATGCTTCAAAAGTGTAAGCCGCAAAAAGATCTGTGTGAAAGGTTGGAGGCGGGGAGAAGTCATACCGCCTGCACCAGGTAATACTGTTTCTTGCCTTTCTGCACCAGCAGGTATTTGTTGTGTAACAGCAACTGGTCGTTCACTATCATGGAAAGTTCGCTCACTTTGTTGCGGTTGATGCTTACGCCACCATTTTGCACCATTTTTCTTGCTTCGCCCTTACTGGGAAATATACCTGATTCGGCCAGGAAGGTGACCACATCCACCCCTGATTTCAATTTCTGCGATTCGTAGTTGTATTTCACAACGCCTTCCATGCTTTCCAGGTCTTTTTCACTCAGCGATTCCGCAGGAGCGTTTTGTTGCGCAAAGAGTTTTTCCGTGGTCTCTACAGCTTTTTGATACGCTTCCGCTCCGTGCACAAAAGTGGTTACTTCTTTGGCCAGCACTTTTTGCAGCGTCCTGGATTCGGGGCTTTGACGGTGTTTTTCCAGCAGTGCTTCAATTTCATTCTTGGGAAGGAAAGTGAAGATTTTGATCCATTTTTCTGCATCTGCATCGGAAGCGTTTAACCAGAACTGGTAAAAATTATACGGACTGGTACGGGCCGGATCAAGCCACACATTGCCTTGTTCCGTTTTGCCAAATTTGCCGCCATCAGCCTTGGTTAGCAGGGGGCAGGTAAAGGCAAAGGCCTCTCCTCCGGCTTTACGGCGGATGAGTTCCGTACCGGTAACGATATTGCCCCACTGGTCACTGCCGCCCATCTGCAGTTTGCAGTTTTTATTTGTATAGAGCCAGTAGAAATCATACCCCTGCATCAGCTGGTAGGCAAACTCGGTGTAGCTGATGCCTGTTTCACCTTCTATGCGCTTTTTTACACTGTCTTTTGCCATCATGTAGTTAACGGTAATGTGTTTTCCTACATCGCGCAAAAAAGTAATAAAACTCATGTCTTTGAACCAGTCGTAGTTGTTTACGATCTCCGCACTGTTGGGCCTGGACGGATCGAAATCCAGGAATTGGGCCAGTTGTTTTTTTATTCCTTCAAGGTTGTGCTGCAATTGTTCTTCGCTGAGCAGGTTTCTTTCCTCGCTTTTCATGGAGGGGTCGCCGATCATGCCGGTGGCGCCGCCCACCAGGGCAATGGGTTTATGTCCTGCTTTTTGCAGGTGAACCAGCAGGAGAATGGGTACCAGGCTGCCAATATGCAGGCTGTCCGCCGTAGGGTCAAAACCGATATATCCTGTTGTCCTTTCACGGCTTAGTTGTTCTCCGGTTCCGGGCATGATGTCCTGCACCATACCGCGCCATTGTAATTCTTCCAGTACATTCCTGAATTCCTGCATTTGATCCATTTGCAAAAGCTTGACTTTGAGTGATCATTTAGTTTTGTTTCCGGTATGGTTTCCTGCGTACAAACCCTTACAGGCGTTTCTCCGTATTCCAATAGTGCCACCCGGAAAGTTTACGATAGTAAATCAATGAATTACGCAAAAATAAGGATAAGTGTAAGTTTAGCAGAAGCATGCAATATTATAATTAATAATTTCGTTTTATTTAATCATGCTTTTTTCTTGTAAACCGTTCATTTTTTGCATAAATGAAGCGGTTTTTTTCAATGTAATACGTCCAATGTCCCATTGAAGCCGTCATGTAATGCAATTGCTTATTCCGAAAATTGGATCAATGAAACGACCCCATTTCTTCCTAACCCTATTTGTGATCGTGCTGTCGCAGGAAGCTGCATGGGCGCAGTTTCGCAAGTACTCCAATGAGTTTCTGAATATCGGCGCCGGCGCCCGTGGTCTCGCCATGGGAGGCGCACAGATAGCATCCGTACATGATGGCACTGCGGGTTACTGGAATCCCGCAGGACTGGTAGGGGTAAAAGACTATCCGCAACTGAACCTGATGCATGCCGAATATTTTGCAGGCATCGGAAAATACGATTATGGCAGCCTGGTATTTCCGCTCAAAGACAACAAGCGGGTACTGGGTTTATCGCTGTTGCGGTTTGCGGTGGATGATATCCCGAATACCATCTTCCTGGTAGAAAGTGACGGCACTATTAATTTCAGCAATATCCAGACTTTTTCATCGGCCGACTATGCCTTTCTGATCAGCATGGCGCAGGAAATGAAACTGAAAAAAGGCGGCCGTATCAATGCAGGGTTAAATGCGAAGATCATTCACCGTAAGGCAGGGGATTTTGCTTCGGCCTGGGGATTTGGTTTTGACGCGGGCATACAGATCGTTCACGAGCGGTGGCGCCTGGGCATCGTGGCGCGCGATGTGACCACCACCTTCAATGCCTGGTCGTTCAGCCTGAACGACAAGATGCGGGAAGTGTTTTATGTAACAGATAACGAGATTCCCGTACGGTCTACTGAGCTGACGGCCCCCAAACTGATTGTTGGTGGCGCGTATAATTTCCGGCTGGGCCGCAATCTTAACCTGCTTGCCGAAGCCAATCTTGATCTCACTTTCGACGGACGGCGCAATACCGTAGTGAGCACAGAAGTGGTAAGTGTTGATCCCAAACTCGGTCTGGAACTGGCATGGCGCGATGTATTCTTTGTGCGTGCAGGCATCAACAATTTACAAAAGGCGCTGGATGATGATGACGTTACCAACCAGAAAAAAGTATGGATTTATCAGCCGGGAGTAGGAGCAGGATTTAAAGTATCGAATGTGCAGATTGATTATGCATTTACCAACCTGGCCAATCAATCCAATCCGTTATACACACACGTATTTTCTTTGAAAGTAAACCTGAAGAAGAAAGAAAACAATCAATAACCTGTTACCCATTGAAAATCTGAAACTGTAAACTTTATGAGGAAGATTTTTACGCTGTTGCTATTGGTTGCAGGTTACACTGTTGCAGCCCAGCAGTATAACAATGAATGGATAAAACACAGTCAGACCTACTATAAATTTAAAGTAGTGACCGCGGGCCTGTACCGGATTCCCAAATCCGTGCTCGACAATGCCGGCATCGGTAATGCCGATGTGCGGAATTTTGAATTGTGGAGGAATGGTGAACGGGTGTGGTTCTATACACCTGTATCTTCCGGTACCCTGCCCGCCAATGGTTATATTGAATTTTACGGAATTCCCAATGATGGTAAGCCCGACAAGGCAATGTACCGCGACCCTGCCTACCAGCATTCCGACATGCTGAGCCTTCTTACAGATACGGCCACCTATTTTTTAAGCGTCAACACCGATCAGTCGGGTGCGCGGTTTACCGATGTAGTCAATGATGTGCAGAATAATACCTTGACACCTGAGCCTTACCTTATGTACACTGCGGGATATTATCCCAAAGTCAAAATAAATCCCGGTTTTGCGGCAGTAGTTGGCGAATACGTTTACAGCAGTTCGTACGATAAGGGAGAATTTCATTCCTCCAATGATATCAATCCCGCCAACCCGTTAACCGTCAATCTTGCTGATCTTTTTGTATATGCGGCAGGGCCAAATTCCACCCTGCGTTTTGGTGCTTCGGGCAATGCGCTGAACCCCCGAACTGTTCGTGTATCCTTGAACGGTACACAAGTGAAAGACACGCTGATGGAGTTTTTCAACGATTTGCATACATCGGCCACCGTATCTACCTCGCTGATCACTACAAATGCTGCATCGGTAAAATTCACCAATACATCGCCCATTACGTCCGACCGTATGGTGGTTTCCTATTGCGAATTGACTTACCCCCGCCAATTCAATTTCGGAGGGCAGAGAACTTTTGAATTTGAATTACCGGCCAAAGCAGAAGGATATTATTTAGAGATCACCAACTTCAATGATGGTAATGTGCCGCCGGTGTTATACGATCTCACCCATGGCGAACGATATGTGGGTGATAAAAGTGGCGGTATGGTGCGGTTTGCATTGCCTGGGTCTGCAAACAAAAGAAAACTGGTGCTGGTAAGCGTACAGGCCGCTGCTATTCGTACTGTTTCGCAACTTACTGCACGCAGTTTTATTCCATACGATCAGGCTGTTAATCAGGGAGACTATATCATCATTACTGATCCTGTATTATATAATGGACCTTCTGGTGTCAATCCTGTGCTTGCATATAAAAATTACCGTGAATCTGCAGCGGGCGGCGGTCATAAGGTGCTGATTGCAGAAATTGATCAGTTGGTAGACCAATTTGCCTTTGGCATTAAGAAACATCCTTTATCGGTGCGAAATTTCATACGATATGCGCGTGCCGTCTTTTCACCTGCGCCCGAAAATGTGCTGATCATTGGCCGCGGTGTTGCTTATAATGATTATTACCGCAACCAGAAAAATATACAGGCAGATCAACTGAATTTGGTACCCACTTTTGGCAGCCCGGGATCGGATAATTTACTTGCAGTTGACGACCTTGCCAATCCGGTTGCTTCAGTAAATATCGGCAGGCTGGCTGCGGTGAGCGCCCAGGAAGTAGCCAACTACCTGGAAAAAGTAATTGAATACGAAGCGGCACAAAGAAATGCTTCCAATACACTTGACGGCAGAAGTTGGATGAAGAATGTAGTACATGTAACGGGTTCATCGGATCCATACCTGGGCAATGTGCTTTGCCATTACATGGGTGAATACAAGAAAGTGATCCAGGATACCCTGTTCGGTGGTATCGTATCAACTTTTTGCAAAACGAGTACCAATCCTGTAGAACAGCTAAGTTCCGGACACCTGAATGAATTATTTGAAAAAGGTATCAGTGTATTAACTTATTTTGGTCACTCTTCTACTACCACGCTTGAATTCAATATTGATAATCCGAATGCCTACAACAACCTTGGGAAATATCCGGTGTTCTTTGTAAATGGATGTAATGCGGGTAATTTCTTTACCTATGCTCCAAACAGGCTATTGATAAATGAAACACTCTCTGAAAAATTTAATCTCGCCAAACAGCGTGGTACCATTGCATTTGTGGCCAGTACCCACTTCGGGATAGTAAATTATCTCAATATATACCTGATGAAGCTGTACCAGAGCATGAGTGGCGATGCATACGAAAAATCCCTGGGTGAATTGCAGCGTATAGCTTTACAGAAAATGATTACAACTACCGGTGGGTTCGACTATTATGCGCGTCTTCATGCCGAGCAGATAACACTGCATGGTGATCCTGCAATTAAACTGAATACACAGCCGAAACCTGATTATGTAGTGGAAGAGTCTTCCATCAGGATAGAACCAAATTTTATCTCGGTTGCCGAGGAATTTTTCAAACTTCGCGTAAAAGTAACCAATATTGGTAAGGCAGTTGATGATAGCATTACAGTAGAAATAAAGCGACAATATCCCGACGGCAGCTCCGAAATAATTTACCGGGAGCGTATTAGAGGCGTACATTTTGAAGATTCCATTACAATGAACGTACCTGTTATAAGCCTCCGGGACAAAGGGCAGAACCGTATTGCTGTAACGGTGGATGCGGATATGGACACCGATGAAATTTCAGAAGCCAATAATGCTGCTTCTCGCGATTTTGTAATTTATGAAGACGAAGCGCGGCCAGCCTTCCCCTACAATTACTCCATAGAAGGGACAGCTCCACAAAAGTTCTATGCTTCTACCGCCAATCCCCTGAGTACAATGAGAAAATATGTGATGGAAATTGACACCACAAAAATGTTTAATTCAACACTGAAAAGAACTGCCACCACAGCTTCTGCCGGTGGTGTGATTGAATTCAACCCTGACAACATCACCTATCTCGACAGTACTGTGTATTACTGGCGCGTTTCGCCGGTACCTACCGATGGAGGAGACTACTTGTGGAATTATGCTTCTTTTATGTACGCAAACGGACCTGCCACCGGCTTCAACCAATCGGACTTTTATCAGTTTCCGGAGGTACAGCACGATAAGATATTCATGGACTCTGCTACAAAGACCTGGCAATTCACTACATCGCAGAGCGAAGTGTTTGCGCGTAACGGCGTATTCTCTACAGCTGCCAACCAGTCAAAGGATTTTCTGGTAGCTGTGAACGGGGTGGATAAGGCAGAAAGCGTATGTGGTACATCCGGCATTTTTGTAAATGTGCTCGACTCGTCTTCGCTGAGTCTCTGGTTTAACAGCAACGTAAACGAGCCGGGGCAGTATGGCAGCGATGTGGTGTGCGGCCCCACCAGGCGATGGACTTTCCAGTACAATTTTACCGGTGCCGATGCGGATACGGCAAAAAGACGTAAACTGATTGAATTCCTGGATATGATACCGTCCGGACATTTTGTGATTGTAAGAAACATCTGGCATCATAACGGTCAGAATATGTACGGGCCGGAATGGCAGCGGGATACCCAGTACTTTGGTACCAATAATTCTATTTATCACCGGCTGTTGGAGCAAGGCTTTACCGGGGTGGATTCTATGTATCGCAACCGTTCGTTCATATTCATGTACCAGAAAGACAGGCCTGAAAAATTCACACCCCAATGGGTTGTGAGTGAAGGGATCCTGGATCGTATATCCTTGTCTGCACCGATTCACATGGCCGATACAATCGCGTATATGAATTCCCCGCTCTTCGGTCCTGCCCAATCGTGGAAGCATGTTTTGTGGGATGGTGAACCTCTGGAAAACCCTGAAAACGATTCTTATGAAGTAAATGTGATAGGAGTGGATACAGCTAATCAGCAGACAGTGCTGTATACCCTTGACAAATACACCCGATCGCTGGACATTTCTTCAATTGATCCTTCGGTATACCCTTATCTTATGTTGCGAATGCATAATTCCGATTCGGTCACCTTAACGCCCTACCAGTTGAAATACTGGCGCGTTTACTATGATCCCAGACCGGAAGGGGCATTGGCGCCGAATATCTTCTATACCTTAAAAGACACGGTTGAGGTGGGTGAAGAACTACATTGTGGCGTTGCATTCAAGAATATCAGCGCAATTCCATTTGACAGTATTGCAGTAAGAGTGACTGTGTTGGACAGAAACAATGTTTTGCATGAAATACAGGTGCCCAAGCTAAAGCCTTTGGTAAGCGGTGATACGGTAATTTTGAGATTTAGTATTAACACCAGAGATTTTCCGGGCAACAATGTGCTGTTTGTAGATGTAAACCCGGACAATCTGCAACCGGAGCAATACCGGTTTAATAATTTCCTCTATCGTGATTTCTATGCACGGGAAGACAAAACGCATCCGCTCCTCGATGTAACTTTCGACGGACGACGCATTCTAAACAGGGATATAGTATCGGCCAGGCCGCATATCCGGATCAAACTGAAAGACGAAGCAAAATACCTGCTGCTGAACGATACATCGCTGGTAAAAGTGCAGATAAAGGACCCGGATGGTAATATACATACGTACAATTTTGACGGCGATACCTTACGGTTTACACCTGCCACAAGCGGCGATGACAATACCGCAACGATAGATTTCAATCCGGCGTTTTTTACCCAGAAGTATCCGGAAGGAGATGAGTATGAGCTCATCGTATTGGGTAAAGACAGAAGCAATAACAGGTCGGGTGATGTGGAATATCGTGTGGCCTTCCGCGTGATTACCAGGCCCATGATCTCTAACTTCCTCAACTATCCGAACCCGTTCAGTACGTCAACGGCATTTGTATTCACCATAACCGGCAGTGAAGTGCCACAGAATATCAAGATCCAGATATTGACCGTTACCGGTAAAATTGTGCGGGAGATCACGAAACAGGAATTAGGTCCCCTGCATATCGGAAGGAACATTACAGAATTCAAGTGGGATGGTACCGACCAGTACGGACAAAAGCTGGCCAATGGGGTGTATCTCTACCGGGTGGTAACCACCATGAACGGAAAACCCATGGAGAAATACCGGGCCGAAGGCGATAATACCGATCAGTATTTCACCAATGGCTATGGAAAAATGTACCTGATGCGATAAGATGAGAACGATATAATAAACAAGGCTGCCTCACAACAGGCAGCCTTTATATTAATTAAACAAAGGAAAAGGCAGGGTTGTATCAAACACAAATTTGCAGAACCGGAACAAACTGCGCAAGTATAAATTTCCGGTATTGTTAAAATTTACCCGTATACGGGTATTGCAACGTAGAAAAAAAAGATATAATTTAGCCGCCTGAAACAACCTAAGTTTTTATCTTTCAATCCTTTTTGCAATTTTTTTGCCGGAAAAACCACTAAACATTATTGGCTTAGCCTCCAAACCCAAATTGAAAAAAGTAAATGACAATTTTAGGTATTTCGGCATTCTACCACGATTCTGCGGCTGCTATTATACAAGACGGGGAAGTGATTGCTGCAGCGCAGGAAGAAAGGTTTACCCGAAAAAAACATGATCCCTCCTTCCCGGTAAACGCTACCCGGTTTTGCCTTGAATATGCAGGCCGCTCCATTAATGATGTTGACGCAGTGGTGTTTTACGATAAACCGCTGCTGAAGTTTGAGCGGTTGCTGGAAACGTATTATGCCTTTGCCCCCAAAGGACTGACTTCCTTTATGATGTCTATGCCGGTGTGGGTAAAAGAAAAACTGTTTCTGAAAAAACTGATCTGGGATGCGTTGGACACCGTGGAGAAAGTGGACAGAAAAAAAGTGAAACTGCTTTTCCCTGAACACCACCTCTCTCATGCGGCCAGCGCCTATTATCCTTCTCCTTATGAGCGTGCTGCCATCCTTACCATTGACGGGGTAGGAGAATGGGCCACTGCTTCCATATGCCTGGGAGAAGGCAATAAGATCACCATACTTAAAGAACTTGATTTTCCCCATTCACTGGGACTCTTATATTCTGCCTTCACATACTATTGTGGTTTCAAAGTAAACTCCGGCGAGTATAAACTGATGGGACTGGCGCCATATGGCAATCACGGTTCCGAACAAGTGAAGAAGTTCAAACAGGTTATCCTGGATAAGTTGATTGACCTGAAGGAAGACGGTTCCGTATTCCTGAATCAGGAATACTTCAGTTATGCCACCGGGCTCCGCATGGTATACGATCACAAATGGGAAGCCCTGTTCGGGTTTCCGCGGAGGAAATCTGAATCCCTGCTGGAGCAACATCATTGCGACCTGGCGCTGGCCATCCAGGAAGTAACGGAACAGGCCGTGCTGAACCTGGCCCGCGAAGCAAAAAAACTTACCAATGCCGATTACCTGTGTATGGCAGGTGGTGTGGCGCTGAACTGTGTGGCCAACGGAAAGCTGGATGATGCAAAGATCTTTAAGCAATTGTTCATTCAGCCTGCTGCCGGTGATGCCGGTGGCGCATTGGGTGCTGCCTATGCGGCCTGGCATATTTACTACGGCGCTGAACGCAAAGTGGACCCATCCAAAATGGACCAGTTGAAAGGTTCCTATCTCGGAACCGAGCACAGTGATGCGGACGTTCAGTTGGTGGCGCGTAAATACCGTGCTCCTTTTGAATACTTCCAGGATGAAGAAGCCTTGCTGGAAAAAGTAGCCGCCCTCATAGCCGATGGCAATGTGATCGGCTGGCACCAGGGAAGAATGGAATTTGGTCCGAGAGCTTTGGGCGCTCGCAGCATTATTGCTGATGCGCGTAATCCTGAAATGCAGAAAAAACTGAACCTGAAAATCAAATATCGCGAAGGCTTCAGGCCCTTTGCACCGGTAGTGCCTGCTGAAGATGTATCCGAATATTTCGAGCACCAGGGCATTTCACCCTATATGCTGATTGTAAAACCGGTGAAGAAAAGCCGGCAGATACCTTACCCCGCTGATTTTGAAGGAAAGAACCTGCTGGACAAACTGTATTTCCTGCGCAGCGATATACCAGCCATTACACACATTGATTACTCTGCACGTCTGCAAACAGTACATAAAGAAACGAACCCGAGGTTCTGGAAACTGCTGAATGCCTTTAAGAAGCGCACGGGTTATTCCGTTATGGTGAACACCAGTTTCAACGTGCGCGGCGAACCTATTGTTAACACGCCGGAAGATTCGTATCGCTGCTTTATGCGTACTGATATGGACTATCTCGTTGTAGGCAATTTCATTTTCGATAAGAAGAATCAACCCGAATGGAAGGAAAAAGACGATTGGCGGAGTGAGTTTACGCTGGATTAATGCCGGCAGGTATTGCATTTCTATCCAACCAAAAAAGCGTTTTATGGAATTCTTAAAAGATTTGTTTTCGTTTGTGCGCGCCCGTAAGAAATGGTGGCTGATGCCCCTGATCATCATTTTGCTGCTGATCGGTGTGTTGGTTATTCTTGGCGGAACTTCGCTTGCTCCTTTTATTTACACGTTATTCTAACACAATATGAACAGAGTAAAAGTTCTGGAGACCATACTGGTATTGGTATTGGCCCTGGGTGTAGTGTATTGGTGGTTTGCAAGAGAACCCTATGTATTGCTGGCTGCCGGCATTATTGGCGTCATTGGCCTGTTTATACCGTGGCTGGCCGGCAAGATCCACTGGGCCTGGATGAAACTGGCAGAAGGCCTTGGATACGTCATGAGCAAGGTGATTCTCACCATCGTGTTCGTGGTGTTTCTGATACCCGTATCGTTTATTTCCCGGTTATTCCGTAAAAAGACAGTGCAGATCAACAGGGAAGGAAGCAGCTATTTCAAGGAACGAAACTATACCTATACCAAAGAGAGCCTGGAAAATGTGTGGTAAGGTGGAATAGTTCCCTCAACCAACCTTTGCGTTATGGCCAAAAGAATCGTACAGCGCCTGTTTCTGACGATCATTCTGGTGCTGGTTATTCAGATTATAAGAGTAATCCTCGACAAATCTTCGCCGGTAACCATGCTATGGCATCAAAGCCTGATTGGGGCGATACGAAGCCTGGTGCTCATCTGGTTCTTCCTGGCCTTGATGCTGGATATCATCTTCCGCAAGCGCACCAAAGTAAAACCCACCGGTTTGATGGCGGCAGGTATCATGCTTGTCATCATCACCATTGGTGAATTGTTTGCTGCATCGTGGGTGAAGCATCCGCAACGTATTCCGAATTGGTTTTTACCAGGGTACCGCCAGCTGTATGCGCACAATTATACCAACGTGATCCAGATCGTTCCGGAATGCAGTGAATATGACTCAGCTTTTTTCTATAACCTGAAGCCCGGTAACAGTTGCACTTTTTCCAACGTGGAGTTTTCCAACGTGTTCACCACCAACAGTGCAGGGATGCGTGATGACGACTCCTCACTGACCGCGCCGGAAATCATCTGCCTGGGCGATTCCTACATGATGGGATGGGGCGTAGACCAGCATGAGCCTGTTCCGGCGCAACTGGAAAAGCTGAGCGGAAAAAAAGTGCTGAATGCGGGCATGTCTTCCTTCGGTACCGCCCGTGAGGTGAAACGGCTGCATACGCTGGATACATCGGGACTTCGCTACCTGGTGATTCAGTATTGCGGCAACGACAATGAAGAGAATAAGGCCTGGGCTGATCATAATGGGGTATTGCCGATTTCCTCAAAGGAATCGTATGATTCACTCAGGCTGAAGAATGAGTGGAACAGGAAGTATTTCCCCGGAAAATATTTTGTGGTCTCTACTACTTACCTGCTGAAAGAAAAAATAAAAGCATTACTGGGCAAACCGCCTTCCGTGATCGGGCTTCAGCCGGAATATCCGCGGGATGCCAAAAACTTTCTTGACATTCTTAAGATCGCTCCGGTAGATTTCACCCGCACCAAAGTGATTCTTTTTGAAGCCGTGGACCTGGCCAGTATCAATGATACGTTTATCAATGAGGTGAACAAATTATTGGAGCAGCCGGAATACCGGGATCATTTTGCCGGCAATGTTCAAACAATCAGTCTGGCAGGCTTGCTGCAGGAAGATGACTATTACGTGCTGGACGGGCATTTGCGTGCTTCCGGCCATCAGAAGATTGCAGCAGCAATTTTGAAACACCTTAATTAGTGTTCCCGGAACCTGGAGAATCTCCAACCCGCTGGAAAAGCCGGCTGACAAACGGCAAAGCCAATAGCAACAGCCATGGGGCAATGGCCATAAAAAAACGGTTGTGCCAGTCATCACAGGTGAGCATAACTGATGTCCAGGTAATCAGCACTACTCCGGATATATATAGCAACTGAAGCGGTAATCTTTTTACCCAGTACATTAATCCTGCAATCCCCATCACGTATACCGGGTAAAAGAGAATTGCCAGGAATGTATTGTGCGTTCCGCTGTAGTACGATCGCATCAATCCAAAGAATGCAATACTTCGCTGCCAGGCCAACCGGGCAAACTGGCTAAAGTTATGCGTGAGGTAATACAGCAGTCCATATACCGAATTGGGATTTTCTGCAGTTTTAATGGTTGCCGGCGTTTCAATAGCAGGCACGCCACAGATAATCTCCTCATACAAATAGGGTAGCATGAAATTGAATTCACCGCCGCTTCCCAGCATAAGGTTCAGGCAATAAAGAAATAATACCCCCACAGCCATTGTAATGACCAGTTTTGTGCGAAGCTTTAGCGACTGGAAAAACCGGAAAAACAAATACAGCATAACCGGGGGAACAAACAGGATCCCCGTGGGTCTTGTTACGGAAATAATTGCGAGCGCCGCAATTATAATGACGATATTTCTGAAGGTAAGTTTGCTTATTTGCAGCAGAAATGCGGAAAACAGAATGGTGAAACTGTAATAGAGCGATTCTGTGTACAGGTGGGTGTTGAAGCGCTGCATCGGGTAGTTTACTATCAGCAGCAGGGTAGCGGCCAGTGCAGCATTCTTATGGAACCAGGAGCCTGCCAGGCGATAAAATGCGCGTACAGCAAGCAGGTTGAAGAGCAATTGTACCACAATAACGCCGTAGTACCCTGTGCCTATGATTTTGGAGGCGCTGATCAGCAGAATTTGTGTAGTATACAGCCAGAAGTTAGGAGTGGTTACTGAGCCGGTGGCCAGCAATTGTTCAGACTGGTAAATATATTTTTCGCTCTCTCCGTCAAGCACGATACCGGTTTGCCATAAATAGCAACCATTTGCAACAGCCCAACAACACAGGATATACATGTTGTGAAGGTGTGCCGGAAACCATTTACCAATCCGATTCATGGGAAAGCAATATTTTGGCCCAATATACTCAATGGTGTATAAACATGGCATTCATAAGTAAATAAATAAATGTCATGCCGTTTTTAAATAATCGTTTACTTTAAGGTTGTATGCGAACATTCCGCAATTTTCTTTACCTCGTGATTGCCATTCTGTGCCTGGAAGTAATAAAAACCTTAATAGAAAGGGCCGACTTTGACATCAGTTATTTTTTATCTACGGTGATCATTGGCCTGCAGTTTCTCCTGGCGCTGGGTTTCGTATTTGTTGTTCTGGTTCAGAAGTTATATCGGGGCAAATTGCAGACTGCAGTTGCGTTCATAAGTTACCTGGTCTTAGTGGGGCTTATGGAAACGTTATTTTCCTGGTGGTTTTACCATCCGTCAAAAATTCCGGACTATTTGATCAGGAGCTTTCGTTACTACTATTACCAGTATGACATGAGGGTATTTCAGTATGACCAGCGTCTTACTGTATATGATCCGGTTTTGCATTATATCTTAAGACCAGGGGCCCGTGCCCGGTACAGCAATGCAGAATTTGATGTGGAGGTTTGTGTCAATAGTCTGGGGCTGCGTGATGACAGTGGTTCCGTACACCAGCCATCGGTTATATGCCTGGGTGATTCGTATGCTATGGGGTGGGGCGTAAACCAGCAGGAAACTTATCCGGAGTTATTACAGCACCTAACCGGGCGCAAAGTGCTGAATGCCGGGATCTCATCTTATGGTACTGCACGCGAGTTACTATTGCTGGACAGGCTCGATACTACCAACCTGGAATATCTCATCATCCAATACTGCGCCAATGATTTCGTGGAAAATGACACGTTTATTAATAGCGGTTACCGGTTGCCTATATCAGACAGTTGTACTCTTCAGCGGAATATGGTAAGGCATCGGTATAATGTCCTGTATTACCCGGGTAAACATTTTCTGCTGATTGCCCAGGCATTTTTGAAGCAAAAGATAAATAATGTTTTCCCCGTGTTTAATCTTAGCGCCAATAAGCAGCCTGCTGCAGATATAGCTGATCATGTTCAGCGGTTTGTTGATATCCTGTATCATTCAACCATAGATTTCCGGAAAGTAAAAGTGATTATTACGCATATCGATGACAGTGGCAGCATAAAGCGCCGGTTTATAAATGAAGTACAGGCCCTGTTGAGGCAATCACCTTATGCAGAGCGTTTTGGAGACCAGTTGCGCTTTGCAGACTTTTCGGAAGTTTTAAGTAAGGAGGATTATTTCATATTGGATGGCCATATTAAACCCTCCGGTCACAGGAAAGTGGCGGAAAAACTGGCAAAAACCCTGCAATCATATTGAATATGCCCGGGTTTGCATAAATCGCAACAGGTATTTTCCTACCAGGTCAAATTCAAGGTTTACCAGTGTGCCGGTGTTGAGATGTTTCAGGTTCGTATGTTCGAAAGTGTAAGGTATGATGCCGACAGAAAATTCATCGCGGCTCACATCAAATACGGTAAGACTGATCCCATCCAGGCAAACAGATCCTTTTTCCACTACCAGCGGCGCAAACTGCTCCGGAAAGCGAAAGCGGCATACCAGACCGCCATTGTCCTGGCTGACTGCTACACAGGTTCCGGTGGCGTCTACATGGCCCTGCACAATATGGCCGTCGAGCCGGCCATTGAGCACCATGCATCTTTCCAGGTTAACGACCTGCCCTTCCTGCCATTGCCCCAGCGTGGTTTTGGCCAGGGTCTCCGGAATGGCGGTCACGCGGTGGCGATCGGGTAATACTTCTTCTACGGTGAGGCATACGCCGCTATGCGATACGCTCTGGTCTGTCTTCAATTCAGCTGCAATGGGGCTGCTGATCCAGAAACTGGTATTTCCTGCCTGCGTGGACACCCCCACGACCTTTCCGGTAGTTTCAACAATTCCTGTAAACATGGCGCAAAATTCGACTTTTTGGGCCATGTTTTCATTTTTCGGATTTTCATAGTATATTTGCCATCCTAAAAAAAATACCAAAGGAGGTATCAAAGCATGCTGATTATTGACTCAAAAGATTGCGAGAATATTGACAAGGCGCTCAAGAAGTACAAGAAGAAATTTGAGAAAGCCAAAATATTGCTGCAATTAAGAGAGCGCCAGTCGTACACCAAGCCGTCTGTAAGACGCAGGAACGAAGTTTTGCGCGCAATTTACAAGCAGAAAGTTGCCAGCGGCCAGATAGAAGGCTAAGCGCCGCTGCTTATATACATCATTGCAATAGCTGCCGGTATTCACCGGGCAGCTATTTTTTTTATGCCTATATGGCTGATTCTCTGTACATTCGTAGTAACCCATCAAATTCCATGTCCGCCGGAATCCATTCCCAAATACAACCATTCCTGGACCATCTCCGGTATGCGAAGCGGTATCCGCAAAACACGGTCATAGCTTACCGGAATGATCTCATGCAGTTTTGGGACTTTCTGCAGGATGCAAAAGCAGGTCCTGGTATAGACCAACCCGAGGCGGCGAAAATTACCCCGGTTTTTGTAAGAAGCTGGCTGGCATCGCTGAAGGAGCAGAAATACACCGCAAAATCCATCAACAGAAAAATATCTTCCTTAAAATCTTTCTTCAGGTTTTGTATGCGCCAGGGGATCGTGGAGAAAACGCCGATGGCGCATATTACGGCTCCTTCCATTCCCAAACGACTGCCTTACTACGTTGAGCAGAAAGATACAGACACCTTGTTTCGCTATGTTGAATTTCCTTCTGACTGGACGGGTAAGACTGACCGGTTGTTGCTCGCTATCTTCTATCAAACCGGTATTCGGTTGTCTGAGCTGGTTAGTTTGAGGGAAGATCATGTGTCGGCAGGAGGGCAGCAGGGGAGGAACCTGATCAAGGTAATTGGTAAAGGAAATAAAGAGCGCGTTATTCCTGTTGGCGCTGAACTGGCGGCCATGATCACCGCGTATAAAAAGGAAAAGAGAACAACCTTTGAAGCGCCTGATACTACGTATTTGCTGGTGAATGCAAAAGGAAAAAAGCTGTATGCCCGGTATGTTTACCGTGTTGTACAAAAATATCTTACTGCCGTAACAACGATTGAGAAAAGAAGTCCGCACGTATTGCGCCATACCTTTGCAACGCATCTTACCAATAGCGGAGCAGACCTCTATGCAGTGAAAGAACTGCTGGGACATTCCAGTCTGGCGGCCACCCAGATCTACACGCATACCACCATTGAAAAGCTAAAGGATGTGTATAAAAATGCGCATCCAAAAGCATGAAAATCTACGCGACTGGCGGCGTAATTTTCCAGTTGTTTTATTTGGAAATCCCCCCTTCCTGGCTTATCTTCAGTATATCAAAATCACGCCTATGTAGCAATAAATTTTTCCTCCCGACCAGGCCCTTCAGGAACGGGCCGTGAACCAAGTTCTTTCTTTATTGTTCACAGTTAAAATTGCGATTGTTATGAACGTTAACATCCAGACCGTGCGGTTTACTGCCGATGGAAAGCTTGTAGATTTCGTTAAGCGGAAGCTTCAGAAATTAAACACCTTTCATGACCGCATTATCAAAATAGATGTGTATTTAAAATTGGATAATGTAGTACATACCATCAAGGATAAAATCGCAGAGATCAGGGTTCAGGTGCCGCGTCACCAGTTTTTTGTAAAAGCCTCTTCAAAATCCTTCGAGGAATCTTTCGACAATGCCCTGGAGTCACTCGTCAACCAGATCAAAAAGAAAAAAGAAAAACAAGCAGCATAATCTAACCAGTTAATATTATTGAAACAGCAGTCTTTCCTGAGGGCTGCTGTTTTTTTATTGCGCGGTTCGTGGTTAATGGTTTTACCTGCTCTATAGCGCTCCTGCACTTTTCATCCCACCCTTTACTCCTTCCTTGTGCAATACCTCACCGGCCCTGTCGGGCGCACGTGGATGCCGCCGGTTCAACAAACGCGTGCAAGCCATTGAAAACAAAGAAAAATTTCCAGACCAAAATTTTAGAATTTAACAAATTCAATTACCTTTGCCTTCCCCAAAAAAAGCGTAGATACGTGTGCATTTGCGGGAAGTTCTT
>Ga0164243_10002604_pt1 | contig 29645 bp, 30 predicted proteins | sample OricompcompostOP_FD_108781 | JGI IMG/M metagenome (GOLD analysis project Ga0164243, IMG submission 108781) | Organic Plus compost microbial communities from Emeryville, California, USA - Original compost - Organic plus compost (OP) | ecosystem: Engineered > Solid waste > Mixed feedstock >... | reverse complement strand
TGCGCGGCGGCTCGGGCGGCGGCTGCCCGCTGGTGGTGTGGTGGGCGGGCCTGCGCGGGGCGCTCAGCTGTGGAGGTTGTCCGTCCGTGGTGTGGTGGGCCGCTGCGTGGCGGTGTGGTGTGGCGCGTTCTGCCGTGGCGGTTGCCCGTCGCGGAGGTGATCCGGGTCGGGCCGGGGCCCTGCGCGGCGGCTCGGGCGGCGGCTGCCCGCCCGCGGTGTGGTGGGCGGGCCTGCGTGGGGCGCTCAGCCGTGGCGGTTGCCCGCCGCGGGGGCGGCTCGGGCGGGGCCACGGCCTGCGAACCGGCTCGGGCCGACGACCGCTCACCTGGGCGGGCGCGGTCAGCCGAGCAGACCGCGCAGCGCCCGCGCCGCGGTCAGCCGATACCACCGCTCACCCGCGCGCCGCGCTCAGCCGAGGCCACCGCCCACCCGGGCGCGCGGTCAGCCGACCAGACCGCGCAGCGTCCGCGCCGCGGCCGTCGGGTCCTCGGCCTCCGTGATCGCCCGCACCACGACCACGCGCGACGCCCCCGCAGCGACCACCTCGGGCAACCGCTCCTCGTCGATGCCCCCGATGGCGAACCACGGGCGCGCCGTGCCGAACCCCGCCGCCGCGCGCACCAGGTCCAGGCCCGGCGCCGCGCGGCCCGGCTTCGTCGGCGTCGGCCAGCAGGGGCCGGTGCAGAAGTAGTCCACGCCGCCCTCGACGGCAGCCGCCCGGGCCTGCTCCTCGTCGTGCGTCGAGCGGCCGATCACCGGCTCCTCGCCGATCACCCGGCGCGCCACGGACACCGGCAGGTCGTCCTGCCCAAGGTGCAGCACGTCGGCCTCGACCGCGAGCGCCACGTCGGCCCGGTCGTTCACCGCCAGCAGCGCACCGTGCCGCTCGCAGGCCTCCGCCACGATCTCCAGCGCGGCGAGTTCCTGGCGCGCCTCCAGCGGCACCCCGTCGCGCTTGTCCCGCAACTGCACGATGTCCACGCCGCCCGCGAGCGCCGCGTCGACGAACTCGGCCAGGTCCGGCCGATCCCCGGTGCACAGGTACAACCGTGCCTCGTCGAGGCGCTTGCGGATCGCGTCACCACTGAGCCCTGGCATGGCCTGGACCCTACCCGGCACGTTAGGGTGGAGGCGTCCGCACGGGAGCCCGGGCCACGGGCTGAGAGGGAGCTGCCAGCGCTCCGACCGTGGAACCTGATCCGGATCATGCCGGCGCAGGGAGCGTGATCATGAGCGCCCACCACCTGACCGTCGTCGGCGGCGGTGTCATCGGTCTGTCCATCGCCTGGCGCGCCGCCGCCGCCGGGTACTCGGTGACGATCGTCGACCCGGCCCCCGGCCGCGGTGCATCCTGGGTGGCGGGTGGCATGCTCGCCCCGGTGGCCGAGGCCTGGCCCGGCGAAGAAGCCGCGCTCGCGCTCGGCGAGGAGTCCCTGCGCCGCTGGCCGGAGTTCGCGCAAGCGCTTGCGCGCGACGGTGGCGACCCGCGCCTCGACCAGTCCGGCACCGTGGTCGTGGCGCTCGACAGAGCAGACGCGGACGCACTCGACATCCTCGCCGGCTACCTGCGGTCGGTCGGCCGCGACGTCGAACGGGTCACCAGCCGCCGCCTCCGCTCGCTCGAACCGGGCCTCGGCGCGGTCCGCGGCGGCTTGCTCGTGCCCGGCGACCTCGCCGTCGACAACCGAAGGCTCCTGCGCTCCCTCGAGGCCGCGGCCCGGCGCCACGGCGCGCAGTTCACCGGCCACGAGGTGGTCACCGTCGAACCGGGGCGTGTCCGCACCACCCACCACGACGTCCGGTGCGACACCGTCGTGATCGCCGCGGGCGCCCGTAGCGCGCGACTGCACCCCGTGCTGGCCCGCGGGGTCCGCCCGCTCAAGGGCGAAATCCTCCGCCTGCGCGCCCGGCGCACCAGCCTGCCGCCGCCCACCCGCACCGTGCGCGCCGTCGTCGAGGGCAGGCCGGTGTACCTCGTGCCGCGCGCCGACGGTGGGCTCGTGCTCGGTGCGACCCAGTACGAGGCCGGGTACGACGACAGCGTGACCGCGCGGGGCGTGCGCGAACTCCTCGACAGCGCCGAACGGATCTTCCCGAGCATCGCCGAGTACGAGCTCGTCGAAACGGCCGCGGGGCTGCGCGCGGCGAGCGTGGACACGCTGCCGTTCATCGGCGACCTCGGCGATGGCGTGCTGGCCGCCACCGGTCACCACCGCAACGGCCTGCTGATGGCGCCGGTGACCGCCGACGCCGTGCTGGCCGTGCTCGCCGGGGAGAAGCCGCCCGACGAGGCGCTCGCGGCCGACCCGGCCCGGCTCGAACCAGGAGGGAGCTGATGAAGGTCATGGAGGTTCAGGTCAACGGCGAGTGGCGCGAGGTCGCCGACGACGCCACGGTGGCCGATGTGCTGACCGCGGTCGGCGCACCCGAGCGCGGCGTGGCCGTCGCACTCGAGGGCCAGGTCGTTCCGCGCCGCGACTGGCCCGGCACGTCGGTGCGGCCCGGTGCGCGGGTCGAGATCCTCACGGCGGTGCAAGGTGGGTGACGACGTGTTCGACGGCGACCAGCTGGTGATCGGCGAGTACAAGCTCGGCTCCCGCCTGATCATCGGAACCGGCGGCGCGGCCAACCTGTCGGTGCTGGAACGGGCGCTCGTCGCGTCCGGCACCGAGCTGACGACGGTCGCGCTGCGCCGCGCCGACGCCGAGGGCGGCTCCGGTGTCCTCGACCTGCTGCGCAAGCTCGGCATCCGGCTCCTGCCCAACACCGCGGGCTGCCGCAGTGCCGCCGAGGCCGTCCTCACCGCGCGCCTGGCGCGCGAGGCGCTGGACACCGACCTGATCAAGCTCGAGGTGCACGCCGACGACCGCACGCTGCTGCCCGATCCGGTGGAGACGCTGGACGCGGCCGAACAGCTCGTGGCCGACGGGTTCACCGTGTTCGCCTACACCAACGACGACCCGGTGCTGGCCCTGCGCCTCGAAGAGGCGGGCTGCGCGGCGGTCATGCCGCTCGGCGCGCCGATCGGCACCGGGCTGGGCATCCGCAACCCGCACAACATCGAGCTGATCGTGGCCCGCGCCGGGGTGCCGATCATCCTCGACGCGGGCATCGGTACGGCCTCCGACGCCGCGCGGGCGATGGAACTGGGCTGCGACGCCGTGCTGCTGTCCACCGCCGTCACCAGGGCGCAGGACCCCGAGCGGATGGCGCACGCGATGCGCGCGGCGGTGGTCGCCGGGCGACTGGCGCGCGCTGCGGGCCGGATCCCGCAGCGGTTCTGGGCTCACGCATCCAGCCCGCCGCGCTGAAAATTCCGGACTTCACCTCGGCCCGCCCACCCCAGCACGTAAGGTTTACGCACCCGAGCGTCGGCGAGGCGAAGGAGCTCGAGAGTGGTTGAGTCAACCGAGGATGTCGCTGGGCGGCTGTTCCTGGCCGTCGGCCGGCTGTCCCGGTCGCTGCGGCAGGCCGGCACCCCCGGCCCCGGACACGGCTCCATCTCGGCGCTGTCCACCCTGGTCGCGACCGGGCCGATGCGGCTCGGCGACCTGGCGGCGAAGGAAGGCGTGGCGGCGGCGACGATGTCGCGCATCGTCGCATCCCTGGTCGACGCGGGCTGGGCCAGTCGCGAACCCGACCCGATCGACCGCAGGGCGTGGCTCGCGACGGCCACCGCCGAGGGCGAGCGCATGCTGCTCGGTCTGCGGTCCACCCGCGTGCACGAGCTGCAGAAGCGGATCGAACGGCTCGCACCGGAACACCAGGCCGCACTCGGTCAGGCGCTGCCCGCGCTCGAGGCGTTGCTGGCGAGCGAGGAAGCCTGAACTAGCGGTTCTCCGGTGCCAGCCGCCAGAAGGCCGACACCGGGCCGACCTTCGCGCCCATCGGGTAGGAGTGCTCCACCGCGTTGCTCACGAACCACTTTCCGAAGCGCGCGGCCTCCGGCACCGACATGCCGCGGGCCAGCCCGGCGGTGAGCGCCGAGGCCATCGCGTCGCCCGCGCCGTGGGTGTGCGGCGTCGAGTACCGCGGCCCAGGCAGCTCGACGAACCCGCGGCCGTCGTAGAGCAGGTCGACGCACTCCGGGTCGCTGGTCAGGTGCCCGCTTTTCACCAGCACGTACTTCGGGCCCAGCTCCTTGAGCGCCACGGCCGCGTCGTGCATGCCGTCGCGGTCGGTCACCTCGAGCCCGGTCAGCAGGCGCACCTCGTCGAGGTTGGGCGTGATCACCGCGGCTCGCGGGAGCAGCAGATCGCGCAGCGCGGCGAGCCCGGCCTCGTCGAACAGCGGGTGACCGTGCATCGACGCCGCCACCGGGTCGACCACGAACGGCACCTTCGTGTCCCGGCCGATCTCGGCCCGGTCGCACGCCCGCGCCACCGCCTCGATGATCTCCGCCGAGGCGAGCATCCCGGTCTTGGCGGCCTGCATGCCCATGTCCGCGGCGACGGCCTCGATCTGCCCGGCCACGATCCGCGCCGGGATGTCGGCGCGGTCGTGCACACCGAGCGTGTTCTGCACGGTCACCGCCGTCACCGCGACGAGCCCGTGCACGCCGCAGGTCAGGAAGGTGCGCAGGTCCGCCTGCAGCCCCGCCGCACCACCGGAATCGGATCCGGCGATCGTCAGTGCGGCGGGCGGGCTCGCGTTCTGGCTCATGTGCCCCAGTGTCGCAAACGCGCGAATCAGGCGAGCCGCCAGAACGGCGACACCGGGCCGACACCCGCACCGAGTGGGTACGACTCGGCAACGCAGCGTTCGACGAACCGCTTGCCCTCGTCCACCGCGTCCGGTACGCCGAGGCCCTTCGCCAGTGACGCGGTGATCGCCGAGGCGAGGGTGTCCCCACCACCGTGGGTGTGCTCGGTGCGCACCCGTCGCCCGGTCAGCTCGACGTGCTGGACACCGTCGGAGAGCAGGTCGACGCACTCGGGGTCGTCGTGCAGGTGCCCGCCCTTGACGAGCACCCACATCGGGCCGAGGTCGAGCAGCGCGCGCGCCGCCTCCCGTTGGCTGTCCCGGTCGGTCACCTCCACACCGGTGAGCAACCGCACCTCGTCCAGGTTCGGTGTGACGAGCGTCGCGCGCGGGAACAGCTCGGTGCGGATGGCCGCCAGCGCCTCGTCGCGCAGCAGCGCATCGCCCGTCATCGACGCCGCCACCGGGTCGACGACGAACGGCACGTCCCCGTCGCGTCCGATGTGGACCTCGTCGAGCGCGCCGGCCACGGCGGTGATGATCTCCGCCGTGGCCAGCATGCCCGTTTTGGCCGCGTCCACGCCCATGTCGCCGGCCACCGCGTGGATCTGCGCCACGACCACGTCCGGCGGGATCTCGGTGAACCCCTGCACGCCCAGCGAGTTCTGCACGGTGACCGCGGTGATCGCGGTCATCCCGTGCACCCCGCAGGCGAAGAACGTGCGCAGGTCGGCCTGGATCCCGGCACCACCGCCGGAATCGCTGCCCGCGACGGTGAGCGCGGTCTTCGGCGTCGCGGTCATTACGGCTGGACCACCGGGAGGTAGACCTGCTTGCCCGAGTCGTGGAACTCCGCCGACTTCTCCTGCATCCCCGCCTCGATCGCTTCCACAGTGGACAACCCGTGTTCCTCGGCGTACTTGCGCACGTCCTGCGTGATCCGCATCGAGCAGAACTTCGGGCCGCACATCGAGCAGAAGTGCGCCGTCTTGGCCGGTTCGGCTGGCAGCGTCTCGTCGTGGAACGACCGCGCGGTGTCCGGGTCGAGGGACAAGTTGAACTGGTCGGTCCAGCGGAACTCGAAGCGCGCCTTGGACAGTTCGTCGTCCCACTGCTGGGCGTACCGGTGTCCCTTGGCCAGGTCGGCGGCGTGCGCGGCGATCTTGTACGCGATCACCCCGGCCTTCACGTCGTCGCGGTCGGGCAGCCCGAGGTGTTCCTTCGGCGTGACGTAGCAGAGCATCGCGGTGCCGTACCAGCCGATCTGGGCGGCCCCGATGGCCGACGTGATGTGGTCGTAGGCGGGCGCGATGTCCGTCGTGAGTGGACCGAGCGTGTAGAACGGCGCCTCCCCGCAGAGCCGTTCCTCCAGCTCCACGTTCTCCTTGATCTTGTGCATCGGCACGTGCCCGGGACCCTCGATCATCACCTGCACGTCGTGCTCGCGCGCGATCGCGGTGAGCTCGCCGAGGGTCTCCAGCTCGGCGAACTGCGCGCGGTCGTTGGCGTCGGCGATCGAACCCGGCCGCAGGCCGTCGCCGAGGGAGAACGTGACGTCGTACTCGCGCAGGATGTCACACAGCTCCGCGAAGTGCGTGTACAGGAACGATTCCCGGTGGTGCGCCAGGCACCACGCGGCCATGATCGACCCGCCGCGGGAGACGATGCCGGTGACGCGGCGCGCGGTCAGCGGGATGTAGCGCAGCAGCACGCCCGCGTGCACGGTCATGTAGTCGACGCCCTGCTCGCACTGCTCGATCACGGTGTCCCGGTAGACCTCCCAGGACAGCTCGGCCGGATCGCCGTCGACCTTCTCCAGCGCCTGGTAGATCGGCACGGTTCCGACCGGAACGGGCGAGTTGCGCAGGATCCACTCGCGTGTTTCGTGGATGCGCTTGCCGGTGGACAGGTCCATGATCGTGTCGGCGCCCCACCGGGTCGCCCACACCATCTTGTCGACCTCCTCCTCCACCGAGGACCACACGGCCGAATTGCCCATGTTCGCGTTGACCTTGACCAGGAAGTTCTTCCCGATGACCGCGGGCTCGCTCTCCGGGTGCCTGCGGTTGACCGGGATGACCGCGCGACCGGCGGCCACTTCGTCGCGCACGAACTCGGGCGTGACCTGTTCGCGCGCGGCGATGAACTCCATCTCGCGGGTGATCACGCCCGCTTTCGCGAAACCCAGCTGCGTGTTGTGCTCGCGTTTCGCGATCCACTCGGCGCGCAGTGGCTTCAATCCTTTGTGGACGTCGATGACGACCTCGGGATCGGTGTACGGGCCGGAGGTGTCGTAGACGTCGAAGTGGTCGCCGTTGGTGAGTTCGATGCGGCGGGCCGGAACTTCGAGCCCGTTGTCGGTGCGGTGGTAGACCTTGCGGGATCCGGTGATCGGCCCGGTGGTCACGGTGGGCGCGACGTTCTTGCCGTTGTCGAGCGTCGTCACGAAAAGCACTCCCTACGCCGGCATTACCCGGTCAGGTTCGGCGGTCGGTGGCACCGGGTCCCAACGGACACCAGCCACCCTCTCAGCCCGCCACAGCGCGAGCTCCCGCGTTGTTCGGTTGTCGCTAGCGACCATGCCACGTCGTGGGGCATACCTCAAGACCGCGGCGGTGAGACCCCTCACCCGGACTTGAGGTTCACACCGGTGTGAGTCCCTACGTTGGCGATCATGCGAACCACGGCCGCGCTGATCGCGCTCGGTGCCTGTCTCTTCGTCGTCGTCACGGCGGAAACCCTCGTGATCGGGTTGCTCCCCGCGCTGTCGGCGGACCTGGGGGTGCCGGTGTCCTCGGCGGGGTTGCTCGTCGCCGGGTACGCGCTGACGGTGACGATCGGCGGGCCGCTCGTCACCGCGGCGACGCTGCGGGTGCCGCGCAAGGCGGCGTTGCTCGGGCTGGTAGCGGTGTTCGCGGCGGGCAACGTCCTCGCGGCCACCGCGCACGGGTTCGGTGTCCTGCTGGTCGCCCGGGTGATCACCGCGCTGACCCACAGCACGTTCTTCGCGATCGCGCTCGTGCTGGCCGCATCGATGGTCCACCCGTCCCGGCGCGGTTGGGCCATCGCGTTCGTCTCGACCGGGTTGAACCTCGCGACGGTCCTCGGTGCACCGCTGGGCACCCTCGTCGGCGAGGCCTACGGCTGGCGGGCGTCGTTCTGGTCGCTCGCGGTCGTGGCGCTGGTCGCGATGACGGCCGTCGCGGCGCTCGTGCCCGACGGGTGGGCGGAGGAGGCCCCGCGGCTGGGAGCGGAGCTGCGGGCGCTGCGCACGCGTCCGGTGCTCGTGCTGCTGGCGGTGACGCTCGTGACCGAGACCGGGTTCTTCGTGTTCTACACCTACCTCTCGCCGATCCTCGGCCGGATCTTCCCGCCCGGCGGGGTGGTGGTGTTGCTCGTGGTGTTCGGCGTCGGGGCCCTGTGCGGGAACCTCGTGGGCGGGCGACTCGCGGACCGCAGACCGTGGAGTTCGGTGCGGGTCCTGATCGCGGTGCTGGCCGCGGCGCTGGTGCTCTTCGCGGCGATCGCCTCGTCCCGGGTCGGTGCCGTCGCCGGGGTGTTCGCACTCGGCGTGGTGGCCTTCGCGCTGGTGCCCGTGCTGCAGACGCGGGTGGTGGTCGCGGCGGCGGGCGCGCCCACGCTGGCGGTCGCGGTCTACACGTCGATCTTCAACCTGGGCATCAGCGCGGGCGCGTGGCTGGGTGGCCGCGCGTTGTCCGCGGGCACCGGGCTGGGCGCGCTGCCGTTGCCCGCCGCGGCCGTGGTGCTCGGCGGGCTGGTCGTGTCCGCGTGGTACCGGCGGACGGCTCAACCGGTCCGCCGCAACCCGGCGACGAGGAAGCCGACCAGTCGTCGCGCGTCGTAGCGCCGGTCGCCACCCGCGCCGGCGCACAGCCCGCCGATACCGCGCATGAGCTCGTAACTGTTCACCTCCGGCCGGATCTCGTCGGCGGCGGCCTCCAGTAGCCGCGTGCACACGGGCACGAGGCGGTCGACGAAGTAGGTGTGCAGCGGGTCGTAGCAGGGGTCCTCGGACTGCAGGACCGAGGCCAGGCCCTGTTTGGTGATCACGAAGTCGACGAAGAGGTCCAGCCACTCGACCAGTGCCGCGTACGGGCTCGCGCTGCCGGCGAGCAGGTCCGGTCCCGCGTCGGCGAGCGCTTCCACCTGGTGCCGGTACACCGCGACGATCAGGTCCGCCCGGGTGGGGAAGTGGCGGTAGATGGTGGCCGTCCCGACGCCTGCCCGTGCCGCGATGTCGCGGACCGGAGCCTCCACCCCGGACGTGACGAAGGCCGCGGCCGCCGCGTCGAGCAGCGCCTCTTGGTTGCGGCGCGCGTCGGCGCGTTTCGGCCGGGTCACGGGGGTGTCGCTGTTCGTCACGTGTCCCATTGTCCCACCGTGCGAGATAACCGGAACGGTGTCCCGTATCCTTAAGCGGTACATTGTCCCGTTTTAGGGTGGAGAGAGCTCATGACGACGTTTCTGCTGGTGCACGGCGCCTGGCACAGCGGACGGTGCTGGGACCGCGTCGCGCCGCTACTGGAAGCAGCGGGTCACCGCGTGTACGCGCCGACGCTGACCGGATACGGCGCGACAGCGCACCTGGCAGGCCCGGAGGTCGGCCTGAACACCCACGTCGACGACGTGGCCGGCCTGATCCGCGAGGCGGACCTCACCGATGTGGTGCTGGTGGGCCACAGCTACGCCGGGCTGGTGGTCTCCTCCGTCGTCAACGCGGTGCCGGAACGGATCGGGCGGCTGGTCTTCCTCGACGCGATGGTGCCCGAGCACGGCGAAACCGCGGTCGACATCCACCCCGGTTTACGCGCCACGATCGAGGCCGCGCTCGCGTCGGACAGCGGTTGGCGTGTTCCGCCGATGCCCGAACTGCCACCGCCGTTCGGGTTGTTCGGGGTCACCGATCCGGACGACGTCGCGTGGGTCCGTTCGATGCTGTCCGACCAGCCCGTGCGCTGCCTCCAGGAACCGGTGCGGTTGGACAACCCGGCGGCCAGGGCCGTTGCGCGAACCCACATCCACTGCACCGTGGCGCCCGCGGGGATCGAGCGGCGGCCGGTCCCCCCGGTGCAGCCGAACGGTGCCCCGTCGGAGGTGTGGGAACTGCCGACGGGTCACGACGCCATGGTCACGATGCCCGTGGAGCTCAGCGAACTCCTGCGCAAGCTCGGCTGAGCGGCGGCGCTATGCGGCCAGGTCGCTCGGTGTGGCGAACACGTCCACCATCGCGCCGTTGCGCAGCGCGGTGATCGCCAGGCTGGTGCCGATGACCTCGCCGAACAGCTGCCGCTGGATGTCCTGCGCGTCCGCGATGGGCTCGCGGGCCACGGTGAGCACCAGATCGCCTGCCCGCAGCCCGGCGCGTTCGGCGGGTCCGCCGCGCACCACCTCGACGATGCGCAGCCCGGCGCGTTGCCCGGTGCGCGCGGCGACGTCCTCCGGCAGCGGTGCGGGCACGCCCACCACGCCGAGGTAGGCGCGCCGCACCCGACCTTCCACCAGCAGGGTGTCGATGATGCGCCGGGTGGTGTCGTTGACCGGCACCGCCAGGCCGAGCCCGAAACCGGCGACCGCCGTGTTCACGCCGACCACGCGGCCCGCCGAATCCGCGAGCGCGCCACCCGAGTTGCCCGGGTTGAGCGCGGCGTCGGTCTGGATCACGTTCTCGATCACCCGGCCCGCGGCGCGGGTGCGCACCGGCAACGAACGGCCGAGGGCGCTCACCACTCCCGCGGTCACCGAGCCGGCCAGCCCGAGCGGGCTGCCGATCGCCACCACGAGCTGCCCGACGACCAGCCGGTCGGCGTCGCCCAGCCGGGCCGCGGCGGGTGCCTCGGAGGCGCGCAGCACCGCCAGGTCGGACAACGGGTCGGTGCCGATCACCGTGACTCGCGCTTCGGTTCCGTCCGAGTACGTCGCGAACCCGTGCGTGTTGGCGCCGACCACGTGCGCGTTGGTGACCAGGTGACCGTCGTCGGCGAACACCACGGCCGAGCCGCCGCCCCCGGCCATCCGCACGCTCGCCACGTGCGGCGTGACCTCGGCGGCGACCGAGCTCACCGCACGCGAGTAGGCGTCCAGGGCATCCGTGTCGTCCACCGCACCACCCCGCGATTACACCGTTGCAGGTGACGTCCAGTGTGCGCCCGCGGACGAGCGATGTCCGCCCCGTTCACCGAGGGCGAAAGGTCGCTGCGGTCCTACTGCGGCTCGGGGGTCCAGGACAGGCCCGGTACGCCCCACCTGTTGCGCTTGAGCATGCGCTTCGCGTCGCGTGCGTGGCGTCCGATCAGCCGGTCGAGGTAGATGTAGCCGTCCAGGTGGTCGGTCTCGTGCTGCAGGCAGCGCGCGAAGTACCCGGTGCCCTCGACCTCGATCGGGTTGCCGTCCAGGTCGACGCCGGTGACCTTCGCCCACGCGGCACGGCCGGTGGGGTAGGACTCTCCGGGCGCGGACAGGCAGCCCTCCCAGTCGTCGTCCGGGTCGGGCATCGTCTCCGGGATCTCGGAGGTCTCCAGCTTCGGGTTGACCACCAGCCCCTTGTGGCGCTGACCCGCATCGTCGGGGCAGTCGTAGACGAACAGCCGCAGGTCGACGCCGATCTGGTTGGCCGCGAGTCCCACCCCTTCGGCCGCGTACATGGTCTCGAACATGTCGTCGGCGAGCGTGCGCAGCTCGTCGTCGAACTTCTCCACCTCGCGGGTGGGGTTGTGCAGCACAGGGTCGCCGGCGATGCGGATGGGGTGGATGGTCACGATCGGCAATCGTACCGAGCGGCGACTCGTGACGCGCCGGGCGTGATCCCACAACCACACCCTCGACCCGTGGTTGAATGACGCCCGCGGGATCACAACCGTGTGGTTTGCGATGTGAGGAGTCAGATGGACGCCGCGGAGTCGATGGCCGAGGGCGACCGGCCGTCGCCCGAGCCCACCGGCGACGAGGGCGGGCTCACGCCCCGCGAGCTCACAGTGCTGGCGTTCGAACGCCAGTGGTGGCGGTACGCGGGGGCCAAGGAGCAGGCCATCCGTGAGGAGTTCGGTCTCTCGCCGACCCGGTACTACCAGCTGCTCAACCAGCTCCTCGACACCGAGGAAGCGATGCGCGCCGACCCGATGCTGGTCAAGCGGTTGCGCAAGATGCGCTCCGCGCGGCAGCGCAAGCGGGTCGCCCGGCGACTGGGGATCGAAGCGCTATGAACTTTCTGCAGGGTTTGTCCCGCCCGCTGCGCCTGGCCGGTGTGGTGCTGATCGGGGTTGCGCTGGTGGCGGTCGTGATCGGCGGCATCACCGCGATCAACGGCAACGGCGACGGCGACAAGACCGCGGCGCCGAGCCCCACCGCCACCGATGGCGCGTCCGCCACGGGCGAGCCGACCGGCCCGGCCGAGCCTCCGCCGTCGAGCCCTGAGCCCACCGGCACCGAGCCGGGTGCACCCGCGCCCGGTGAGCCGGGCGCGCCGGGCGGCCCGGAGGCACCCGGTGGTCCCGAAGCGCCAGGTGGTGCCGAGGGCACCGCGCCTGGGCCCGGCGGGCCGGGCCAGGCGGGCGGCGACGGTGGTGCGGATGCCGACCAGGCCGCGGCCCAGTGGGTGCCGGTGCGCGTTTACAACAACAGCACCATCCACGGACTCGCCACCCGCGCCTCCGACGAGCTCAAGGGCAACGGCTGGAACGTCGTCGAGGTGGGCAACTACGCGAGCGGCGTCATCCCGACCACCACGGCCTACTACACGACGGGCACCGACGAGGAAACCGCGGCGCGCGCACTGGCCACGGCGTTCGGCATGAAGGTGGAGCCGCGGTTCCCGGGCATCGAGAACGCGAGCCCCGGCGTGATAGTGATCGTGACGAACGACTTCAAGGGTTCGCAGGTCAAGGGCTCCTGAGCCCGGTCACCGCGCGCAGCGCGGGCGAAGGATGTCCTCGCCGGACGGGCAAGCTCCGGCGAGGACCACAGGCCACCGTCTCGGGAGCCGTCTCCACCTACTCCCGGTTCGTGGCGTACGCCTCCAGCGCGGCGAGCTGCGCCGGGTCCAGTGAGGGGCGCACCGTCGCCCGTGCCGCGTCCAGGTGGGCGGCCGTCACCTCGGTGGCCTCAAGCGACTCGCGCATCGCCGTGAGCGCTGCCTCCCGGATCAGCCCCGCGCAGTCCGCGGCCGAGTAGCCGTCCAGGTCGGCCGCGAGCGCATCGAGGTCCACATCGGACGCCAGCGGGGTGTGCCGCGACGTGGCGCGCAGGATGTCGGCCCGCGCCTCGGCGTCCGGCGGCGGCACGTACACCAGCCGCTCCAGCCGTCCCGGGCGCAGCAGCGCCGGGTCCACCAGCTCGGGCCGGTTGGTGGAGCCGAGCACCACAACGTCCCGCATCGGCTCGACGCCGTCCAGCTCGGTGAGCAGCGCCGCGACCACGCGATCGGACACCCCGGAATCACCGGACTGCCCGCGGCGCGGCGCGAGCGCGTCGATCTCGTCCAGGAACACCAGCGACGGTGCCGCGTCCGCAGCCTTGCGGAACAGCTCCCGCACCGCCCGCTCCGACTCGCCGACCCACTTGTCCAGCAGCTCGGCGCCCTTGACGGCGAACACGTTCAACGCGCCGGTGCCCGCCAGCGCCCGTACCAGGAACGTCTTGCCGCCGCCCGGTGGACCGTAGAGCAGCACCCCGCGCGGCGGTGCCACGCCCAGCCGCGCGAACGAGTCCGGGTAGCGCAGCGGCCACAGCACGGCTTCGGTGAGCGCCTGCTTGACCTCGGTCATGTCGCCGACGTCCTCGAGGGTCAGCCCGCCCGTCGCCAGGCTGTCCGATGTGGACATCGAAATAGGACGGACCGATTCCAGCGCGTCCAGCAGGTCCTGCTGGGAGATGCGCGGCTCGTCGGTTTCGCGTTGCCGCAGCGCGGCCCGAACCGCGGCGTCCCGGCGCAGGGCCAGCAGATCGGCGGTGACGAAACCCGGTGTGCGATCGGCGATCGCACCGAGGTCCACGGTGGACTCCAGCGGCACGTCGCGCAGCAGAACGCGCAGCAGTTCGGTGCGAACCCGCGCATCCGGCTGGGGGATCGACAACTCGCGGTCGAGCACGTCGGGCGCCCGCAACCGCGGATCGCACGCCTCCGGGTGGGCCGTGGTGGCGACCACCGCGAGACCGGGGCGGCCCAGCGCCGCGCGGATCTCGTCCACCACGACGGTGGCGACCGGCGGTGGCGACGTGGCGGGCGCGAGCGTGTCGACGTCGGTGATCAACAGGACGGCGGGTCCGTCGGAGCTCGCCCGCTCGATCGCCTCGCGCAACCGGGTGGCGATCGTGTTCGGGTCCAGCACGGCGATCGACGGCGCGGTCAGCACGACCAGCCGCAGGTCCTCCGCGGCGGCGACCGAACGCACCAGCGTCGTCTTCCCGACGCCCTCGGCGCCGGACAACAGAACGCCGAGACGCGCCGACGTGCCCAGCCTCGTGAGCAGTTCGGGGCGCTTGAACGTCAGATCGACCCACTCGGCCAGCTTGCGCGCCTGGTCGTGGGCGCCGCACAGGTCGCTCAGCGGCGGTGCCGGCTCGTCCGGTTCGGACACCACGTCTGGTTCCGCTGCCGGCTCGGGTTCGGTGCGCGGCGACCCAGCGCCGGCCTCCGGCGTGCTGTCCGGCGCGCCCCTCCAGGAGACCACAGTGGACGGACCAATGACGACCGGACCGCCGGGTTCGGTGGCGGTGACCGTGAGCAGCTCGGTGGTCCACCCCGCGCCGATCGCACGGGACAGCTGCCCGCGCACCGACGAGACGTCGGCGCCGGTCGCGGGCACGAGGTCCTGCGGTAGCAGCGAGACGGCGTCCCCGACGGTCAGCACCTTCCCGGTCAGCGCCAACCGCAGCGTGCCCGGCGACAGCGAGGCGCTCGCCAGCCGGGAACCCGCGACGGTGACCGACCGGGCCTGGGTGACGTCGGCCGGTGCGACCACGACCTCCGAGCCCTCCGTGATGCCGAGGTTGGACAACGTCACGTCGTCGGCGTACACCACACCGGGTGTTCCGCCCGCCTCGGCGGGCGCGGCCAGCGCCGCGCTCACCCGCGCGCCGGTCAGGTGCACCGCGTCCCAGGCCCGCAGGCCGAGCGCGTCGAGCACCTCCGGGTGCAGCCGCACGATGCCGCGCCGGGCGTCGAGGGCGGAGGGTGTGTGCCGGATGGTCAGCGTGATCTGGGGTGCACTCACGCCCTCACTCTAGGGAAACGACGGCCGGGATGGCGGCGAACGCGCGTTCCAGCAGCGCCGAAAGTCGATCGCGCCCGCCGGCGGGGCACCACTCGGAGAGCGCGACATGCCACGCGCCGACCGCGATCTCCACCAGCAGGCGCCGTTCGAGGGTCGGTTCCCCTGGCAGCAGGCACACCATCTTCGCCTGGATCTCGTCGCAGTAGCGCAGCGAGTACCCGCGCAGCGCGGGGTGCTCCTCGATCAACCGCGAGCTGGGCAGGAACTGCCGGTACCAGTCGTCGTCCAGGCGGGACAGCGTGGTGAGCAGCGCGTCCTTGACCGCGTCCAGCCGGGCGACCGGGTGCTCGGCCAGTACCTCCAGCACGGCCTCCCACAGCTGCTTGACCGGGGTCATCACGACGTCCTCTTTGGACGCGAAATTGCGGAAGAACGTGCGCTTGGAGACCTCGACGGCATCGACCAGCTCGTCCAGCGTGGTTTCGTCGAAACCGCGCTCGGTGAACATCGCGACCGCCGTCTCGACGAGCGCCTGTCTGGTGCGCAGCTTCTTCCGTTCGCGCAGGGGGAGCGGCTGATCGGTCGTCCTCATCACGGCCAGTGTAACTCCTGCCTCTTGAGAGCAAGTGCCACTTAGTGGCACTATGGGCGTGAACCTTCCGGCAAAGGAGAGAGCATGCGCGCATTGGTGGTCGACGGGTCCGTGGAATCGCGTCTGGTGCTGGCCGAGGCGCCCGATCCGGTGCCCGCGCCGCACGAGGCGCTGGTCCGGGTCGAGGCGATCTCGCTGAACTACGGCGAGACGTTCCGGGCGAGCACGGGCGAGATACCCGAGGGCACCGTGCCCGGCTGGGACGCCACCGGCGTGGTGGTGCGTGCGGCCGCCGACGGGTCCGGCCCCGCGGAGGGCACCCGGGTGGTCACCATGAGCCTGGCGGGGGCGTGGGCGCAACTGCGGGCCGTGCCGACCGCCGCGATCGGCACGGTGCCCGAGGGCGCCGACGCGGGCGCGATCAGCACCGTTCCCGTCGCCGGGCTCACCGCGTTGCACGTGCTGCGGCGGTTCGGGCAGACCCTGGGCCGCCGGATCATGGTCACCGGGGCATCCGGCGGGCTCGGCCGGTTCGCCGTCCAGCTCGCCACCCTCGCCGGCGCGGAGGTGGTGGCGGTCAGCAGTGATCCGGCGCAGGTGCCGGTGCTCGAATCGCTCGGCGCGCGCGAGGTGATCAAGCACCCGGCGGAGGTGAGCCGTCCCGTGCACGGGGTGCTGGAGACCGTGGGTGGCGAGCAGATGGTCGCCGCGTTCGGGGCGCTGGCCACGGGCGGGCACCTGGTGAGCGTCGGGTACTCCGCGCGGCAGGAGGCGGTGTTCCCGGTGGGCGGGTTCCTGCCGGCCGACGGGCGGCACGACCGGTCGATCAGCACGTTCTACCTGCTGACGGTCGCACACCTGGATTTGCGTGCGGACCTGAGCTGGCTGGCGGGCGAGGTGGCCGCGGGGCGGCTCGACCCCGGGATCACCTGGCGGGACGACTGGACCCGCCACGCCGAGGCGACGGCCGCCCTGCTGGGCCGCAGGCTGCGCGGCAAGGCGGTGCTGGAGGTCAGCTGACCCAGCGGTCGTGGTGGACGATCGCCTCGATCGGCGGCCGTGCCGCGGGCGCGCAGCGCGAGCTGGAAGCTCCAGATCGCCGGGTGGACCGACCCGTAGAAGCGCGTCAGCTCACCGTTGCCGCTCTCCGGTCGCCCGGCCAGGCAGGCGAGCCACCAGCACCGGGACGCGGTGCAGGTTCTCCAGCAGAAATCGGCACGAAGCCGGCGATCGCGGGTCCACGAGGTGTCCGTACTCGCGCTGCGCGGCCTGACCTTCGGACCGGTTGGGCGATCCGCGCTTTGCGCCCGGCGTCGCGGACCACCACCCAGTGGCGGCCAGACCGGGCGGGCCAGGTTCGCTTGCGCCGCACTGCGGCTGGTTGGGGAAAACGGCCTGACCGGCCACAAGCCGGTCGCGAACAACCGGCACCCCGCCGTGGTGCGCGCGCTGACCGCGGAGCAGGCCAACCCGCTGTCCGACGGCGCGGTCCGGCTGATGGACAACATCCTCGGGGCACTGCTGGACGCCGGGCTCGACGAACACCACGCGGCTCGCGCCTACCGGTCGCTGATGGGGATGCTGTTCGGTGCGGTGCTCGTCGGCGCGGGTGGGCTGCGCGACAGCACCCGAACCTGCACCGCGTCCTGCCGTCCCTCGCCGGGATCGACTGTGTCCAGGACTTCCGCTACCATTTCGACCTGTTCGTCAGGGGCCTGCGTCAGCGGTTGCGCTGCCGCAAGCCGAGTCGCCGCCAGCTGCGCCGCCGCGCGCGGTCCTGGCTCTCCGGCGGGTAGGTGCGCACCCCGCGCACCACGTGGGTGGACGTGCGGCGCACGCCGAGGCGCTGGTTGCCGGCCACCTTGGGCAGCTTCGGTCGGCGCAGCCGCAGGCGGCTCGTGCTGCGGCGGATCGCTCGCCGCTCGCGCATCGGCACGCCCCACGCCTCCGGGTGGTTCGCCAGCCAGTGGTACCGCCGCACCGCGTACGGGATGTGCGCGAGGTACACCAGCAGGGCCGCGGCCAGCGCCAGCAACGGGTACTGGATGATCGCCGCGGCCGCCAGGCCGACGCCGACCAGCAGCGGCGCCGCGGCCTTCGCGGGCACCCGCACCGTCTTCAGCGACAGCGTCGGGATCCGGCTGATCAGCAGTAGCGCGATCGCGACCGTCCACACGTACACGACGGGCGCGCTGGACCACCAGCCCTCGCCGAACTCGAGCGTCAGGATCAGCGGCATCAGCGCGCACAGCCCGCCCGCGGGCGCGGGCACGCCGACGAAGAACTCCTTCGCGTACGGAGGCTGCTCGACGTCGAGGAGCGTGTTGAAGCGGGCGAGCCGCAGCACGATGCACACGGCGAACGTCAGCGACGCTATCCACCCGAAGCCGGAGGCGTCGTCGCCGAACCAGATGTAGAGCACCAGCGCCGGGGAGACGCCGAAGGAGATCGCGTCGGACAGCGAGTCCAGCTCGGCGCCCATCTTGGACGTCGCGTCCAGCAAGCGGGCGATCCGGCCGTCGAGGCTGTCCAGCACGGCCGCGACACCGATCGCACCGATCGCCAGCACGAACTGGCGGTTGAGCGCGAACTGCGCGGCCGACAGCCCCGCGCACAGCGCGAGCACGGTGATCGCGTTCGGCAGCAACCGTACCGACGGAGTCATCACGCGGACCACGTCACGCTCCCCGCCCCGGCAACGCCGCCAGCGGCGTCTCGCCGCCGATGGTTCGCTGCCCCTTGCCGACCAGCACCTCGCTGCCGGCAGGCAGGTAGGTGTCGACGCGCGACCCGAAGCGGATCAGCCCGTAGGTCTGCCCCGCGGTGACCTTCTCGCCGTCGCCCACCTGGCACACGATCCGGCGCGCGACCAGCCCCGCGATCTGCACGACCACCAGCTCGTGCCCGTCCTCGGTGCGCATCAGCACCGAGTTGCGCTCGTTGTCGTCGCTGGCCTTGTCCAGGTCGGCCGACAGGAACTTGCCCGGCCGATACGCGACCCGCTGCACCACACCGCTCGCCGGCGAGCGCTGCACGTGCACGTCGAAGACCGAGAGGAACACGCTCACCCGCATCCGCGGCTCGGCAGGCAGGCCGAGCTCGGCGGGTGGGGTGGCCTCCTCGATCAGGGACACCAGGCCGTCGGCCGCGGCGAGCACCAGGCCGGGGCGCTCCGGCGGCACCCGCTTCGGCTCCCGGAAGAAGGCCGCGGTGGCCAGCGTCGCCAGCGCGCCGACGGCACCCAGTGGTTTCCAGGCGCGCCGCAGCAGGAGCGTGGCCGCCGCGCCCGCGGCGACGAACGGCCGTCCGGCGGGGTGCATCGGCGGCAGCGTCTCGCGAGCGAGATTCAGCGCATGGGTGATCGGATTGCTCGCCTTGTCCGGCGCAGTGCTGCTCATCGAATCGGAGTCCCGGGTATTTCGTGTCCAGAGTGTGACCGGTCCGTGATGCCAGGCCAGGCGTGGCGAATCACCGATCCGGGTATCCACGCTACCGCCAGGTCGTGCCGGGCCTTCCGCGTCCCGGCGAAACCGGCTCTCCGCCGCTCACCCGCTGTTCCAGCGCCGGAAGCGGACGGTAGTCAAAGTTGAGAGGAAACCCGTCATGTCGGCTCCGGAGCGCATTCGCGAAGAGAGCCTATCCGAGCTGCTCCAGGCGTGGCGGGCAGACGTGAACTCGGTACCGGTACCCCGCCTGGTGTCGACCGAAACGCCGTGGCGCTGGTTCGCTGCGCGCGAGCCCTCGATGCTTCGCGCCGGGCCGCTGAACCCCCCGACGGCCCAGCGGCCCGGCACGAGCGGGTGCCGCAAGGTGGGGAAGTTTAACCACTGAAAGCGAATTTGTGACCATGCGTAGGGCAACTGTTACAAGAAGTCACGCGTCGGGAGCAACAGGACGTCGACCTCGCTGCCCTCCGGTGCGTCCACCACGTCCTCCGGAAGCTCGATGAGGCAGTTCGCCTGCGCGAAGGCGGCCAGCAGATGCGAGCCGGGGCCGCCGCGCGGGCCCACCTCGCCGGTCACCTCGCCGTGGTGGTGGGAGTAGAACCCGCGGCGGAACTGGCGGCGCCCCGCCGGCGAGCGCAACCCCTCGGTGAGCCGCGCGCGCACCCGCTGCCGGTCGACGTCGCGGTGGCCGAGTGCGGTGAGCACCGCCGGGCGCAGGAACACCTCGAACGACACCAGCACGCTCACCGGGTTACCCGGCAGGGTCACCACCGGCACCCCGTTCCAGCGACCGTTGCCCTGCGGCCCGCCCGGCTGCATCGCGACCTTGACGAACTCCACGCCCGCCCCGGTCAGCGAGTCCTTGACCACCTCGTAGGCGCCCGCGCTGACCCCGCCGGAGGTCACCACCAGGTCGGTCTCACCCAGCCGCGGCTCGATGATCCCGCGGAACCGGTCGACGTCGTCGACCACGCTGCGCACCACCTCGACGTGGCAGCCGAGCGCGCGCAGGCCCGCCGCGAGCATGATGCTGTTCGACTCGTAGATCTGGCCGTACCGCAGCTCGTCCGGCGGGGTGACCAGCTCCGACCCGGTGGACACCACCAGCACCCGCGGCGGGGCGTACACGCTGAGTCGGTCCAGCCCGACCGCGGCGGCCAGCCCGAGCTGGGCCGGGCCGAGCACGGTGCCCGCGTGCAGCGCGATCGTGCCCGCTTCCACGTCCTCGCCGGTGCGGCGCACGTGGGTGCCCGCGGCTGCGGGTTCGCGGATCGACACCGTCCCGGTGCCGCCGTCGGTGTCCTCCACCTTGATCACCACGTCCGCGCCCGGCGGGACCGGCGCACCGGTCATGATGCGGTGGGCGGTGCCCGGCTGCAGCGGCGGCACGTCGGTGCGCCCGGCCGGGATGTCCTCGGCGACCGGCAGCTCGACCGGCGTGGCCGCGGTGGCGGAGGCGACGTCGACGGCGCGCACGGCGTACCCGTCCATCGCCGAGTTGTCGAACGGCGGCAGTGAGACGCCCGCGGGGACGTCCTCGGCCAGCACGAGGCCCGCGCACCGCTCCAGGGGCAGCGCGGTGGCCGGGGCGGCGCCGAGCAGCTCGGTGACGGCGGCGCGGTAGGTGTCGACGGAAATCACGCGGACCATCCTGCCTGCCGACCGGGTCCGTGCAACACTTCCCCCGCTCGTCGATCTGGAGGAAAGCATGCAGGTCCGCACCCGGCACACGTCAGCGTTCGGGGTCGCCCGAGTGATCCTCGGGCCCGGCGAGGCGGTGCAGGCCCGGGGTGAGTCGATGTTCGCCAGCAGCTTCGGGCTCACCGAGGTGGCGGGCGGCCGGAAGGCGCCGTCGGTGTTCACCGCGCCCAAGGAGGGCGGCTGGCTCGACCTGGCGCCCTCGTCTGCGGGCGATGTCTACCCGCTGGAGTTCGACGGCCGCACCGGCTGGTGCGTGGCCCGCACTGCGGTGCTGGCCCGCCCTGCGTCCGTGCGCACCGACTCCTGGCCCGGCCTGCAGGCGATGTTCGGCGCCGAGCACGGGTTCCTCGAACACTACGTCGGCACCGGCCCGCTCGTGCTCGCGTGCGCGGGACCGGTCGACCGGTTCCAGCTCGCGGCGGGCGAGTTCGTGTCGGTGCGCCCGGGGCACCTGCTGGCCTACCCGGACTCCGTCCAGTGCAGGCTGCGTGCGCTGGACCCCTCGGGGCAGCAGTCGATCCGTACCGGGGACGGACTGATGATCGACTTCGCCGGACCGGGAACGCTTTTGGTGCAGACCCGGAAATCTCGCTGAAACTTATTGATCCTCCGCGTTTCTCCGGTACCGTTACCTCCACTTCGGGAGCCGGGCGGGCACGGCTCCCGGTGGTTTTCGCAAGGAGGAAACCGTGGCTGTTGGCACGGTCAAGTGGTTCAATTCCGAAAAAGGCTACGGCTTCATCGCGTCCCCGGAAGGGCCCGATGTCTTCGTGCATTACTCGGCCATCCAGTCGGACGGGTTCCGCACCCTCGACGAGGGTGATCAGGTGGAGTTCCAGATCGAGTCCGGCCGCGACGGCCGGACACAGGCGGCGGACGTCCGCAAGGTGTCCTAGGGGATGCAGCTAGGCTGCGTCGTGTGACAGGCGATGTGTCGGGGGACCTCACCGGTCGCCGGCTGGGCAACTACCGCATAGACGGAGTGCTCGGCAAAGGTGGCATGAGCGTCATGTACAAGGCCACCGACGTTCGGCTCGGTCGCAAGGTGGCCCTGAAGGTGATCGGCGAGCACCTCGGTGCCGACGCCGAGTTCCGCGAGCGGTTCGTGGACGAGGCGCGCAACACCTCCGCCGTGGATCACGCGAACGTCGTGCCCCTGTACGACTTCGGTGAGCTCGACGGGATGCTCTACATCGCCATGCGCCTGGTCGACGGCGCGGATCTGGCGAGCCTCATCGCCGACGGGCCCATGTCGCCCGATCGTGCGCTGCGGCTGCTCGACCAGGTCGCCGACGCGCTCGACTGCCTGCACGAACGCGGCCTGGTCCACCTCGACGTCAAGCCGGCCAACGTGCTGGTCACCAGCCGCGAGTCGGCGCGCGAGCACGTCTACGTCGCGGACTTCGGGCTGACCCGTCGCGGTGCGACGGGCCACCGGACCCGCGGCGGCGACTTCCTCGGCTCGCCCACCTACGCCGCGCCGGAGCACCTGCGCGGTGAACCGCTCGACGGGCGGACCGACCAGTACGCGCTCGCGTGCGTCCTCCACGCGTGCCTGACCGGGCACCCGCCGTTCAGCGGCGATGTGCCGACGGTCATCAAGGGGCACCTGGCTGTCGAGCCGCCCGCGGTGTCGCGGGTGGTCGGCCTGCCCGCCGCGGTCGACGACGTCGTGCGCAAGGGCATGGCGAAGAACCCGGCGGACCGCTACGACAACTGCGTCGAGCTGATCACCGCGGCACGCAAGGCACTCGGCCCGGCCGCCGCGGCCACCACTCCGCCGGGCCCACCGCAGACGGACGGTCCACGGGAGGCCGGAATGCAGCCGTACCCGCCGCAGGGGCAACCGGGCACGCCCGGCCAGGGACAACCGCCGCAGCAGGCGCAGGGACAACCGCCGCCGCAGGCGCCGCCCCAGCAGCCGCAGCAGCCGCAGCCCCAGCAGGGGCCGGGACAGCAGGGCCCGCCGTCCCAGCAGGGGTACGCCGCGCCGGGGCCGCACGGTCCCGGCCAGCCCGGTCCGCAGGGACAACCCGGTCTGCAGGGACAACCCGGTCTGCAGGGGCAGCCGGGTCCGCAGGGGCCGCCCGGGCAGGGACAACCCCGTCCGCAGGGACAACCCGGTCTGCAGGGGCAGCCGGGTCCGCAGGGCTTCCAGTCGGGTGCGCCCGGCCCGTACGGATCTCCGGGGGCGCCGCAGCCGCCGTACCCGCCGCAGGGCTTCCAGCAGCCGGGCTACCCGCCGCAGCAGTACCGCCCCGGCTACCCGCCGCCGCAGCCGTACGGCTACGGCCAAGCCCCGCCGAAGAAGGGCGGTGGCCTCAAGTGGCTGTGGGTCGGCATCGCGGGCCTGGTGGTGATCGCGGCCGTGGTGGTGACCCTCATCCTGGTGAACGGGGACAGCGGTACCTCGCCCGCTCCCACGACGGCGCCGAACATCCCAGTCGGGCCCTCCGGTGGGCCCGCGTCGTCCACCGGCGGCGGTCCGCCGCCCCCGACGGTCTCCATCAAACCAGGCTCCTGACGTGCGATTCTTGCACTCGCCCCGGTAGAGTGCTAAACAGAAGTTGGCACTCGGCAGTGTCGAGTGCCAACATCATGGTCGGGACGGTGAGGCCGGTTCGGATCTTCGAACAGGTCGTCCGTCGCGGGCACCGAGCCTGGCCGAGCTAAGTGTCCTGCTGCCAGTCCGCAAGCAGGTCATGGCAGCGACCACTACCGGAGGACAACACCCCAATGGCCAAACTGATCGCGTTCGACGAGGACGCCCGCCGCGGGCTTGAGCGCGGACTCAACACCCTGGCCGACGCCGTCAAGGTGACGCTTGGCCCCCGTGGCCGCAACGTCGTGCTCGAAAAGAAGTGGGGCGCGCCGACGATCACCAACGACGGTGTCTCCATCGCCAAGGAGATCGAGCTCGAGGACCCGTGGGAGAAGATCGGGGCGGAGCTCGTCAAGGAAGTTGCGAAGAAGACCGACGACGTCGCGGGTGACGGCACCACCACCGCCACCGTGCTGGCCCAGGCGCTGGTGCGCGAAGGTCTGCGCAACGTGGCCGCCGGTGCCGACCCGATCGCTCTGAAGCGCGGCATCGAGCAGGCCGTCGAGGCCGTCGTCGAGCAGCTGCACAAGGCTGCCGCCGAGGTCGAGACCAAGGAGCAGATCGCCGCCACCGCGTCGATCTCCGCCGCTGACCGCACCATCGGTGAGCTGATCGCCGAGGCGCTGGACAAGGTCGGCAAGGAAGGCGTCGTCACCGTCGAGGAGTCGAACACCTTCGGGCTCGAGCTCGAGCTCACCGAGGGTATGCGCTTCGACAAGGGCTACATCTCGGGTTACTTCGTCACCGACGCCGAGCGCCAGGAAGCCGTCCTGGAGGACCCCTACGTCCTCCTGTTCGGCTCGAAGGTCTCCAACGTCAAGGACCTGCTCCCGGTCCTGGAGAAGGTCATGCAGTCGGGCAAGCCGCTGCTGATCATCGCCGAGGACGTCGAGGGCGAGGCCCTGGCCACGCTGGTCGTGAACAAGATCCGCGGCACCTTCAAGTCCGTCGCCGTCAAGGCCCCGGGCTTCGGTGACCGCCGCAAGGCGATCCTGCAGGACATCGCGATCCTGACCGGTGGCCAGGTCATCTCCGAGGACGTGGGCCTCAAGCTGGAGAACGCGGACCTGAACCTGCTGGGTAAGGCTCGCAAGGCCGTCATCACCAAGGACGAGACCACCATCGTCGAGGGTGCCGGCGACGCGGACCAGATCCAGGGTCGCGTGAACCAGATCCGCGCCGAGATCGAGAACTCGGACTCGGACTACGACCGCGAGAAGCTCCAGGAGCGCCTGGCGAAGCTGGCCGGCGGCGTCGCCGTCATCAAGGCCGGTGCCGCCACCGAGGTCGAGCTGAAGGAGCGCAAGCACCGCATCGAGGACGCGGTGCGCAACGCCAAGGCCGCCGTCGAGGAGGGCATCGTCGCCGGTGGTGGCGTGGCTCTGCTGCAGGCCGCCGAGGCTGCCTTCGCGGGCCTGAAGCTCGCGGGTGACGAGGCCACGGGCGCCAACATCGTGCGCATCGCCGTCGAGGCCCCGCTCAAGCAGATCGCCATCAACAGCGGTCTCGAGGGTGGCGTCGTGGTGGAGAAGGTCCGCAACCTGCCCTCCGGCCACGGCCTCAACGCCGCGACCGGTGAGTACGAGGACCTGCTCGAGGCCGGTGTTCCGGACCCGACCAAGGTGACTCGTTCGGCGCTGCAGAACGCTGCGTCGATCGCCGGTCTGTTCCTGACCACCGAGGCCGTCGTCGCCGACAAGCCGGAGAAGGCTGCCGCCGCTCCGGCCGGTGACCCGACCGGTGGCATGGGCGGTATGGACTTCTGATCCACTGAGTCCAGCGAAAAGCCCGGGTGCGCGTCGAGCGCATCCGGGCTTTTTTCGCGTTCTCCGGCACGCCCACCGCGCGTTGCACCAGGGGGCGCGGTCCTGCCAGGTCAGTCGACCGGGGAGACCCGGATGAGGTTGCCGTCAGGGTCCGTGATCACGACCGTGCGACCCGCGGTGGCCCCGGCACCATGAGTCCGATTTCCGTCGTGCGAGGAAGGCTCGCGACCGCGTGCTCGCGGTAGCCCGTCCACAGCGCGAACAGGACACCGGGGGCAGCTTCGAAGGCCACGTAGTGGGGACTGGTGAAGGTCGGTTCGATCTCGAACAGGTCGCTGTAGAAGGCAGTGGCGGCCTCGGCGTCGCGGATGCCGATCAGGAACAGGTTCGGTGCGGGTAAGCATGAAGGCCTCACGGCTGCTGCATCTCCTGCTGCTCCTGCAGACGCGTCAGCGTTTCAGCACCACCGAACTCGCCGCGCGTCTTGAGGTCTCCCGGAGGACTGTGTCGCGGGACGTCGAGGCGCTGTCGACAGCGGGCGTGCCCGTCTACGCCGAACGCGGGCGCCACGGCGGGATCGTCCTGCTCCCGGTGCACGGCTCAGCGCATCCCATCTGGAACCACCAGAACTGGAGGCTCTTTCCGTGGCCGGATTGGACAGCGCACAGCGGGAGAGAATGGGCCTCACTGAGTCGCCGAGCCCGTTGCGGCTGGCCGACCTTGTGCTCGTCGACAGCACCGCGTGGTTCGCCGCTCCCGAGGCAGCGGTCGCCGTATCGGATCTGGCCTCGACCCTGCGACACCGGCGACGCCTTCGAATCCGGTACCGGCGCAGCGCCGAGAGCCAGGCCTCGACACGGGTGGTCGACCCGTACGGGCTGGTAACGAAATCAGGCCGCTGGTATCTCGTCGCCGATGACCAGGGCGACAGCCGGCTGCTCGCTCTGGAACGACTGTCCGCCTTCGAACAGCTGGACGCACCAGCTGTGCTCCAACCAGGCGAAACCCTCCGCACCAGGTGGGCCGTGCTGAAGAAGAGCACTGAGGACCCAGGTCGCGTGAGCGTGACCGTCAGCCTGCCGGAAACGGGGCTCGACCTGGCGCGACGCATCCTCGGCACCCGAATCCACCATGTTTCCGACGCAGAAAACGGCTCGTGCGTCGTCGTGGTGCGCTACCCCGACATCGAGTCGGTGCGTCAGCTTCTTCAGTTCGGTGACCACATCGAGGTGCTCGCCCCCGGGAGGGCCCGCGCACGCGTCGGTCAGCTCGCCAGGGCCCTGGCTGACAGACACTACAGCCAGGGCAAGCGCGCGGGTCACTCCTGCGGCATGAGGAACCAGCAGATCACGTAGAGCAGAATCGGGGCGCCGAATCCGAGCAGGGTCGCGGCGGCGAGGACGACGCGGATGATCGTCGCGTCGACGCCGAGCATCCGCGCCCACCCGCCGCAGACCCCGGCGATCCACTTGTCGGTCGTGCTGCGGCGGAGTTTGGTGGTGTGCACGTCGTTCGTCATGACTTCATCATCGGCGTGACCGCGTGGCCGGACATCCGGGACGAACCCGGAGCCGACCCGGAAAAGCCGAGCCAGGGTCGCCCCGCGGGGATAGAGTCGATCACATGGCGAGTTCGTTGCTCGGTACCGAGGTGCGGCGGGTCGAAGACCCCGATCTGGTCCGCGGACGCGGAACCTTCGTCGGCAACCTGACCTTCGAGGGGGCGTGTCACGTCGCGTTCGTCCGATCGCCGTTCGCGCACGCGTTGATCAACGGCATCGACACCACCGGAGCCGCCGCGGCGCCCGGGGTGATCGCGGTGTACACGGCCGCCGACCTCGGGATGGGCCCGCTGTCCGACTTCATGGAGCTGAACCCGGACGTCAAGCGGCACCCGCTGGCGATCGACCGGGTGCGCTTCGCAGGCGAACCGGTGGCCGCCGTCGTGGCGGAAAGCGCGGTCGCCGCGGCCGATGCGCTCGAACTGGTCGACGTGGACTACGAACCGCTGCCCGCCGTCGCCGACGTGGAGCAGGCGCTGGACCCCGGCGCGCCCGTGCAGTTCCCAGAGGTCGGCTCCAACCTCGCGGCCGGGGAACGCGACGCCGCGGGCGCGGAAGTCCTCGACGGCGCCGACGCGGTGGTGCGGGCGCGGATCGAGAACCAGCGGCTGGCCGTCGCCCCGATGGAGGGCAACGCGATCGTCGCCCTGCCCGCCGACGACGAGTTCGACCTGACGGTTTACGTCTCCACCCAGATGCCGCACGGTTTCCAGGCCGCCGCGGCCACGCTGTTCGGCTACGACGCCGAGCGCGTCCGCGTGGTGGCTCCGCACGTGGGCGGCGCGTTCGGCGGCAAGGTGGGCGTCGTCGCCGAGCACGCGGTCGTGATCGAGACGGCACGCCGGCTCGGGCGACCCGCGCGGTGGACCGAGACGCGTTCGGAGAACCTGCAGGCCGCGTCGCAGGGCCGCGCGCAGGTGCAGTACGCCGAGCTGGGCGTGCGCCGCGACGGCACGATCGTCGGGCTGCGGTGCCGCGTGATCGGCGATTCCGGTGCCTACGCCGGGTTCGGTGGCGGGCTCGCGCTCGGGCCGACCCGCACGATGGCCCAGGGCGTCTACCGCATCCCGCGGATCAGCTACGCGGCCGCGGCCGCGATGACCAACACCGCACCGGTCGGCGCGTTCCGCGGGGCGGGCCGACCCGAAGCGACGGCGATGCTGGAGCGGCTGATGGACCTGGCCGCGGCCGAACTCGGCATGGATCCGGTGGAGATCCGGCGGCGCAACTTCCTGCGCCCCGACGAGTTCCCGTACACCACGTTCAGCGGTGCGCGCTACGACAGCGGCGACTACGACCTGCCGCTGCGCCGGGCGCTCGAGGTGGCCGGGTACGACGACCTGCGGGCCGAGCAGGCGCGGCGCAGGGCGGCTGATGAGACCCGGCTGCTGGGCATCGGAGTCAGCGCCTACGTCGAGATCACCGGTGGTGGCAGCGGCGAGTTCGCCTCGGTCGAGGTCCGCCCCGACGGCACCGCCGCCATCAAGGTGGGCACGTCAGCGCACGGGCAGGGGCACGCCACGTCGTTCGCGATGCTGGTGTCCGACGCGCTCGGAATCCCGTTGGACTCGGTGGAATTCGTCCAGTCCGACACCGCCGCCGTGCCGCGCGGCGCGGGCACCGGCGGATCGCGATCGCTGCAGATCGGTGGCAGCGCGGTGCGCGAGGCGGCGGAACTGGTGCTGCGGCGGGCGCGGGCGCTGGCCGCGTCGCGGCTGGAAGCGGGCATCGAGGATGTCGTGGTGACCGACAGCGGGCTCGGCGTCGCAGGCGTTCCACAGGCGACGATCGGGTGGGCCGAGCTGGCCGAGGCTGCCGCGGCGGAGGGCAGCCCGCTGCTGGAGGCGACCGACTTCAAGCCGGGCGGGGCGACGTTCCCGTTCGGGGCGCACGTATCGGTGGTCGAGGTGGATGTCGAAACCGGGCACGTGACACCGTTGCGGCACATCGCGGTGGACGACTGCGGGCGGGTGCTGAACCCGATGCTGGTGCGCGGGCAGCAGCACGGCGGCGCGGTGCAGGGGATCGCGCAGGCGCTGTGGGAGCAGGTGTCCTACGACGAGGACGGCAACCCGGTGACCGCCACGTTCGCCGACTACCACGTGCCGTCGGCCGCCGACGTGCCGACGCTGGAGGTCAGCAACACCGAGACCACCACTGACCGGAACCCGTTGGGCGCGAAGGGAATCGGTGAATCGGCCACGGTCGGCTCGACGCCCGCGGTGCAGAACGCGGTGGTGGATGCGCTGTCCCACCTCGGGGTGCGGCACATCGACATGCCCGCCACCCCGCAGCGCGTGTGGCGCGCGGTGCGCGGACAGGCACCCGAACCGTGGCGCGAGCCGCCCGCCGTGTTCGACACACTGCCGGTTCGATCGTCGTCGGCATCAGCGGATGCCGACGAGGCCGTCGCCTAGGTCGGGACTGTCAACGCTTTGGTCCAGGTGATCGCGGCGTGGCGGACGACCGCGGAGCGGTCGGCGATGGCGAGTTTGTCGTAGCGGGTGGTCAGGCCGCGCCGTTGTTCGAGCAGGTTGACGCGTCGTTCGACGACGTTGCGGCCGTGGTAGTCGCTCGAGTCGAAGGCGGCCTCCGCGGCGTCTGCGGCGCCCGACCTGATCGGCAGGTTCGGGGATCACCGCAGTGATGCCCCGACCGCGTCCGGCTCGCGCGACCCGCAGGTGCCGCATGAGATGCGGGAACATCGGCGCGTCCGCGGCCTGACCGGGCCCGATCAGCGCCACCGGCGGCCGGTCGTTGCCCTCAACGCGCTGATGCATTTTCGTGCTCCAGGCACCGCGGGACCGGCCGATCGCCGACACCGCCCAGTCGATCTGCCCCGCCGCGTCGGCAGCGGCAAGCAGCCGCTGCAGCACCACATCCCAGGTGCCGTCACCAGCCATCCGGCGTCCCGCCACGCGATCCCGCACCGATACCGGCAGCAGTTCCTCGATCAACTCCCACCGAGCATCCGAAAGCAACGCAAACCGCGACACCACCGGCAGCATCCCAACCACCAGCACCGGTTTTTGTCAGACGCGCCCTAG
>Ga0164243_10002603_pt1 | contig 29647 bp, 30 predicted proteins | sample OricompcompostOP_FD_108781 | JGI IMG/M metagenome (GOLD analysis project Ga0164243, IMG submission 108781) | Organic Plus compost microbial communities from Emeryville, California, USA - Original compost - Organic plus compost (OP) | ecosystem: Engineered > Solid waste > Mixed feedstock >... | reverse complement strand
TCGCGGCCTTCAGCCGGTCGACGGCAAGCCGCTCCGGCCCAGCAGCAGGCTCAGCCACCTCAGTTGATGGAACCCACTGAGCGTGGGGAAGGGCCGGTGCAGGGATTTGTCGCGACGCGCAGTGTCACCGGCACCAAAACCGACACGCCGATCGTGGAAATTCCGCAAGCGATCTCGGTTGTCACGCAGGACCAGATCACCGAGCAGGGCGCACAAACTGTCAGCGAGACGCTGCGCTATACGCCGGGCGTGTTCACCGGCATCAATGGCGAGAGTGCGCATTATGACGAGACGCGCATTCGCGGCTTCCAGCCTTATCTCTATCTCGACGGCCTGCCACTGCCGCTAAACCGGTTTTTCGGCACGCCGCGCATTGAACCCTATGGGCTTGAGCGCGTCGAGGTGCTGAAAGGACCGTCGTCCGTTTTGTATGGCCAGAACTCACCGGGCGGCCTGATCAACATGATCAGCAAGCGGCCGACGGCGACCCCCTTCGGTGAAATCCAGTTTCAAACCGGCAGTTATGACCGGTTGCAGGGCGCGTTTGATTTCGGTGGCCCCGGCAACGCGGATCAATCGTTTCTTTATCGCTTCACGGGTCTTATTCGCGATTCCGATACGATGGTGAATTTCGCCAAGGACAAGCGTTTGTTCTTTGCGCCAGCCTTCACCTTCCGAAATTTCGACTCGTCGCTGACCTTGCTGTTCCAATACGGCAAGGACCAGGGCGCATTTCCGCAACAATATCTGCCGGCTCAAGGCACACTGCTCCCCAATCCGAACGGACGGATTGCGCGCGACTTCTTCGTTGGCGAACCGAACTGGGATCGGTTCACGCGCGAGCAATGGGCCGCCGGCTACGCATTTGAACACCGCTTCAATGAGGTTCTGCAATTCCGCCAGAACCTGCGTTATATGTCGGTCGATGCCTATTGGCAGGCTCACCGCAGCGAAGGTTTCTTGCCGCCCGATTTCGCGAATCTTCAGCGCGGTGCGTATTCGCAAGATACCGATGCGCGCACCTTTGCGATCGACAACCAGTTCCAGGCGGATTTTGGAACCGGGCCGCTTCAGCACAAGGTACTCTTCGGGCTGGATTATTTCCGGACGTCCGGAAACAATGAATTCCGTTTTGCTTTCCCGCCGATGTGGGGTGGAACAGTTCAGCCAATCAATGTTTTCAATCCTGTCTATACCGGATCAGTGCCACCGCTGACGCCGCGCAACAAATATTATGATACGAAGGATCAACTCGGCATTTATGCTCAGGATCAGATCAAATTCGATCGTTGGATCCTGACGATCGGCGGCCGGCATGACTGGATCGACGTTTCATCGGTCGACACCGGGCCGTTTTTCGTCCCCTATACTAAAGCAAGTCATCAAGCTTGGACGGGTCGGGCTGGGCTTGGCTACACTTTCGACAACGGTGTGACACCGTACGTCGCGACGGCTACATCGTTTGAGATGGAAACCGGTCTCGATGCAACGGGCAAGTTATTCGAGCCGACAACGGGTGTGCAATACGAAGCCGGCATCAAGTATCAGCCGGCCGGCACCAAGGCGCTGTTCACAGCGGCGGTCTACGACCTGACGCGCCGGAATGTTGTGACGACAAATCCAGACTTTGTTTCGATACAGACTGGCGAGATCAATGTGCGTGGTGTCGAACTCGATGCGAAGGTGAGCGTGACCGACAAGCTCGATGTCATTGCCTCCTACACCTATATGGATTCTGAAGTCACCCAAAGCGCCGACCCCCGGGAGATTGGTCGCCCTGCGCCCATGACGCCACGTAACATGGCCTCCGGCTGGATCGATTATATGTGGCTGCCGGGACTGAAGGTCGGCGGTGGTGTGCGCTACGTCGGCGCGAATTATTCTCAAACGAATGATTTTCTCGTCGATCAACTTCTGGTTCCGTCCTACGTCGTCTATGACGCAGCGGTTCAATACGATTTCGGTGTGCTGGATCGGTCGCTCAAGGGATTGGAACTGCGTGTCAACGCGACCAATCTATTCGACAAATATTATGTGACCTATTGCTACGGATACAGCTATTGCAGCCTCGCCCAGGGCCGTACGGTCCTTGCGACCATGGCTTATCGCTGGTGAATGTATGGGCGGGGATTCACGAGCAACCCGCCGCGATTGGAAACAAGTGTTCGGCATTCCGATCGCGCTTGGCGTTCTCAGCGGGATCGGCCTGATCTCAGCGCTGCTGGGTGACGATATCTGGAACGTATTGTCTTGGGCCGCGCTCAGCGTGCCATGCGCCGTGGTCATCTGGTATTGGTTTGGAGCGGGTCGCGCTGTAAAAGTCCAGCGCTGATGGCCGGGCAACTTCTCTACCTTTAACCACAATCTTCAAGCGGCTCGCGTATCGCCCTCATGGTGATCGGCTGCACGCGACGCTGCGTCATGCGTAGCAGCAGATAGAAAAATCGACTCAGTAGCCGGGCTCAAAAGAACTGAGAGATCCTAAGATTCCAAGAGTGTAGATCCAAGAGCGGACAGCCGTACAGCCTTGACCTGCGCAGCAAAGCGCCGTAACGATTTCACTATAGCGGCATAAAGTTCGCTGTTGCGAAAATAATAAGCGGTCTTGTCTTGGGAGGTCGCGATCCAGTGAAATGCCTGACGCTTCGTGCTGAGCGCGCGACGTTGATTGGCGTGGCTTTGAGGCTCGCCGTTACGTTGCTGATGGTCGCCGGTTGCTCGTTGGCCGCGGTCGCTCAAAAATATCCGATAAAGCCGATTACCATCATCGTGCCATGGCCTCCTGGAGGTTCAGTGGATGTCAGTGCGCGCGCGCTTGGTAAGGAACTGGGTGAGGCACTCGGCCAGAGCGTTGTAATCGACAATCGCGGTGGAGCTGCCGGCTCGATCGGATCGTCTGTCGGTGCCCGAGCACAAAAAGACGGTTACACGCTCACCTTCGGCAACGCGACCTCGCATGCAACAAACGTCGTGACAATGCCCGGCCTGACCTACAATCCGATCAAGGATTTTGAGCCGATCTCCCTCGTGCACAAGAGCACGATGGTGATTGCAGTCTCGAAATCGTCGCCGGTATCGACCTTCGACGAACTCATTGCATACGCAAAAGCAAATCCAGGCCTTAGTTACGGCACGCCCGGCGCCGGTACGCCGCAGCATCTCATTGGCCAATTGCTCAGTCAAAAGACGGGCTTGCAGCTTAATCACGTTCCGTATCGCGGCGGTGGTCCCGTCGTAAACGACCTTGTCGGCGGTCACATCAAGATTGCGATTGGCGTATTGTCACAATACCTGGCCCTGCAGGAGCGCGGTGATATCAAGATCGTCGCCATCGCCGACGAAAAGCGGCATTCGGCGTTGCCGAATATCCCGACGCTTGCGGAAAAGTTGGACGGTGTCACAGTCACCGGATGGGGGGGATTGTACGCACCACAGGGGACGGACCCAATCGCCATCGAAGTTCTCGGACGAGCCGTCCGCAAGGCGATCGCGTCACCGGAATTCTCCAGGACACTGGAGGCCGCGGGTTTGACGTCCGCCGCCTCTTCACCAAGCGAACTCGTCAGCCTGATGGAAAGTGACATCGCGCTTTGGCGTACACTTCCAGAGAAAGGCATTCATCTCGCGAACTAGGGCCAACGCAATCTGCAAAGAGCACCCTCCGGCTACGGCATCGAATGGCTTGGACAATGGGCAGATGAAAACAATCAGCACGCCAGTCGTGGTTATAGGAGCGGGGCCTGTAGGTCTCACTGCGGCGATCGATTTGGCTTGGCGGGGAGTTGACGTTGTTGTCGTTGAATCCCGTTACGCAGGCGAGCCGCCGCCGGTCAAATGCAATCATGTGTCTTCGCGCTCGATGGAAATTATGCGCCGGCTGGGACTCGCACCGGCGATCCGCGCTGCCGGGCTGCCGCAAGACTATCCCAATGACATCGTATTCTGCACGACGGTAACCGGGATCGAGTTCGGTCGCATCCAGATTCCGTCAGTGGCAGGCCGAACCGCACCGCCATCGCCCGATTTTCCGGATTCCGATTGGCCAACGCCTGAACCGCCACATCGCATCAATCAGCTCTTCCTTGAGCCGATCCTGTTCGAGCATGCGGCGAAGCAGCCACGGATCCGTATGCTGAACCGTTTCGTGCTGGAAAGCATCACGCAATCTGTGGATGCAGTAACGGCGTATGTGCGCAATCTCGACAGCAGCGAAGTATTCGAAATACAGGCCAATTATGCGATTGGATGCGATGGTGCGAGATCCGTGGTGCGGCGGAATATCGGTGCCAAGTTCGAAGGCCTCGCGGAAATCACGCGAAACCTGTCGTCTTTCATCCGTGCGCCGCAGCTTTTGGGGATGATCGAGAAGAAGCGCAAACCGTCGTGGATGAGCCAGGCGATCAATCCGAGGCGTGCCGGTAATGCCATCGCAATTGACGGCAAAGACCTGTGGCTGATCCATTGCCGGGTGAAGGCGCATGAAACCGATTTCAGCATGATCGATCGTGATCGTGCGATCCGCGATGTGCTCGGTGTCGATGATGCGTTCCAGTATGATTTGCTAGGCAAGGAAGACTGGATCGCCCGCCGGCTGGTGGCCGACCGTATGCGCAACGGTCGCATTTTTCTGTGCGGTGACTCCGCCCATATCTGGATTCCCGTCGCAGGCTACGGAATGAATTGCGGGATTGCAGATGCGGTCGACCTGACATGGATGCTGGCTGGCGTGATTAACGGCTGGGCACCGCCGTCGATCCTCGATGCGTTTGAACGCGAACGCCACCCCATCACCGAACAGGTGTCGCATTTCGTCGCGGATCTTGGCGTGCAGCTTGTGCGCAAGCGCAACGAGCCGCCGGCAGGTATCGAAGATGCAGGCGAGAGAGGTGATGCTGTTCGCGACCGGTTCGGCAGGGAAATGATTGAGATGAACGTCGCGCAATATTGCTGCGCCGGTCTCAATTTTGGCTACTACTACGACAAGTCACCGCTCATCGTTTATGACGGCGAGACACAGCCGCCTTATTCTATGGGCACCTTCAAACCGTCGACCGTGCCAGGATGCAGGCTGCCGCATGCCTGGTTGCCCGATGGGCGCTCCATCTACGACCTGCTTGGGCAGGATTACACGCTGATCAGGTTCGACCAGACACTCGATGTGTCGGGATTGGAGGAGGAGGCGCGGGCGTCAGGCTTTCCTCTTCAGCTTGTCGATGCCACTGATGCAGCCGGCACTTATGATTTTCCTCTATTGTTTGTCCGTCCTGATCAGCACATTGCCTGGCGCGGCCACACCGTACCTGCAGATGCTGCAGGGATGATCGCCCGTCTGCGTGGTGGCTGGCAAGGAGCCGGAAGCGGCAATATCAACGAGGCACATTCTGCTGCGTGATTGGTGCGCTGGATGAACCAGAACCAGGCTAATAGCCGCGCGGCGCAGCCTATGTCCCGTAACTTTGGACCAGGCTACCGGCGACGAGCGACCAGCCGTCGACAAGCACGAAGAAGATCAGCTTGAAGGGCAGGGAGACCACGACCGGCGGCAGCATCATCATGCCCATCGACATCAGCACCGATGCGACCACGAGGTCGATGATCAGGAAGGGCAGGAACAACAGGAAGCCGATCTCGAAGGCGCGCTTCAATTCGGAGATCATGAAGGCCGGGATCAGAACGCGCAGCGAGACCTCTTCCGGCGTGGCCGGCTTGGCTTCGCGCGACAGATCCATGAACAGCGCGAGATCCTTTTCGCGCACGTTCTTCAGCATGAAGGTCTTGAACGGTCCTGAGGAACGTTCAAACGCCTGCTCGGCGTTGATTTCATTATTGGCGAGGGGGCGCAAGCCGACTTCATAGGCGTTCTGGAACGCCGGTCCCATGATGAAGGCGGTCAGAAACAGCGCCAGCGCCACCATCACGGAGTTCGGTGGTGAGGTGCCCGTGCCAAGTGCCGTGCGCAACAACGACAGGACAACGACGATCCGCGTGAAAGATGTCATCATCACAAGGATCGACGGCGCCAGCGACAGCACCGTGATCAGTGCGATCATCTGGATCGCGCGTTCGGTCAACCCGGCGCCTTGGCCGAAATTGATGCTGATATCTTGCGAGAAAGCTGTGCTTGGAAGAACAACGAGGATCGCGGCCACCGTCAACAGACGGACGCAGCACGCGATTGGTCGCGTCAAGACGGCTTGCCTGCGGGGCGGCCGAGAAGACTTGCCATTTCTTCCTCGAGGCTACCGAACACGTCGTCCGGCTTGTCTGATTTTTCGGGCGCCGCTTTTGCCGGAGCCGGAGCCGGTGCCGGCTTCGGCGCTGCGGCCGCTGCGTCTTTGGGTTTCTCCGGAGCCGCGGCTGCGGGCGCGGGCACATCCGGCGCTTTGACCGGCCCAACCACCGGCGCAGGCGGCGCGACGCGTGGCGCTTCTGCGGCGGGCTTTGGTGCCGCCGATGCCGGTGCCGCCACTGCCGGACGGGATGGTGCCGGTGCGGCCGGGGCAGACGGACGACGCAGTGCCGCTTCGAGGCGCTGGGCCATATCGGCGAGATTCTGATCGGCCGATGCTTGTGCGGCGGCTGGAGCGGGAGCCGGCGTAGGAGCAGGCTTCGGCGTTACGCGCGGCGCTTCCATCCGCGGCGCTTCCATCCGAGGAGTCTCGATACGGGGTTCCACACGCGGCGCGTCCACAGTCGGAGCGGGACGCGGCATCGGCGCTGTAGGTTCAGCCGGGCGAGTGGACAGTTCAGCGGCCAGACCGGCCAGCGGATCGACCGACCGCGGACGCTTTGGCAGAGCCGGCGGCGTTTGTTCAGGCTGCAGGGCCCATTGCGCGGAATCTTCCAACGGAACCGGCCGCAGGGCAGGAGCAGGCCTCGGTGCCGGTTCAGGCTGCGGCGACGGCCAGCCAGCATCCTCACTGGTGGCGCCCGCCAGAACGCGGCTGAGATTGTCAGCGACCGATGATGCGCGTTCGCGGCTGCTCTGGCCACGAACAATATTGGCTTCTACGAGGATGTCGTTCGGCCCCCCGATCATGATCAGGTGTTCCACGTTGTCGCGGCGGATCAGCACCAGCTTGCGCCGGCCGTCGACCGGCCCGGCCTCTATCACGGCAAGACGGGGCGCGCGGTTGCGCGCGTTCTGGCCCCGCAGGCCACCCGAGCCAAAGCGCCGGATCAGCCAGGCGGTGAGGCCGATCAGTGCAAAAACGACGACGAACGCAATGAAAAAACGCACCGGCAGCGACGTTCCTTCCCCAAAAAGGCTATCCATCGGACCTACCGGCCTCCTCACTGAGGGGCATATCCGCGCCCCGATCGGCTAAGGTCTCGGCAATGCTTGCCGACCTGAAGACTAACAAAACCCTAACGGACCTGGTGAGTGTTTATCGCGATTCTATCGTATTTCCAGGCCGCAACTTGCGGATTTGGTAAACCGGCCCGCTGAGGCCAAACAATGGCAAGGCCGCCAAATACCGACTTTAACCAGATATTAACCATACCCCCGGCAAGAATTGCCTGTCGCCGCGAATCCTCGAGTCCAGAATTTGCGGTCCTTCATGCTCGAAGAACAGGCCATGCCCATTTCCGGACTACCGATCCTCTCCATGCTTCGCACCAAAATGCAGTGGCATCAGGAGCGGCAGCGACTGCTCTCAGAGAACGTCGCCAATTCCGACACTCCGAATTTCAAACCGTCCGATCTGACACCCCCGAATTTTGATTCCAAATTCACCGGACCGAACGTCTCGCTGCAGCGGACCAGTGCAGCCCATCTTGGCGGATTTTCGGTCGGAGAGGGCACCGTCTTCCATCGGGGCAAGCCGGGCGGTGCGGAAACCCGGCCGGCCGGCAACGCCGTCAGCCTCGAAGACGAGATGCTGAAGGTGGCCGAGAACCAGATGGACTATCAGGCGGCCGCGAGCCTCTACACCAAGAGCCTCGGCCTGATGAAGACCGCGCTTGGCAAACGCTAACGGGACAGCATCATGGATTTCATCAAGTCGATCGCCATAGCGGCATCGGGGTTGCGGGCTCAGGCCGGACGCATGCGCGTCATCGCTGAAAACATCGCCAATGCGGATTCGACTGCCACTACAGCGGGGGCCGACCCCTATCGCCGCAAGATCGCGACCTTTCATTCCGAGCTTGATCGCAATCTCGATGCGCGCGTCGTTACACTCGGCGGCATCAAGAACGATCAATCCGCTTTCACGACCAAGCATCTGCCGGGACACCCCGCTGCGGATGCTTCAGGGCATGTCAAATATCCGAATGTGAATTCGCTCGTCGAAATGACCGACATGCGCGACGCGCAGCGTTCCTACGAAGCCAACATCAATGTCATCGGCGCGACCCGCCGTATGCTCCAGCGTACCATCGATATTCTAAAAGCATAACGGGAGACGATCATGCAAACCGCGGCGACAGCAGCGAAAGCCTATGCCAGCCTAGCGTCACTCAATAGCCCGACCGCAGCCGCAGCGAAGTCGGTACAAGACAGCGGCGGGCCTGACTTCGGTGCAATGCTCAACAACGTCATGCACACCGCATCTCTCGGCAATCCGGCAATCGAAGCAAATGGCGCTGTTCGGGATGTCGGCGGTCAGAATTTCGGTTCGTTGCTGAAGGACGCGATGGGACAGGTCAACCAGGCCGGGCGCCTCGGCGATGCACAGGCCCAGTCCATGGTGACAGGCAAGGCCAACGTGGTCGATGTTGTGACGGCGGTTGCTGAATCCGAAGTCGCGGTGGACGCGCTGGTTGCCGTGCGCGACCGCGTGATCGCATCCTACGAAGAAATCATGCGCATGCCGATCTGAACGGCACATGCATTTTTCTCACAACGACAACCGCAAAGAGATCCGATGACAGGCCCCGAAGTTCTGGACGTGGCGCGTGACGCGATCATCACGCTGGTGATTGTGTCGGCGCCGCTCATGCTCGTCGGTTTGGCCGTCGGCGTGGCGATTTCGTTATTCCAGGCTTTGACGCAGATCCAGGAAATGACGCTGGTCTTCGTGCCCAAAATCCTGGCGATGTTCGTCGCCATGCTATTGATGTTGCCCTTCATGGCGGATTCGCTGCAAGGTCACATGATGCGAATCTCGGCGCGAATCATGCACGGCGGATGAGATCATCGCTCCCGCCGCATGGGCGGGGTGGCGGGAACGACAGATGCAGCTCGACGTCTCATTTCTTCCGGCGCTGGCTGCAACCTTCATGCTGGTTTTCGCGCGCATCGGCACCATGGTGATGCTATTGCCGGGACTTGGCGAAATGAGCATGCCGGTCCGTGTGCGCCTCAGCATTGCCTTGGCGCTGGCTGCGATGTTTCTGCCCTTGCACCAGAACGCCTACACTATCGATCTGCGGGAACTTGGGCCGGTACTGCTCATGTTTGGCCATGAGATGATCATCGGCGCCATTCTCGGCTTCACGGCGCGGCTGTCGATCTCGGCGCTCCAAGTCGCTGGCGCCGTCATCGCCCAGCAGATGGGGCTTGGCTTCGTTACCGCTGTCGACCCCTCGATGGGGCAACAGAACGTCATCGTCGCGAATTTTCTCACCATGCTCGGCGTGACGCTGATTTTTGCGACAGACCTGCATTACCTCGTGATTGCCGCGCTCAATGACAGCTACCGTTTGTTTGCGCCGGGCACCTCCATTCTGGTCGGCGATGCTGCCGCCCTGATAACAAAGACGGTGGCCGGTGCCTTTAAGGTCGGTATTCAGTTGTCCGCGCCCTTTCTCGTTTTCGGTTTGCTCTTCAACCTCGGTCTTGGCGTGCTGTCACGGCTGATGCCGCAGATGCAGGTCTTCTTCATCGGCCTGCCATTGTCGATTCTTCTAGGTTTCCTGATCCTCATCGCCGTGGTTGGCGCGATGATGGGGACCTTCGTTGACTTCATCGGCGCGGTCCTGCGCGAACTTGCCCCTTACGCATGAGGTGAGACGCGATGGCCGAACAGAGTGAAGACAACGAGAAAACAGAAGATCCTACCCAGAAACGGCTAGACGAAGCCCTCGAGCGGGGTGACGTTGCCAAAAGTCAGGAAGTCTCGACCTGGTTCGTGCTGGCTGGTGCAACGCTGATGCTGTTGACCTTCGCCAATCCGATGGCGTCGAGTCTCAAGGCGACCTTGGGTGGTCTGATCGCCAATGCGCATCGAATCCCGACCGACGGAGCGGCGCTGATCCTGCTCTCCAGCCGGATCGGCAAGGAGGTGATCGCGGCGATTGCCATCCCGGTTCTGCTGGTCGCGCTTTTCGCCGTCGCCGGCAATGTCATTCAGCATCGGCTTGTCTGGTCGACGGAAGGCCTGACTCCCAAACTGTCGAAGATTTCGCCCTTGGCCGGCTTCAAGCGGTTGTTTTCCAAGGTGGCACTGGTCAATTTCGCCAAGGGCATCGCCAAAATCGCTATTCTTGGCACCGTCATGACAATGCTTCTGTGGCCGGAGCGCACGCGCCTTGAAGGGATGGTCACGTTTGATGTGGCGTCGATCCTACCCTTCACCGCCGTATTCGCATTGAAGATGCTCGGCTTCGTCGTGATCATCATGGCCTTCATTGCCGGCGCGGATTATTTTTTCCAGTACCGGCAATGGTACGAGCGGCAGAAGATGTCGCTGCAGGAGATCAAGGAAGAATTCAAGCAGACGGATGGTGACCCGCAGATCAAGGCGCGTATCCGCCGCATTCGCGAAACCAAGATGCGGAAGCGCATGATGGCGGCGGTGCCGGAAGCCTCGGTCGTCATCATGAACCCAACCCACTACGCGGTCGCGCTGAAATACGAGCGTGGCGATAACGCGCCGCTCTGCGTCGCCAAGGGTCTCGACAACATCGCCTTGAAGATCAGGCAGGTGGCGGAGGCGCATGGCGTGCCAGTGGTGGAGAACCCGCCGCTGGCCCGTGCGCTACACGCGACAGTGGAAGTCGATCAGGAAATCCCGGCAGAGCATTACCGGGCGGTGGCCGAGGTCATCGGCTACGTGATGCGCCTGCGGCGAAGGCTGAATTGATGGCTCGGCAACACTTGGACAGCCTTTCTCGCCCTCATCCTGAGGAGGCGGCAAAGCCGCCGTCGCGAAGGATGTCGCCCCCCTCGTCCTTCGAGGCGGGTGCTGCGCACCCTTCTCAGGATGAGTGCGGAAGTGGCAGGGCATCACGTTGGCCCTTGCGGATCACCTGCGGCTTGAGGCACTACCAGTCATGACGACAACCGATATGGGCGAAATGCGGGATCCCGGCAGCCTGGACCGGTCACAGCGCGGCGGCTCCATCGGGCTTGTGCTCGTGATCGCACTTGCGCTCATAGGCGCCGCGGTCGGATTGTTGCAGGTCGGTCGCGGGAATACCTCACTGTATATCCTGGTCCTGCTGGCGATTCTCGGTACCATCGGCGTGTTCTCGCTGTTCGCGTTGGCGGCGGGCATTCTGCGCTTTGCCGGGCAGGACAGCGGCAATCCGATGATCCGTGAGCTGGTGGACGGGGCCTTAGACGGCATCCTCGTGACCGATTCGAGCGGCCGCATCGTCTATGCCAATGCCGCCTATCTGAACCTGATCGGTGCGGCCAACCCCAAGGACGCCCGGCCGATCGAGCGCGTGTTCATCGGCGACCCCGATGTCTCCGAAGCGGTCTATCGTTTGCTCAAGGCGGCTCGCGAAGGACGGCGTTTGCAGGAAGAGGTGCGTGTCGGCGGCCTGAAGGACGAGCCGGCCCGCTGGCTGCGCCTGCGGGTGCGTCCAGGCGGGGAAGGACGCAATATACGCACCACGATCTGGACCGTCGCCGACGTCACGCGCGACCGTGAAAAGCAGGAAAACATCTTCCAGGAATTGCAGCACGCGATTGACTATCTGGATCACGCACCCGCCGGTTTCTTCTCAGCCGATGCTGCCGGTAACATTGTCTATCTGAATGCGACGCTGGCAAGCTGGCTTGATCAGGATCTCGCTGAAGTCGGCTCCGGTGGTCTGAAACTGGCTGACGTTGTTTCAGGTGAGGGCGTGTCGCTGCTGGCGATCCCGCCAGCGCTGGGCGAGGTGAAGACCGAAATTCTTGATCTCGATTTCAAGACGCGCAGCGGATTATCGGTGCCGGTGCGCCTCTTCCATAAGGTGGCCTTCGGCGCCGACGGTGTTGCCGGCCCATCCCGTACGCTGGTGCTCAATCGCGCGCGCGGCGAACGGCAGGATGCGCAGCGTGCAGCTGAAGTGCGCTTCATGCGCTTCTTCAACAATACACCGATGGCAATCGCGACGGTCGACCGGTCCGGTCGCATCATGCGTTCGAATGCATTGTTCGCACGATTGTTCAAGGGTGCAACGGCAGAAGGCCCGGCGCGCAGCATTCTTTCCACTGTTGCCGAGCGCGACCGCAGCACGCTGGAACAGGCCATTGCAAAGGCGAGCGAGGGGCAGGGTGACATCGCGCCTGTCGAGGCGGCCCTGTCTGACAGCAGCGATAGATTCGCGACGTTCTTCTTTACGGCCATCGATGATGATGGCGAGCGCGATTCCGAGGCGGCGATCATCTATGCGCTCGACACGACCGAGCGGCGGGCGCTGGAAAGCCAGATTAAACAGCAGCAGAAGATGGATACGGTTGGCCAATTGGCCGGCGGCATCGCGCACGATTTCAACAACGTGCTTTCAGCCATCATGATGGCAACGGACTTCCTGCTGTCGGCGCACAAGCCAACCGACCCGTCCTTCTCGGACATCATGCAGATCAAGCAGAATGCGAACCGTGCCGCATCTCTGGTGCGCCAGTTGCTCGCATTCTCACGCCGTCAAACCTTGCGGCCGCAGGTGCTCGATCTCGGCGAAGTTTTGTCCGATCTCGGTATGCTGCTCAAGCGCCTGATCGGCGAGAAGGTCAAGCTCGACGTCGTGCACACGCGCGATCTGTGGCCGGTGAAGGCGGACCTGTCGCAGTTCGAACAGGTCATCGTCAATCTTGTCGTCAATGCCCGCGATGCGATGCCCGACGGTGGTAAACTGACCATTCGTACTGCGAATATGTCCGCCGCCGAGATCCCATCCGCCGCCTACAAGGGCATGCCGTCAGGCGATTATGTCCTCGTCGAAGTGACCGATTCCGGCACCGGCATGTCGCCGGAGGTGCTGGCGCAGATTTTCGAGCCCTTCTTCTCCACCAAGGAAGTGGGCAAAGGCACCGGGCTTGGGTTGTCCACTGTCTATGGCATCGTCAAGCAGACCGGCGGCTTTGTCTATCCGGAATCGGAACTGGGCGTTGGTTCGGTGTTTCGCATCTTTCTGCCGCGCCACATTCCCGCGAAGGAAGAGAACAAGCCGGCCGACGCGCCGGCGATCGCAGCGCTCGCGTCCGCTGACAAACTTGCGCAGACGGCGCAGCCTGATCTCACCGGGCGCGGCACCGTGCTGCTGGTGGAAGACGAGGAGGGCTTACGTGCCTTGAATGCGCGTGGGCTTGCCTCGCGCGGCTATACGGTGCTGACGGCGTCCAACGGCGTCGAGGCCTTGGAAGAACTCGAGCGCAGCGAGGGCAAGGTTGATCTCGTCGTATCAGACGTGGTGATGCCGGAGATGGATGGTCCGACGCTGCTCAGAGAAATGCGCAAGACCAATCCGGATCTGAAGATGATCTTCGTGTCCGGTTACGCCGAAGAGGCGTTCCAGAAGAACATGCCGGCCGGCGAGCAATTCGCATTCTTGGCCAAGCCGTTCACGCTGAAGCAACTCGTCGAAGCGGTGAAGGAAACACTGGCCAAGTAGCGCGACACGAAATGAGCGCTTTAGGGTGGGCTAAGCAAAAGCAAATCCACCAGTGTCGTAGACGTCAATGTCATTCAATGATGATGGGTTTGGCGCATTGCGCCACAACCCATCCGACGAACTACCAACCGTTATAGGCGGGGCCCCAGCGGCCGGCTCTACGACAAACGAAACCGATATAGTCGCCTGGCCAAGGGTGCACGCTGGTGATGACGGCGTATTTCTTGTAGCGCATGCAATGCGCACCGGCGAGGTGCAGTGCGTATTCGTCGGCGCCCGGCCGCCAGGGAATGATGCCGCCGGTGTCGTTGCCCTTTACGCCGGAACCGAACCAGAGAAAGACGCCGAACATCATGGCCGTCACGGCACGGATGTGAGGCCGGTTCAGTCGCAGCGGCATAGGAACCCCCTTCAGTCCAGCCGGCACGAATCCGGCCAACGCATTTGTACATAGTATTATGTCAGGTGTTCCGTCGCGGTCCAGTGGCGGCATGCGGCACCGATGCACCTAAACATTGCATCCGATGTTCCCTATATCACGCGGGACGAACGCGTCCTGGGAGGACTGAATGCCGGGTAAAATGCAAATTCGCTTTATCTTTTGCGGCTTTGCGGCTGCCGCCATGCTTGTTCTGGCGATCGCGGAAGCCGATGCTGCGCGCCGGAGCGGTGGCTTTGGCAGCCGTGGCAGCCGGACTTATGCACCGCCGCCGGTGACGCAGACGGCGCCGAATACCGCATCGCCGATCAACCGGTCGATCACGCAGCCGCAGGCGCCGAATGCTGGCGCAACGGTCGGCCAAGCTGGCGCGGCGCGCGGCGGCTTCTTCAACCGTCCGGGTCTGATGGGCGGCCTGATGGGTGGCCTTCTCGGCGCGGGCTTGTTCGGCCTGTTGTTCGGCAATGGTCTGCTCGGTGGTCTGTCCGGTTTTGCCGGTTTTCTGGGTCTTCTGATCCAGATTGTTCTGGTCGTGATTGTCGCGCGCCTGCTCTGGAACTGGTGGCAGCGTCGCAACGCGCCGGGCTATGCCACGGCCGCCGGTCCGTCGATGCGTAATGCAGGCCCGCAGGGCAACAACAGTTATCAGCGTCAGTCCGAGGCGCAGCCGGCTTACAGCGGTGGTGGCAGCGGCGCGCAGATGACAGGCGGCAGCAACGTCGATATCGGCGAAGCCGACTTCAACACGTTCGAAAAGCGGCTGTCCGAAGTGCAGGCGGCCTACACCGCCGAAGACCTCGGCAAGCTGCGCGAACTCGCGACACCAGAAGTCGTCAGCTATTTCGCTGAAGAATTGTCCGACAATGCGAGCCGCGGTGTTGCCAACACCGTCCGCAACGTCAAGCTGCTGCAGGGCGATCTCGCTGAAGCCTGGCGCGAAGGCGACAGGGAGTATGCCACGGTTGCGATGCGCTATTCGTCGGTCGATTACACGGTCGAACGCAAGACCGGCAATGTCGTTGAAGGCGACAAGGAGCCGTTCGAGCGCACTGAGATCTGGACCTTCATGCGCTCGCGTGGCGGCGAATGGCTCCTGTCGGCGGTGCAGCAGGCATAACGGCAGCCGTGTCACGCAAATTTTTGAGAAGCCCGGCGCAATCCGCCGGGCTTTTTCTTTGGTTCTTTGGACGCGCAGGCCGTCGCCTTGCGGCTGAATTGCGGCGGCGAGCGAAATCCCGCCCGCCCAGCGACATGAAATCGGCGAATGCCGGTGCTCCATTCCTCCGGGATTTTTCGCGCCCTTGGAGGGGAGATGCGCGCTGTTGCCGCTTTTCTGTCTATCGTTATCTTTGTCTCGCACAATGGAAGCTTCGCCGCGACACCGCGCGTTGTCGACTTCTCGTCATCCGACAATGTGCTGACCTGGATCAACGGCTATCGTCACAAGCCGGAGCCGGATCGTCTGCCGGCCGCGATCCAGGCCATGAGCCGCTATGGCGCGCTGCGCGATCCCGAAAGCTCAGGCGTCTATGTCGGCTTCATCTCCGGTGTGCTCGGCGCCAATCCGGCCCGTGCGAGCACACTGATCGAACGCGCCTTTCCCATCAACACCGAAGATCATTGGGCGATCGTGCGCGCCATCGCGCATTCCGGTCTGCCGAACTGGAAGCAGGTTCTCTCTGAACAGTCGCCCCATATGCCGACGCGTGCGGTGATGATCGCGAAATATTTCGATGGCTCGCTGCCGACGATGACGGCAACCGTACCGCAGCAGCCGCTTTCGGCAACCGACAAAATCAAGAAGTTCTTTTCAGGCGAGAAACCGAAAGGGCCTGAAGTCGACTGGGCGCTTGACGCGTCGCCGGAAGTTCTGGACATGCTATGGGGCAAGTATTTTGCGACCGGCGATTACGGCCCCATCCTACGCATCGTTGGTTTTCTGCCATGGGCGAAGGAGCGCGATAGCGTCGACAAGCTCACGCTTGGCGTGATGGCGAAATTTACGCTCGCTACGAATTCCGCGCGCAATCCTGAGTTGCTGGCGCTGCTGAAACGGGCCGTGCGTCAACAGCCGAAGGAAACGGCGGATATTTTGAAAACGATCATCGATGCCGCCGATACGATGCAATTGACGGCGCTTCGCCGGGAAGCGGTCGGCGCGATCGAGGATCTGAAGCGCAAGGGGCCCGGCAGCAAGCGTGACGCAACGATGGCAGGCAAAATCGGCGAAGGCGCGATCGCGCTGGGGTGCCTTGGTGCGGCCGTGGCGGGAGCCGTCGCGCTTGGTTTGCCCTGTGTCGTCGGTGGTGCAGTGACGTCGGCTGTGATCAAGGGCTGGCCGATGGAGTAGCTTTTTTTGGAATTGGAAGACGATCTTTGAAATGAATGATGCGGAACGTTTCTTCGTTATCACCGGCGGTCCCGGTTCTGGAAAAACCACGTTGATCGATGCCCTGGAAGAGGCCGGTTTCGCGCGTACGGTGGAATCGGGGCGGGCGGTCATTCAGGAGCAGCTTGCGAATGGTGGCGATGCGCTACCGTGGAAGGATCGGATCGCCTTCGCCGAGAAGATGCTGGGACGTGATGTTCAATCCTACGAAGCAGCCTTAAAGCACACCGGCCCCGTCGTGTTCGATCGCGGCATTCCCGATGTGATTGGTTACCTTCGCTTGTCCGGTCTGCCAGTGCCAGCGCATATGGCGAAAGCGGCGAAGGATTTACGATACCATGCCCGCGTGTTCATTGCGCCGCCCTGGCAAGCGATTTATGCGCAGGATGCCGAGCGCAAGCAGGACTTCGACGAGGCGCAGCGCACGTATGATGCGATGGTCGGCACTTACATGGAGTTCGGATACGAGCTCGTGGAACTGCCGCGGGTGAGTGTCGAGGAGCGGGTCGCGTTTGTTGTTCGTTCTATAAGTGCAAACAGTCCTATCTCGGCCTCATCCTGAGGAGGCCGCGAAGCGGGCCGCCCTTCTCCTTCGAGACGCGCAGCTGTGCTGCGCTCCTCAGGATGAGACGGAGATGAAGCCGCTCTTAAATCGCTGCCCGCACCGGATCGTATTCGAACACCCAGTCGTAGCGCTGCTTGACCTTGGCTTCTTGCCATTCGGCGTCGACATAGCGCGCGGCGCCTTCGGCGTGGCCGAGCGCAGGATTGTGGAAGCGCTTGGCATTATCGTTTGCCGCGCGCACGAGCTTGCTGGTGCGTTCGCGCCGCGCGTCTTCATACGCGTTCAAAGCGGTCGGAATATCGGCATGTACATCGAGGCTCCGCGCCAGCATCACACCATCCTCGATCGCCATGTTGGCGCCTTGCGCCATCATCGGCAGCGTCGGGTGCGCAGCATCGCCCAGCAATGTCACGCGTCCCTTGGTCCATTGCTCCAGCGGCTCTCGGCCGAGCAGGGCCCATTTGAATGGCACGTCGATGTTGCGGATGATGGTGTGAATGTCCTCGTTCCAGCCCTTGAAGTCGTTCAGCGCTTCCTCGGTGGTGCCGCGTTCGGTCCAGCTTTCCACCTGCCAGTCGCTGCGCTCGGCGGTGCCGACGAAATTGAGCAATTCGCCGCCGCGCAGCGGATAATGAACGACGTGTCCGCCCGGACCGACCCAGTTGGTGCCGACCAAACGACGCAACCGCGCCGGCAGTTTTGTCATCGGCACAAGGCCGCGCCAGGCGAGCAGGCCGGTGAAATGCGCCGGCATTTCGCCGAACATCGCATTGCGAATGCGTGAATGCACGCCGTCGGCCGCGATCAATGCATCGCCCTGCACGCGCACATTGTTCTCACACAGGAGCGTCACGCCACGCTCATCCTGTTCGAAGCCCGTCGCCCGCGTGCCGAGCCGGATGATGTCTGGCGCTGTGGCCTTCACGGCCTCCAATAATATGCGATGCAGGTCGGCACGATGGATCATGAAATAGGGGGCACCATAGCGCTGCCGCGACACCGCGCCGAGATCGAACAGCTTCCAGGTCTCGCCGGTGCTCCAGAGCCGGATTTCCTTGCCGGCCGGTTCGCACCAGACGGTCTGTAGCGCAGGCTCGAGGCCGAGCGAGAACAGCGCATGCGCGCCATTGGCCGATATCTGCACCCCGGCGCCGATCTCGGCGAGTTCGCGCGCCTGTTCGATGACGCTGACGCGAAAGCCGCGCCGCAACAGTGCAAGCGCAGCTGTGAGGCCGCCGATGCCAGCACCTGCGATGAGAATATGACTACGATCAGTCGACACGTTTCGCTCCCCTAGCTTCTTTATTCTTTCGATGCCGCTTTTCGAGCATCGGGCTGGATACCGCCAATCCGTTTCGTCAACTTCATCGCGCAATCGCGTAGCGCGCGCGGAAGGGCGGCATTCCAGGCACTCGGAAAACTAGCCGATAGGCCGAAGGATGTCAGCGCCAGCACGACGCGACCGTTGTGGTCGAAGATTGGCGCGCTGAATGAGCCGAGTCCCGGATAGCGTTCGCCGGTGGTGCGGGCGAGACCACGCTTCCTCACGTCATCGAGATGCCCCAGAAACTCCCGGCGCTGCTTGGCACGTTCGCGTGCCGGCACCTTCGCCAGATCCAGTGCGGTTTCAATCAGGCCATCGCGGCGCGCTTCATCCATATAGGCCGCAAAGACACGGCCGGTGGCTGAATTGAGAAGAGGAAGGTCGCCCTTGGTGGTCGGCCGGATCGCAATCGGCTTCGGTGCATCTTCCACCTTCACGATCACCGGGCCTGTTTGTCCCCAAGATGTGACAAAGACGGTTTCGCCGGTTTGTTGGACGAGATCCGGCAGTGCCGCGACAGCGAGGGTTCGCGCATTGTCGAGATCTGTTTCCTGCCGGCTCAGTGAAAAGCCGAACGGACCGACGGCATAAAGCCCGCGTCCGTCTTGTTGGAGTAGCCCGGTGCGGATCAGGCTGACGCAATAGCGGTGCGCCTTCGCAGGCTCCATGCGCGAGAGCTTGGCGATCTCGGTGAGCGTTGCCGGGCGGCGCAGGCGATGGATCTCCTGAAAGACCCGGATACCTGTCTCAAGCGAGCGAATGCCTTGTTGCGATTGCGTCATTGGTTCCAGCGCGATGTGCGTAGCAGCGTTTCCCCAAGGCCGCTTGACGCGGGTCCCGTTCATTTTGATAATCAAATAAAAGAATTTTACTATTTTGTAAATCATCAGGAGGAGCGCGAGCGGATGGCTGAGAGTGATAACGTATTGCTGGTGGGAAGCATTCCGCTCGACACCGTGGAGGATGTGTTTCTGACCTTCGGGCGGAAACTCGCGCCGCACCTCGATACGCTGCCTGATGGAGAAGTCGGTCCGCGCAAGCATTGGATCAGCCGCGTCCATTATCAGGTGCTGGCGGGACATCAGGAACTTGAGGTCGTGCGACATCCGCAGCCTGAAGACGGCGTCGAACGCCTCAATCCCCGCAATGCGCAGGATAGCTGGCAATTCAAGGTCAAACCCGGCATCAGCGCCGTGAGTTTCGGCGATCCCGGCTGGCGCCTTGGCTATGCGCGCGATGCGGTGAATTCCTATTTTGTGTTCAAGACGCTGCGCGAGCAGGGCAAGCTGCGCAAGGAATTGCGCTTTCAGGTGTCGCTGCCATCGGTCAACAGTGCGCTGCCGCCGCGCATCTTTCCCGATATTGCTGACGTCGCCAAAATCTGGCCCGGCTATCGGAAGGCTCTTGGCGCCGAGATCGACAAGATTGTCGAGAAGATTCCAAACGAGGATCTCGCGATCCAGTTCGATTGCGCCAATGAGGTGCAGGATGTTTACGGCGCCGTGCCGGGCTTTTCGCCCGACGATGCGATCGAGCGCAATGTCGGCCAATTCCGCGACCTGGCGGCGCGCATTCCGGAGGCCGCTGCGCTCGGTTTTCACTTCTGCTTCGGCACGTTGGGAGGCTGGCCACGTTTTCAACCGTCCGATCTGTCGGCAACTGTCGCACTCGCGAACGCGACGATCGAAGCGTCAGGGCGCCGGGTCGACTGGATTCACATTCCTGTCCTCGATGGCGTTGGCGAGAGCTTCTTCGCTCCATTGAAGGATCTGAAGCCGCGCGGCGCGCGCGTCTATCTCGGTGTTATCCATAACATGGATGGCTTTGCCGAACGCGTGACAATGGCGCGCAAATATCTGCCCGATTTCGGTCTCGCGGCCTATTGCGGTTTTGGCCGACTGCCGACGTCTGAAATACCGAACGTGCTCGACGAACATCTGCAAGCGATCAAGCAAGCCGGCTGAAAGACCGGTTCTTTGGGAGGACGTGCAATGGCCAATGTGGTTTCGCGATTGGCGATGGCTCTCTTTGCGTGCGCTGTTGTTTTCGGTGCGATGCCTCATGCCTCGGCGCAGGGCTTTCCGGACAAGACGGTGAAGATTGTGGTGCCGACGGCGCCGGGAGGGGCCATCGATACGACCGCACGTGTGATCGGTGAAAAACTGCAGGCCAAATGGGGCAAGCCGGTTATCGTCGAAAACCGGCCCGGCGCCGCGATGCGGATCGGAGCCGAGGCTGTCGCCAAGTCTCCGGCCGATGGCTACACGCTGCTGGTCGCGCATGACGGCACGATGGCCATCAACCCGGTGGCGTTCCCCGATCTGCCATACGATCCGCAGAAGGATTTCGAACCGGTCGGCCTTGTGGCGACGATTCCCGAGGCGGTGATGGTAAATGTGGCCGTGCCCGCCAAATCGGTCCTGGAATTGATCGCATTGGCCAAGAAGGAGCCGGGTAAGCTCACGCATGCATCGGGCGGTTCGGCGACATTGCTGGCGCTTGAATTGTTCAAGGCCATGACCGGCACTGACATACGGTCGATTCCATATCGCGGCGGTGCGCCGGCGACCACAGCGGCAATTTCCGGCGAGACCAATATGATCATCGCTGATCTGGCCACAGGTGCGGCGGGGCTTCAATCCGATCGCATTCGTCCGCTCGCAGTGACCAGCATGACGCGATCGAAGAAATATCCGGATATCCCGACGCTGAACGAAGCGGGGGTGAAGGGCTATGAAGTGAACACCTGGATGGGCTTCTTTGCGCCAGCCGGAACACCGAAGGATGTGATCGCCAAAATAGAAGAGGGGATCAAAGAGGCTGTACAGCAGCCCGATGTGCGTCAGCGGTTTGAAATGACCGGGATGGATGTACGCAACGGGACGGCGGAGGAGATGCGCAGCATCCTTGCCACCGATATCGAGAAATGGCGCAAGCTGGTCAAGGAGCAGAATATCAAGATTGTGCCGTAAGCAGCCGAGCTTCTGCTCCCTCAGTGATCTGGCTTGGCTTCGCCAGGCTGCCGCCGCCCGAATACGGGCGTGCCCTCATAGCGGTCATCGACCCGTTGCGCGGCATCGCGGATTTCTGCCCAGGCGCGGGTGACGATGTCGTCGTCCTGTTTGGGTTGCGCAGCCGCTGTCGGCGTGAGCAGCCGCGTCGGCGGCGGCACGACGTCGAGTGGCGCGCGCAACGGCGCCAGTGGCACGATTTCGGCAACGCGCGGCTCGGGACGTTTTTGCGCCGGTCGTAAAGCCGGTGCGAGCGCCGCAATCTGCGCCTTGATGGCTGCGATCTCCTGTTCGGCCGCACTCAACGCGGCGTCCTTGCCCGCAATCTCGCGTTTGGCGTTGCGCAATTCCGTGCGTGCGGATTGCTCGCGGGCCTCAGTTTCTTTCAGGGCGGCATCGACCGCTTCCAGTTCCTGTTTTAATCGTGCGATGAGCTGCGCCTTCCTCGCAGCATCGGTGGCATGGGCGGCAGTCTTTTCGCGCAATTGCGCGAGGCTCATTTCGAGCTTCGTTGTCGCCGCTGCAAAGCCGGCGCGGATGCTGTCTTTTTCCGCCCTCATCTCCTGGATCGAGAGCGGCAGTTGATCATATGCCCTGCGCGTCAGCCGTACGGCGCGATGGTGAATAGCCGGCATGAGCATGATGGCGATCAGCCATGCGGCGAGAAAGCCGATGCCGCCGACCATGACATATTCCAGAGGAAGAGAGCCGCCCATACGCCCCGCCATACGCTGCCACCGCCTTAGTGGCGTCGCATGACAGCGTGCCCGCTTCAAGCGCGGCTGTCCATTAACCTGAATAGCATAGGGCTTGTGGTGTTGATCCTAGCGTAGTCTGCGTATCACGACGGAGGTCCGATATGCGCAACCACATTGCGATACTGATTGCGGCGGTCATTGTGGCTGTCTTGATACCGACGGTCCCCGCTGCGGCGCAGCAAAGCGAGATGACATTCTTCGTGACCAGCACGGGCTTGGGTAAGGGTGGCGATCTTGGCGGCCTTGAAGGCGCGGACAAGCATTGTCAGGCTCTCGCGCAGAGCGCTGGCGCCGGAGGTAAAACCTGGCGCGCCTATCTGTCGACGCAAGGGCCCGGCGCGGTGAATGCACGCGATCGCATCGGCAAGGGTCCGTGGCAGAACGCCAAAGGTGTCGTGATCGCGAAGGATGTCGCGGAGCTTCACGGCAACAACAATATCAGCAAGCAGACCGCGCTTACCGAAAAAGGCGACATGGTTAGCGGCCGCGGCGAGCAGCCGAACCGTCACGATATCCTCACCGGCTCGGAGCCGGACGGTAACGCCTTTAGTGGCAATATCGATCGGACTTGCGGCAACTGGACGAAAAGCGGTGACGGCTCCGCGATGTTGGGCCATCACGATCGCATGGGCCTGGACGAGCAACCGCCGTCAAAATCCTGGAATTCATCGCATCCTTCGCGCGGGCCAGATGGAGGGTGTTCGCAGGCGGATCTGCGCAGCACCGGAGGCGACGGTCTGCTCTATTGCTTTGCGGCGAACTAGGCGCCAATTGAATTGTGGCGCCACCGGTGCGCCGCAGCCCTGCATCAGGTTGAGCGCAGCGGCTCATTGAGGGCGAGGTCCGCATGCGTTACGAGCTCTATTACTGGCCGCAGATCCAGGGGCGCGGCGAATATGTCCGCCTGGCGCTGGAGGAGGCGGGCGTCGACTATGTCGATGTTGCGCGCCACCCGCGCGGTGAAGAGAAGATGCTGCATCTCATGCAGTCGCGGTCGGTGAAGACGCCGTCCTTCGCGCCACCTTTTCTCAAAGCCGGAAAGCTGCTCATCGGCCAGACGCCCAACATCCTTCTGTATCTTGGCGAGCATTGCGGCCTTGCTCCAAAGACCGAGGCCGGACGCTTATGGGTGCATCAATTGCAACTGACGATCGCCGATTTCGTTGTCGAGATTCACGACACACATCATCCGATCGGTTCGGGGCTTTACTACGAGGAGCAGAAGCCGGAGGCCGAACGCCGGGCCGATGATTTCCGCGCACACCGGGCACCGAAATTTCTCAGCTACTTCGAACGCGTGGTTAAGGCGAGCGGCGGCCCGTATCTGACGGGGCGCCGGATCACCTATGCCGATCTGTCGCTGTTTCAGATCGTCGCCGGTCTCGATTACGCCTTCCCGCGTATGATGAAACGGCTGTCGCGGAAATTTCCCAATGTCCGCGGGCTCCACGATCGTGTGGCCGCGCGCCCGCGCATCGCCGCCTATCTCAAGAGCGAGCGGCGCATCCCGTTCAACGAGATGGGCATCTTCCGCTTCTACGACGAACTGGATGGCTAGGCGAGATTGAAATTTCCGGCCGCCATGTGAACCCGCAACACGCTTCCGGCGACGAAGACAGGCGCGAATTCAAAAGCGGGGCCTGTTTTCATGACCAAACAATTTCGTTGCCTGATTGGCCCTGCATTGCTGATGGCCGTTATCGGGACGGCTTTGGTGCCGGCTCACGCTGAAGATGACGAGATGCCGGAGGGGCAAATTCCGCCGGTGATTCAGGAAGAACCGCTCAAGCAACAAGAGCCGGTCAAGCAGCAGGAGCCGGAAAAGCCCAAGGAATGCGTGACCGAGACCTCAGGCTTTCGTCATCTGAATGGGATGAATCAGTTCTATGTCGAACTGACCAATTCCTGCGACAGACCGCATGTCTGCGTGCTGAAAGCTTATGTCGTGGGTTCCGAAGGGGGCAAGACCGGCCGCGCAACCGTGCGGGTTGCTGCCGCCTCGAAAGGGCAGACCGCTCACCAGACCTGGTTCATGCGCACCACCGAAAATGGCGGCATGGCGACGTTCTCACGAAGCTGCAAGCCGCGCTGATTTTTGCCTTCCAAAGTGCGCGGGCGTGGGCAAGTTCTCACGTCCTTGACACGCCACCGGCGCTTCAACATTGTTTCCTCCATAAAACAAACAAGACTAAGGGAAACGCCGTGAAGCTTATCAGTTTTCGCTGGAAGGACCGCGACCGCATCGGATTTGCGATCAAGGGTGAACGTTTCGCCGATCTTGGCGAGATCGCCGAAGCGATGGGCCATGCGCCGTACGCCGACATGATTGCACTGATCGAGGCCGGCGACGATGGCCTCGCTTTCTTGCGGGAGGCATGCAATTTCATGCGCGACCGGCCAGGCCGCGTGAATGCGATCGATGCAAAGTCGATTGTCTTCCACCCTCCGGTGCGGCGCCCATCGAAGATATGCGGCATCGCGTTGAATAATTCCGCCAGCAACGATCGCAAGATCAGCGCGCCCGATCATCCGCTGTTTTTCCTCAAACCGGCGTCGTCATTGGTTGGGCATGGCCAGCCGATCGAGGTCTATGACTATTACGGCTCTGTGCATCCCGAGCCGGAACTGGCGGTGATCATCGGCAAGCAATGCCGTCATGTTCAGGCGAAAGACGCGCTTGATGTCGTCTATGGCTATTCGATCATGAACGACATGACCGGCAATTTCATGCGCTCGCAGGATATGGTGCATTACTATGCGCTGTATCCTTCGAAAGATGATCCCAATGTCGTGGAGCGGCGCGAGCAGCATCTGTCCTACACCGCGCGTTATAAAGGTTCGGATACGTTCGGCCCGTTTGGTCCCTATCTCGTGACGAAGGACGAGGTGCCGGATCCGCACGCGCTCGATGTCCTATGTTGGCACAAGGACGAGCTGATCGCCGAGGACTCGACGCGCTACTACACCTATTCGGTGCCAGACGTGATCGCCTATATCACCCGCTATCATTCGCTGTGGCCGGGCGACGTCATCTCCATGGGTACCGCCTTCCGTCCGGGCAAGGCGGGGCGGCGCAGCCTTCATACCGCCAATATCACGGCCTTTGGTGGGCCGGTCAGCGTGTCCATCACCGGGCTCGGCACGCTGGTCAATCCCGTGAAGCGGATGGATGAGGTGGAGGCCCAGGCTGCGGAATGATTGCCGCCGAGTGAACGACATGACCGCGAACGCGCAAGCTTGGCCCTCTTTGCCCTATACGGACTGGAAGGACAGCTGCGCGACGCTGCAATTATGGACTCAGGTCGTCGGCAAGATCCGGCTGGCGCAGACGCCCTGGGTCAATCACTCGTGGCATGTGCCGCTCTATGTGACGGTTCGCGGTCTGACCACGTCGTCGATCCCTTACAAGAGCGGCGCATTCGAGATCGAGTTCGATTTCGTCGATCATGTTCTGTGGCTGCGCACGAGCGAAGGGCATTTTCGCCAGATCATGCTGATGCCAACAACCGTTGCCGATTTCTACGGCAACGTTCTTGTCGATCTGAAACTGCTGGGTATCGATGTGTCGATCGACACCATGCCGAACGAAATCCCGGATGCCATTCCTTTTCCGGAAGATACCGTCCACCATGCCTATGATCCGCACGTCGCACATGCCTTCTGGCGCATCCTGCTGTCGACCCATCTCGTCTTGTCGCATTTCCGTACATCGTTCCTCGGCAAGGTCAGTCCGGTGCATTTCTTCTGGGGCAGCTTCGATCTTGCGGTGACGCGTTTTTCGGGACGGTCGGCGCCGCAACATCCGGGCGGCGTGCCGCACCTGCCGGATGCGGTGGCGCGGGAGGCGTATTCGCATGAGGTCTCAAGCGCCGGTTTCTGGCCAGGCGGAGGTGGGGTGATCGAAGAGCCGGCGTTCTATTCCTATGCCTATCCGGCGCCGGACGGTTTTGCCGATGCTAAGGTGCGGCCGGCTGAGGCCTATTTCCACAAAACGCTCGGTGAGTTCATCCTGCCTTATGACGCCGTCCGCAAGGCCAGCGATCCCGAAAAAGCTCTGATGGATTTCCTGCAATCAACCTATGACGCGGCGGCCGATCTTGGTAAATGGGATCGCAAGGCGCTGGAATGCAGACTCGGCGAGCCAGGGGTGCCGCGGCCGGTGTAAGGCTCTTCCAGCGTGCGGTATCATGCTCTAGAACGGCGTCGGGTACGTTCAAAGACAAATTCATATCCATGCTGACCTGGCTGCACGACCTCCCGACCTGGCTCGGCGCATCGTTGATTGCGGCCGCTTTTGTCATTCCGACGCTGGTTGGCTCTTATTTCCTTCAGCCTTCAATTGCGCGCCTGTTTCGGGGCGAGCGCGACATCAACACTGTGCTTGGCTTTTTATTGAATGCCTTCGCGCTGTATTTCGGCGTGCTGCTGGCGCTTTTGTCGATTGCCGTGTTCGAGAACCACAACAAGGCCGAGGACGCGGTGGTGCGGGAAGCCGCGACGATCATCAAGCTCTATCGCGATGTGCGCAGCTATCCCGAGCCGATGCGGACGCAACTGAGCGAGGCGTTGCACAAATATGTGGACGAGGTCATCGGTCCTGGCTGGGCGATGCAGGAACGTGGAGAGGCCAATCCGAAAGAGACCGAAATCATGACGGATTTCCACCGCATGGTGTCGGAATTCAAGCCGGACGATTCAGGCGCAATGGTCCGCCATGCTGAAACATTGCGGGCGCTGAATGAGTTCATAGAGGCGCGGCGCCTGCGCATTGACGCTGGAGACGAGGCGATCCCGAAGATCATGTGGTTCATCGTGCTGGTCGGCGCGGTGATGAACGTGTTCGTCATCTGGATGTTCGACCTGCGCCCTTTCACGCACGCCGTCATCGGCGGGACATTGTCGCTCTTTGTCGGTCTTGTGATTTACATGGTTGCGGTTCTGGATGCGCCTTTCAAAGGGATTTATGGTCTCAAACCCTACGCGATCATCACGATCCATGGTCGCAGTGGCATGGACAAGCCTATCTGAGTTAGGCTTGAACCTTGGCGCCGTTCGCTGCGACCAAGGCAAACTCGCAAGTTCATCTTCCTGCGCGAGTTCATCGTTTTACAGAAGGGATATTTCGATGACCAAGACGACTCCGCGGCTGGCCGGCATCGGTCTCGCTGCAGCCATTCTTTCGCTGTCCGCTCAGGGAGCTTTCGCTGAAATGCTGTTCAAGATCGTCACCGTGAAGGACGAGATCATCGTCGGTCTGAACGACGCCGAATTAAAGGATATGGGCGGTGACGCCGGCGGCATCGCCAAGGCAATTGCGTCCAAGGGCGCGCTGACGCTGTGGCAATACGGCGTGCGGCAGGCAAAGGACGGCGAGCGGCAGATGGCGCCGATGCAGAAGGTCGGCGTGCTGGCCAATGCCTCGCTGCGCGTCGAGCCTTACAAGCAGCCATTCGCGGTGCAGCCGCACGAGTGAGGACCATGCGGTATCATGCGCGCTGGTCAAACAGCGCGCATGAAACTTGAGAGCGAGACTGCGGAAACGCAGTCAACAAACCCAGACTTGCTGCCACTGTATGCCCCACGGCGTTCCGACGCGTTGCCAGTCATAGCAGCTGCTGTTGTCATAGGCCGAGGCGTAGCTGTAATAGGGATCACCCCAACCCCAAGAGCTGCCCCAGAACGGGACGCTGGCAGCGAAAGCTGCGGCGCCGAGCCAGGGCCAGCCTCTACGCCATCCCCAGCGGTTCCAGCGTCCGCCATTCCAAGCGGCCCAGCGCGCGCCAGACCAGCGCGGACCACCGGCCCAATTTCCCCAGCGCGCCCCGGCCCAGCGCGGACCACCGGCCCAGCGTGCCCCCGCCCAGCCCCGACCGCCGGCCCAGCGTGCACCAGGCAAGGCCGCGGCGGCGAAGCGTGCGCCACCGAAATTTCCGCCGCGGAACGCCATGTTCCCGCCCCGGAAGGCTCCACCTCGGAAGGCCATGCCGCCACCGCGGAAGCCGCCAAAGTTTCCGGCACGCATGCCGCCACCGAAGCCTCCGGCACGCATGCCACCGCCGAAGCCTCCGGCGCGCATGCCGCCACCGAAGCCTCCGGCGCGCATACCACCGCCGAAGCCGCCACCACCCATATGGAACCCGCCTCCGCCTCCGCGGCCGCCGCGCTGCGCGAAGGCTGGCTCTGCCGCGAATGCCAGCGCGCCAAGGACGGCGAAGGCTGTGATCGTTTGTTTCAACATTGCGCTTCTCCTGACCCGGTAGCCCCTTCCGCTCTAACGTTGCGGAAGGTGCTTTGGCGCATGCAGTGAGGACCTGCCGGACGATCAAAAATACGAGAAGAGCGGGCGGCGACCGCAACGGGCAAACTGTCGCCGCGCAGCATCGGCAGAATGCCGCGCGGCATTGGCCTCAGCCGCCGTTAGTAGCAGACATACTCACGCTGCCACCGCAGGCCATACGGGGTTCGGACGCGGACAAGCCGGTAGCACCCGTCGTTGTAATAGGCGTAGGGCGCATCATAAAAGCTGTCGAAGAACGGCAAGCCGACAAAGGCGAAAGCCCTGCGTCCGCGGAAATGGTCATGCCGGAAATGTCCGTCATGCGCGAATCTTGCTGCGCCGAACGCCGCGCGTCCCGCATTGAACGGTGCGCCACCGAAACCGCCACCGCCCATTCGCATTCCGCCGCCTTGGAAGCCACCACCATGGAAGCCGCCGGAAAATCCACCACCGCCGTGGAAGCCACCGCCGAAACCGCCACCGCCATGGCCGCCACCGAAGCCACCGCCATGGCCGCCACCTCCGCCGCCACCGCCACCACCACGCGCGAGAGCGGGACCTGCAGCAAATGCCAGCGCGCCGGCAAGGGCTGCGACTGCGATCATATGTTTGAACATTGCGCTACTCCTGAACGGATGCGCCCCCGTTGCGCGAAGCCGATGCCGTGTTTCGACACGGACATCGATCGCTTCAAGCACTGATTGAATTTCGCTTGAATGCCGCGTGTCGAAGACCGCGTGTTATGATTCTGCGGCGCAGACATGCCGGCACGAAAGCGCACAAACAACTGCAATCATGGCCTCATGGTTCCCTCCGGCGACAAGCAGGCATGCTCCGCCGCCCCTGTTTTTTGGCCGGCGCGGGGGCGCCCGTAAGCTTTACTCGTGCCGCATATCGGGAACATCCGACATGCGGAAAGGCGAGGGGAATGATGCGCCGAAAGACGCAGGGCATTCCTGATACGTCGCGTGTTGTTGCCAGCACGCGACCGCCTCACGGCGCATCATGAGCGACGGTTTTGCGCTCCGGAGCCGTTCTTCCGGGCCTGGACAGGATGCGCCGCGCACACCCCGATCCGGCAGGCTTTGGCCCGCCTTCATCCAGACCGCGT
>Ga0164243_10002602_pt1 | contig 29649 bp, 23 predicted proteins | sample OricompcompostOP_FD_108781 | JGI IMG/M metagenome (GOLD analysis project Ga0164243, IMG submission 108781) | Organic Plus compost microbial communities from Emeryville, California, USA - Original compost - Organic plus compost (OP) | ecosystem: Engineered > Solid waste > Mixed feedstock >... | reverse complement strand
TAAGCTCGGCCCATCAGATGCTGGCCTCCATCCCCAGCCAGCATCTTGAATCAGAACAAACCTGATTTGGGAATCCCCCTCCCGATTCAGGCCAGAACAATCATGCTCTAGTGGCTCAGGAATCCGCGGATCGCCGCCGCAATTTCATTCGCATGCGTTTCGAGTGCGAAGTGCCCGGTGTCGAAGAAGCGGACGACCGCGCCCGGGCTGTCGCGCTTGAAGGCCTCGGCCCCGGCCGGAAGAAAGAACGGATCGTTTTTGCCCCATGCCGCGAGGAGCGGCGGCGTGTGGGTGCGAAGATAGGCTTGGATTTCGGGATATAGCGCAACGTTATTGCGGTAGTCGCCGAACAGGTCGAGCTGGATTTCATCCATGCCAGGACGTGCAAGATAGTGGTTGTCGAGCGAGTAGCCGTCGGGAGAAACTAACGAGATATCGTCGACACCGTGCGTATATTGCCAGATGGTGGTCTCGGGCGCCAGGAAGGCGCGTAGCGCCGAGCGATTTGCCGGCGACGGATCTTTCCAATAGGCGCGCATGGGGCTCCAGCCCGCGCTCAGGCCTTCCTCATAGGCGTTGCCATTCTGCGAGATGATCGCCGCGATCCGCTCCGGATGGCGCAAGGCAAGGCGAAATCCGATCGGTGCGCCGTAATCGAAAACATAGAGGGCGAACCGGTCGAGCCTCATTGTTTCAGTAAACTGCTCGATCACCCGCGCGATATTGTCGAACGAGTAGGTAAACATAGCCCGAGACGGCATGTCGGACTGCCCGAAGCCCGGAAAATCCGGCGCGACGAGATGAAAGCGATCCGCTAGCAATGGAATGAGGTTTCGGAACATGTGGCTCGCGGATGGGAAGCCATGGAGCAATAGAATGGATGGTGCACTTTTCGGACCCGCCTCGCGGTAAAACACTTTGAGCCTGCCGACATCCGCTTTGCGGAAGGTGACCATTGCCATCTGTTACTCCCGTTCCGTCGCCTTGCGAGAGTTCCCGCTCCGGTCATTGGCGACGGTCGGCTCCACGCGCATCGATGACCCCGTCTAGGGCGGCTTAATCGTCGTGTAACGGCGCGGCGAAAGTCCGTTGCTGGTCCCTTGATCGCGAAGCCATCGGTAGCCGGTCGATCAGGGCGAGATCGGATGGATATCGTATTCCGCGTGCGAAGCGGTCAAACCGCGGTTGCGGCTCGCAACGACGGTCATCGGCAATTCGATCGTCGCTATCCATTCGCACGGCGCATCCCTGATTTATCGGCTCGATCACGCCGATGCGTGCCTCCGACAAGGAGAAACAGGGACCGATTATGATCGGAGAGAGCGGTTTGACATGTTATAAAATGTGGAGAGGTGTGATAAAGTGCATGGCTGCTGCGTCGGATCGCTGAACGCGTGCTCGCGCGGTCATACCTCGCGATAGTGGCTTTCGCGATCCGGACAGCAATATTGGATGTCGCTCGATGGATCGGCGCGGCACAGGGTTGCTGTATGCGTGCCGCGCGTGTTTGCGTTCGGTCCGCTTCCGCGCTGTGCAACTCTCACCCGACGACGCACGCACGGCGAGTCCTCTCACACATGACGCTGTGCGGCAGCCTATCCTATACATAGGCGACACGACCGTCTGATATGATGCGGCGCAGGTTGGTGCCGCTGCGGCGACAGCAGGGTGCGATTTCGGATAACCCGCAATGAAACCACCGGCTTCGCGCGCTGCGGCTAAACATCGTCAGGGTTTCGTTCGAAAGCCTTTCGATGGTCGGGCATTCCCAGCGGCGGTTACCAGGGCGGTTTCGACCAGACCCCAAAGCGAGTAGCTATGGCTGAAGACAGGAACGTCGTTTCGACCAAGGACGTTGTCGTGTTCGGTCCGTTCCGCTTGTTCATTTCCGAGCGGCGAATCGAGAAATCGGGTGTCGCCTTGAAGCTTGGGAGCCGCTCGCTCGACATCCTGATCGCGCTGGTGGAACAAGCAGGACAGGTTGTTACCAAGCGCGATCTCATTGCGCGAGTGTGGCCCGACGTCACTGTCGATGAAAGCAGCCTGCGCGGGCACGTTGCCGGTCTGCGCAAGGCGCTTGGCGATGGCGAGGCAGGCGCCCGCTATGTCTCCAACGTTCAGGGGCGAGGCTATTGCTTCGTCGCGCCGCTTGCGCAGGCAGATAGTCCCCCGCCGCGCGCACGAGAGGATACTATTGCCGATAAGGATCTCGGGCTTCCGCCACGCCTGGCCCGCATGCTGGGACGCGACGAAGCCATTAAGGCCATATCGGGTCATCTGGAGGCGCGGCGTTTTGTGACGATCGTCGGGCCAGGCGGAATCGGCAAGACGACGGTTGCGATATCGCTCGGGCATACGCTGATTGAGGATTTCGACGGCGCGGCCCGGTTCCTCGATCTCGGTCCGCTGCGCGATCCGCAGCTCGTTCCCACTGCGCTTGCATCGGCGCTCGGCATTATTGCCCAGTCGAGCGATCCGACGCCTGGCCTTATCAATTATCTGCGGCAGCGGCGCCTGCTGCTGATTTTCGACAGTTGCGAGCATGTCATTGAGAGCGTGGCCGCTCTCACCGAACGTATTTTTGAAGAGGCGCCTTTCGTTCATATGGTGGCGACCAGCCGCGAGGCGTTGCGTGTCGAAGGCGAGCACGTGTATCTGCTGCCCCCGCTCGATACGCCGCCGGAAAGCCCGGACTTGACAAGCGAACAGACGCTGGCATTTCCGGCCGCCCAGCTTTTCCTCGAGCGCGCGGCCGCGAGCGGCTATCAGCTCGCGCTTGACGATCGCGAGGCCCCCATTATCGCAGACATTTGCCGTCGGCTCGACGGCATTGCACTCGCGATCGAACTTGCCGCCGGACGGGTTGGCGCGCATGGCCTGAGTGAAACCGCAGCCCTGATCGAAAATCGCTTCCAGCTGTTGTGGCGGGGTCGCCGGACGGCCCTGCCGCGGCATCAAACGCTCGGCGCGATGCTCGACTGGAGCTACGACCTTCTGACTGACCCCGAGCGCGCGACGCTGCGCCGCCTGTCGGTGTTCGTGGGCAGCTTCACCCGCGAGGCTGCGCAGGCCACGGTCTCCAGCGGCGACTTCGATATGACGCAACTCGACTGCCTGAGCAGCCTTGTTTCCAAGTCGCTCATCTCCGCGAGCGCAGGCTTGACGACGATGCATTATCGGCTGCTCGATACGACCCGCGCCTATGCGCTCGAAAAGCTGGTTGAAAGCGGCGAGGCCGAACAGGCGGCGCGGCGGCACGCAACCTATTATTGCGATCTGCTCGAGGGGACGGAATCCGCAATGGATTCGGCGGCCGTCGAGCTTTCGCTGGCGAATGTCCGCTCCGCCCTGGAATGGAGCTTTTCGGAGCGCGGCGACACAGAGCTCGGAGTGGCGCTGGCCGCAGCCTCGGCGCGGCTGTTTCTCGACCTGTCGCTGCTGAGTGAATGCCGCCGCTGGACCGAGCAGGCGATCGAAGCGCTTGACGATACGAGCCGCGGAACGCTCCGCGAGATGGAGCTGCAAGGTGCGCTCGGCCTGTCGCTGATGTTCACCAAGGGCAACAACGAGCGGGCGCGCCTCGCATTGACGCGCGGCCTCGAACTTGCCGAGCAGCACGGCGACACCAGCAACCAGCTCCGCTTGCTCGGGCGGCTGCATATCTTTCACGAACGCGCGGGCGAGTTTCATGACGCATTCACGTTCGCACGGCGCAGCGAGGCCGCCGCCCGCGAGATCGCCGATCCGGTCGGCATCTCCGCCGCCCATTCCGTGCTCGGGATTTCCTATCACCTCGCCGGCAGCAACCGCGAGGCGCGGACACATCTCGAAGCTGCGCTGGCCTTGCCACCCGTATCCTGGCGCATCAACACCACGCATTTCGGCTTTCATCATCACAACCGCGCGCGGATCGCTTTGGCGCGGACGCTCTGGTTGCAAGGCTGTTCCGACCAGGCCTGCCGAACCGCACGGCACACTGTCGAAGAGGCGGCGACGCTCGGACATCCGGTGACGCTTTGCATCGCGATTATATGGGCGTTATCCGTGTTTCACTGGTTGGGCGACGTCGAGAGCGCGCAAGAGAGTATCGAGAGGTTCGAAGCCCAGGCCTACCGGCATTCGTTCGGCCCCTATATCGCCGGCAGCATTGGCATGCGAGGCCGGCTGGCGGTCGAGGGCGGCGATGCTTACGCCGGCATCGCCCGGTTGCGCGAGTCCCTCGAGCTGCTGCATGCTGATCGCTACGAACTTCTGACGACGGAATTCAACGTCGCGCTCACACGGGGCCTTGCGCTTGCGGGCGACCTTGACGGGGCGATGGCGACGCTCGACGAGACGATCGCTTTGGTCAATCGCAACGGGGATCTGTTCCATCTTCCGGAGTTGTTGCGGCTTCAAGGCGACGTGTTGGCCTCGCTTGAAAGGCCGCGCCCGGCCGAGGCGTGCTATGCCGATGCGCTTGAGACGGCACGCCGTCAGGGATCGCTGGGCTGGGAGCTGCGGGCGGCAACTTCGTTTGCGAAACTGCATCTTGCGGAAGGCCGCCGCGACGACGCCCGCGAATTGCTGACGGGGGTTTACGAGCGTTTCACTGAGGGTTTCGGCACGACGGATCTCATAGCAGCCAAGCAAGTGCTTGATATTCTGGGTGCGCCGCCGGCGTCGCACACCGTCCGGCAAGTTTGACCGGACGTTGCCTAATTATCTGTTTTTCATCGCATTTGAACGGCGCATAGATGACTGCAGATTGTTGCAGTTGCCTGCGGCGTCTCGTCATGCGCCGCACAAATATTCGCGCAACTTCACAAGAGTCAACGCGCATTTGTGGCGCTTTCCGGCCAATAGTGCCGGTGTTCCGGGCTTCAACCGCGAGACAGGCCATGAAGAGGCTAGCGCAGGTAGAGCGGATTTCGAACTGTGTCCTGTCGCCTGAGGCGAGTATGCCCGTGCCGGTGCATGCGCGTTCGGCGCCGGAGTGGACCATTCCGGAGGTGACGGCGGCCATCGCTCATGAAGTGAACCAGCCGCTCGCCGCCATTCTCACCAGCGCTGAAGCCGCCCTGCGGTGGTTGGCAACCGATCCCCCCAATCTCCTCAAGGCACAACAGGCCATTGAGCGCGTAATCCGCAACGGTCGCCGTGCCGCCAATGTGACAAAAGGCGTGCGGGATTTGATTCGGAAATCTCTTCCCGTCGCGGACGACCTCGACATCAACGATGTCATCAGGGACGTCCTTGATCTCTCAAGCGTCGACCTGCACTGCCATGCCATCACTGTCGAGGCCGAACTTGCCGACGGTCTCAAGCCGGTCAAGGGCGACCGCACCCAACTGGAACGGCTCGTCGCCAACCTTGTCGCGAACGGCATCGATGCCATGAGTGCAGTTGAAGACAGGCAGCGCAAGCTGCGGATCAGCACGCGGACTTGCGAGCCTGGGACCGTGCTGGTCACGGTCGAGGATAGCGGCATTGGGTTCGACCCGGCGAAGGTCGAACACATCTTCGATCCTTTCTTCACGACCAAGCGCGACGGTATGGGCCTGGGGCTATCGATCTGCCGCTCGATTGTCGAAGCGCATGGCGGCCGCTTGTCGGCGACGCCGAAATGTCCGCATGGAAGCGCTTTCAACTTCATCCTCCCTGCGTCCTCACAATGAGGCAATTGCAGAAAAAACGATGAACGCAATCGTCAAGCCCGAGGCGTGTTCGCGGCTGTCATCGCGGACGCAATACCGGCCGGCGGAAAAACGCGCCAAACAAAGAGCGGCGCCTACATAAACATGTAGTCGTTATATCCGCTTCCCTGGAGTAGATCGAGATCGGTTACGCCGGCGAGCTGGATTCTCTCCGCTTTTGCCGCGCCGCCATGCTTTGCGTCCGGTGTGATCAGGTAGAAATCAGTATTGTCGATCTGGGAGAGGGTGCCTTTGCCGTAGCCGATGAATTCCAGATGGTCCCCCGGTGCCTGACCCGCATTGGTGAAGTCGGTGACGACGTCGCCATTCGCCTCGCCAAAATGGAAGACAAACGTATCGGCGCCGTCGCCGCCGACCAGAATGTCTGCACCGTCTTCGCCATCGAGCGAGTCGTCGCCGGCGCCGCCTGCAAGCGTGTTATCGGCCGTATTGCCGGTTGCTGCGAAATCGCCTTCGCCGGTGAAGACCAGGTTTTCCAGGTTCTTGCCGAGAGTGTACTTTGCGAGGCTGGTTTCAATGGTGTCGTTGCCGGCATTCTTCGCTTCGGTGATTGAATCTTTTTTCGAGTCGACCATATAGGTGTCGTCGCCGAGCCCGCCAATCATCTTGTCGTCACCAGCGGCGCCGTCGATCAGATCATTATCGTCTCCGCCGGTTATGGTATTGTTCAGTTCGTTTCCGGCGCCGAAGAAATATTCGGAGCCAATGTAGGTCAGGTTCTCGACATTGGCGCCGAGCCGATAGCCTGTGATGGTGGTTAGGACAAGATCCTTGGAGCCGCCATCTTCCTCTTCAATAATAATGTCTCCGAAGCTGTCGATGATATAGGTATCGTTATTGTCTCCGCCGATCAGCGTGTCGTCGCCGAGCCCGCCGTCGAGAATATTCTTGCCGCTCGTGCCGGTAATCGTATTGTCCAGCTCGTTGCCGGTGCCGTTGACGGTGTCGCGGTCGAACAGGATCAGGTTCTCGACGTTCGGGCCCAGCATATAGTTGACAGTGCTGCGTACGGTGTCGATGCCTTCTCCAAATTGCTCGACGACCACGTCTTTCGAATTGTCCACGACATAGGTGTCGTTGCCGGCAAAGCCGTACATCCGGTCCGAATCTTTTCTTCCGTCCAGGAAATCATCGAACGGCGTGCCTTCCAGGACGTCCTGGTCGGGCGTGCCGATCAGCACCGCCGGTCCGGACGTGGTGTCGACCGTGAACTCGACCAGGCCGCCGTCTCCATTGTTGCCGGCGAGGTCGGCGTAGAGGCCGTCTCCGACAACGACACTTGCCGTGCCCAAATAATTCGGGAGCGGCGTGAACATGGTCGCATAGGTGTCCCCGTCGACCTTGGTCAGGCCGTCGAGTGTGCCGCCGTTCACCGTGATATCGCTTAAGAGGAAATTGGAGACGGCTTCGCTAAACTGGAAAGTGACAGTCGCCGTTTCTCCTTTGATGAGGTCCATATCGCTCGCGCTGGCTGTCAGATGCGGGGCGGTGAGGTCGACGGTGACAAGGGCGGCGGCGGAGATTGCCGAGAACTCTCCTGCGGCATCGGTCTGGTAGGCGCGGAGCGCGTGCTGCCCCTCAAGGAGCGTCAGCGCCAGCGTATAGGTCGCCGCGCCGGCGGCGACGAGGGCTGTGGCCAGCGTCGTTTCATCCGAATCCTGGACGCCGTTATGATTGCCGTCGTCAAAGACGTTGACGAAACTTCCGGGCGTGCCTTGCCCGGTTACTGTGACATCGGAAAGTTTCGTTACGCCATCGGCGTTCGAGATGCCCGTGTCGGAGGCAGCCGCCAGTTTCACCGTGGGCGTCGGCAATGAATAGATCGACTTGAAGTAGATATCCACGCCGCCGCCCGAACCGGCCCGCTGTTCGAACGTACCCTCCAAGGCGTCTCCGAGCAGGGTGATGGTGTAGGTAAGCGTCGCGTCGGCCGTGAGGCTGAATGAAAGATCGCTGCCTGCGTAGGTCAAATCGTAAACCGCCGCGACGGCGTCGCTCACCTCGATGAAATCGAAACTGCCGAAGTCGAGGATGGTATCGCCATCGAGATTGGCCGCCGTATCGCGGAAGATGTCTTCGCCATCGCCTCCCGTGAATATGTCGCGGCCGGCATTGCCGGTGAGGATGTTGTCGCCCTCGTTTCCCACAATCGTGTCATCGCCTGTCCCGCCCATCGCATTCTCGATCAGGGAAGCCGGATTATCGTTGTAGAGGTAGGCGTTATAGACGTTGCCTTGCGCATAAACGTCAGTCGTCGTGCTGCCGTCAAACACGTAGCCGAGATGCGCGAGTTGATTAGCCGCCGTGATGCTCCACTGGCCCGGACGCAGGTCGATTGATACGCCGGTGGCGTAGTTCGACATGTCGTAAGTGTCGTAGCCGCCGCCATCCCAGGTCGTGAGGAAGATCCTGTTGTCGCCCGGAATTCCCTGGCCGACGAATGCGCCCGCGCCTTCCTTGATGGACATCCGGCCGGTGGTGGGGTCCCAGCGGTAGGTCGTGTCGCCGGCATATGTCGTATAATTGGCGCCATACATCGCCTGCAGGGCGGCGATGTCGAGCATCATGTAAGTCTGCGGCGCGCCGAACTGTTCGTAGCTGTATCCGTCGATCGAGCCGCCGACGAAAGAGCGGTAGGCCATCACGGAAAATTCAAGCGCGTCGCGGTCGGGCGGCACAGCCGTATCGCCAGGGCCGCCTCCTTCCTGGCTGTGTTTGAGACCCAGTGCGTGGCCAAGCTCATGCAATACGGTTTGATAGGCGTAGTTGCCGATGAGAGGGGTGCGATAGTCGTAGATCGTTCCGGCATAGGCGGTGCCGAACCAGATATCTCCGCCGCGCCCTTCGCCGGGATAGGAGGCATAAGCGGTCGGGGGAAAATTCGATTCCGCCAGCCTGATGTCGCCGGATGCGTCAAGGCCCGCGCCGGGACCGTTGGCCTCTGTGATGCGGAGATTGGTGAACGCGGTGACCGCGTTATACGTCAGAAAATCCAGGCCCCCGTTCACCGTCGTGCCAGTCAGGGCGGCACGAACGACCTCTTGCTGCGCGGCGCTGATTGGAGCGAACTGGCTCGAGGGTTCTATACCGTAATCCTCGGGGAACTCGTCCGGCGACTGCGGAAAGCTGAACGTAATATCCGTGGCTGCCCACTTGATCCCGAACAGGACCCCATCGATGTAGGGGTTACCCGTCGCTCCCTGGTCGGTCGACAAGGCGGCGGCCGTTTCCACACTCAGGTTTTGAAAAAAGGCCCCGTCGTCGTGGAGATCGGCAAAGGGCACCACGTGCAAGCCGCGGCCGGGACCGGCAAACCCAATTGTATCGGCGTCGTGTGTGGTCATTGTCTCAGCATCTTTCATGGCCGTGTTTTGGAAACTCGGCGTGACCGAACTGATACCGGAGACAATTCAGGGACAGGTCCGGAAGATTCCCATCTGAACTTAGGCGGTATATCGGACTGTCAGAAAGACGTGAGTTAACCCATAAGGTGTAGTTGCCGGACGCGGGTTGTGAAAAGTCCGGTCCGGGTGCCAAGACATCCGGCGGCGATTGCATGTAACGCGCCTTTCGTCTCCCTTGCCGACGCTCGGGTGCGCCGCGCGGCAGTGTCGAAAGGCCATGGCGCAAAAATCGGCACCGTCTTCTAAGTTATTGTGCTGGCGCGAAAAAATGAATTCTCGTGCGACGCACCAAGAGCTTTGCTCAAGTCGACTGCAAGTCCCGTTCTTGCGAAACAAACTCAAAAATAGCGGCGGCCAGAAGAGGATTGCGTCCGCCGCGCGGGATACATTAAACCCGACATTCGATGTGCGATGGGGACTAGCGCGATATTGCTCCATCAATTATCCAAAGGTAGCATAACCGTCGGTGAGTGAACGCAAAGGTGGGGTTGAATGCTCAGAGTTAAGAGTCCGCAGGACTTTGGCTCGGCCATAGTCATCATGTTAATTGGTGTTGCCGGAGTATATTTCGGTTCCGACCTGACAATGGGCACCGCCGGACGCATGGGGCCCGGCTATTTCCCAAGACTGCTAAGCTGGCTCATCATCGCCATTGGTCTTTTCATTGGGATGAAATCGCTTGCCGTCGACGGTCCGGAGATACAGGCGCCGAAGTTCCGGCCCCTTTTCTTCGTGCTGCTGTCGATCATGATCTTCGGCTACATGATGAAATATGTCGGGCTGTTCATCACGGCCATCGTGCTGGTGCTGATCGCCGCCTATGCCCGCCGCGACGTCAATCTGCTCGAGACAATAGCCTTCGGGATTGTGCTGTCGCTCGCGACAATCGGCGTCTTTGTCTATGGGTTGGGTCAGCCTCTGCCCGCCTGGTGGGGGTACTGACGTGGACGCATTCAGCAATCTCGTAACGGGTTTCGCCGCAGCGGGAACTCCCGAGAACATCCTTTTCGCCCTGATCGGGTGTCTGCTTGGAACGTTGATCGGCGTGCTGCCGGGCATTGGCCCGATCCCGACCATCGCGATCCTGCTGCCGATCACCTACGGCCTGGACCCGCTGTCCTCGCTGGTCATGCTGGCCGGCATTTACTACGGCGCGGCCTACGGCGGTTCGACCACATCGATCCTCGTCAACATGCCCGGCGAGGCGTCGTCGATCGTGACCTGTATCGACGGGCACCAGATGGCGAAGCAGGGCCGCGCCGGCGCTGCGCTCGCGGTCTCGGCGCTCGGGTCGTTCTTCGCCGGCTGCGTTGGCACGCTGTTTATCTGCGCGTTTGCGCCGCCGCTTGCGGCGATCGCGCAGCAGTTCAATTCGCCCGACTACTTCTCGCTGATGGTTCTGGGTCTCGTCACGGCAGTCGTGCTCGCGCACGGCTCGGTCATCAAGGCGATCGCGATGATCATGATCGGCCTGTTGATCGGTCTTGTCGGGACCGACATCAACAGCGGCGCGACCCGCTATACCTTCGGCGTTTCGGTTCTGTGGGACGGCCTCGACTTCCTGCCGCTCGTGATCGGCATGTTCGGCGTCGTCGAGATCATCCGCAATCTGGAGCAGGGCGACGTCTCGCGCACGGCCATCTCGGCGCGCTTCCGCGATCTGTGGCCCAAGGTCAGCGACCTCAAGGATGCGTGGATGCCGGTGGTTCGCGGCACTGCGCTCGGCTCGATTCTCGGCATCCTGCCGGGCGGCGGCGCGGTGCTGGCCTCATTCGCCTCCTATACGGTGGAAAAGAAGATCGCGAAGGATCCTTCCCGGTTCGGCCGGGGCGCGATCGAGGGCGTCGCGGCGCCCGAAGCCGCCAACAATGCCGCCTCGCAGACATCGTTCATTCCCCTGCTCACGCTCGGCCTGCCGTCGAACGCGATCATGGCCCTGATGATGGGCGCGATGATGATCCAGGGTATCCAGCCCGGTTCGGCGGTGATGACCAGCAAGCCGGACTTGTTCTGGGGCCTGGTCGCGTCGATGTGGATCGGCAACCTGATGCTGGTGATCATCAACCTGCCGATGATCGGCTTCTGGGTGAAGCTCCTGTCGATGCCGTACCGGTTCCTGTATCCGGCGATCCTGCTGTTCTGCGTGATCGGTGTTTACTCCACCAACAACAACGAAGTGCTGATGGTGTTCACCGCGGGCTTCGCGCTGTTCGGCTATATCCTGCTCCGGCTCGGCTGCGAGCCGGCGCCGATGATCCTCGGCTTCATCCTCGGACCTTTGATGGAGGAAAACCTCCGCCGCTCGCTGGTGCTTTCGCGCGGCGATCCCATGATCTTCGTGCAGCGGCCGATTTCGGCCATCCTGCTGGCGATCACGGCCGTGGTTGTTCTTCTCATCGTCCTGCCGGCATTCCGCAAGACGCGCGAGGAGGCGTTCGTGGAATAATCTCGCCGGTCGCGACCTCTTCATAAAAAACGGCGGCGGGACGCACTGGTGCCAACCCGCCGCTGGTGAGGGAGAAAACACATGACTTGTTCGCGATCTTTTCGCGCGTCTGCCGCGATTCTCGTCGCCGCAGCGGCGCTGGCGGTTTCCGGCGGCGCCCGGGCGCAGCAATACCCCAATCAGGACATCCACTTCATCTGCGCGTTTCCGCCTGGCAGCGGCGCGGACGTGCTGGTGCGGTACTTCGCCGAGAAGGTTCGCCCGCTCACCGGCCGGAACATCGTCGTCGAGAACCGCTCCGGCGCCGGCGGCAATATCGCGATCGAGTACGTCGCGAAGGCCAAGCCGGACGGGTACACCGTGTTCGTCCATGGCGTCAGCGGTGTCGCGACCAACATGAACACCTTCAAGCGTCCGCCGACGGACGCCGCCAATACGATCCAGGTTGCGGCCACCATCAACCGCCAGCCGTTCATGATGCTGGTCGACGCCAAGTCGCCGTACAAGACGGTGGCCGATGTCACCGCGGCCATGAAGGCGAAAGGCGAGAAAGCGTCCTACGCATCCGCCGCGCCGTTCGGTACGGTGATGGGCGAAATCTACAAGGTGCGCACCGGCGTGACGGCGGTGGAAGTCGTCTACAAGAACGCCGTCGATTCGCTCAACGATCAGCTCTCCGGGGCAGTCGATTACGCGATGCACGATCCGGTGTACGCGCTGGCGCAGGAGCGTGAAGGCCGCCTGCGGATCCTTGGCGTCTCCACGGCGAAGCGGCTCGATGCAATCCCGAACATCCCGACCATGAAGGAGCAGGGCGTCGACATGGATCTCACCGGCTGGTGGGGCGCGATGGTGCCGAAGGGCACGCCGCGTCCGGTCGTCGAGCAGATCAACAAGTGGTTTGTCGAAGTCGTGAACTCGCCCGAGACCAAGGCCTTCCTGAACAAGTTCGGCGGCGATCCGTATATCGTGCCCATCGATGAGGCACAAAAGAACTTCGTTCAAGAGATCAAAAATTGGGCAGACTACGTGAAGATTGCCAAAATCGAACCGCAAGGCTAATCAGGCTGCGATTGAAAATGACGCGGCGGCGAAATAACGCCGCCGCGTTTTCTTTTAAAGGAAGGAGACCCCGAATGTTGCAGCAATGGATTCGCGCGTCGGCATCGGTCGCGGCTCTGGCCGTTGTCGCGATGATGCCTGTCAGCGCCCATGCCCAAGCCTATCCGACCCAGGACATTCACGTTATTTGCGCGTTCCCGCCCGGCAGCGGCGCCGACGTCCTGGTGCGTTACTTTGCGGAGAAGATTCGTCCGCTGACCGGCAAAAACGTCATCGTCGAAAATCGCGCCGGCGCGGGCGGCAACATCGCTCAGGAATATGTCGGGCGTGCCAAGCCGGACGGCTATACGATCTTCATTCATGCCGGCAGCGCTGTGGCGGCCAATGTGTGGATGGTGAAGAAACCGGCGTTTCCCGATGTCGGCAAGGCGTTTCAGGTCGCCGCGACGATCAACCGTCAGCCGTTCATGATGCTGGTCGACGCCAAGTCGCCCTACAAGTCGGTGGCGGACGTTACCGCGGCCATGAAGGCGAAGGGCGAGAAGGCCACCTATGCCACAGCCGCGCCGACCGGCACGGTGATGGGTGAGATCTACAAGGCCAGGACCGGCATCAAGGCGGTCGAAGTCGTTTACAAGTCGGCGCCTGACAGCATTAACGACATTGCGAGCGGCTCGGTCGATTACGCCATGCACGATCCGGTGTTCGCGCTCGCACAACAGCGCGAGGGCCGCATGCGCATCCTTGGGGTCAGCACCGGTCAGCGTCTGCAGGCCTCGCCGGAATTGCCGACCATGGCCGAGCAGGGCATCGACATGGATCTCACCGGCTGGTGGGCGCTGATGGTGCCACAGGGCACGCCGAAGCCGATCGTCGAGCAACTTAACAAGTGGATGGTCGAGGTCGTTGGCTCGCCCGACACCAAGGCGTTCCTGAACAAGTTCGGCGGCGATCCCCTGATCGAAACGCCGGAACAGGGTCAGGCGCGTCTGCTCAAGGATGTCGACAGCTGGAAGAAATACATCGAGATCGCGAAGATCCAGCCGCTCGGCTAACCTGAAACCCGTGGAGCAACTTACCGCGAGCTGCACAACCACGAGACGAGTCCGCAAATGGCGCTCTCTCCCGCAACGGGAGAGAGCGCAACGACAGGCATCAACGGATCGTACCGCAACAGGCACGAACGAAATGCCTCACTGCGGTGCTGTGAGCGGTTGCGGCAATTCGCCATGGCGGCGTGTGCGCGCTCTGAGCGCGTTTAATTTGCGCGCTTGCGCGCCGCTGGTATGATCGCCGGGAAAAATCTCGCCCGCCAGAACAGGGTCGCAAAGATCGGCTGGCGAATAAGGCCAAAACAGATGGGAGCGAAACGCATGAAGGCGACGACGGCTGGAATCGGACGACGCGGTTTTATCGCCGGCATGGCGGCAGTCGGCATCGCGCGGCCGGCCCTCGCGCAGCAATATCCCAATCAGGACATCCATTTCATCTGCGCTTTTCCCGCCGGCAGCGGTTCCGACCTGATTGTCCGCTACGTCGCCGAGAAGGTGAAGCCGCTTACCGGTCACACCATCATCGTCGAGAACAGGTTCGGCGCGTCGGGCAATGTGGCGGCCGAATATGTCATGCGCTCGAAGCCGGACGGTTACACGATTTTCGTTCACGCCGCGAGCGCTGTCGCGGCGAACATGCACGTGTTCAAGAAACCGCCGATCGATGCCGCGAAGGACGTGCAGGTTGCGGCCACGATCAATCGTCAGCCGTTCATGATGGCGATCGATGCCAAGCGGCCGTGGAAGACCGTGGCCGACGTTACCGCCTATCTCAAGGAGAAGGGCGAGAAGGCGACCTATGCCACCTCCGCGACCAACGGAACGGTGATGGGTGAGATCTACAAGCAGGTCACCGGCACCAAGGCGGTCGAGGTGGTGTTCCGCGTCGGCATGGAATCGCTCAACGATCTGCTTTCCGGCGCCATTGATTACGGCATGTACGATCCGGTGTTCTCGATGTCGCAGGCGCGCGAAGGGCGGCTGCGTCTGCTCGGCGTCTCGACCGCGACGCGTCTGCAGGCGGTGTCCGATATCCCGACCATGACCGAGCTTGGCGTGCCGATGGACCTGATGGGCTGGTTCTCGGCGATGGTGCCGGCGGCGACGCCGCGGCCGGTTGTCGATCAGATCAACGCGTGGTTCCGGCAAGTGATTGCCACCGACGAGTCGAAGGCTTTTCTGAATAAGTTTGGCGGTGACCCGTGGGTCGCAACGCCCGACGAAGCGCAGGCACGGCTGCTCAAGGACATCAAGGATTGGGGCGAGTACGTGCGGCTCGCCAAGATCACACCCCAAGGATAGACACGGGTCACCACAATAAAAGTATCTGGGAGAAAATTGCCATGCCTCGCACGTTTTTCGACCGCCGGTCGTTCTTGCAATTGTCGGGCGCAACGCTTGGCGCGGCCGCAACCGGCGCCGCTCAGAATGCGCTTGCGCAAGCTCAATCTTATCCGAACCAGGACGTTCATTTCATCTGCGGCTTTCCGGCCGGCTCGGGCGCCGACGCCATCGTGCGGTTCTATGCCGAGAAGCTGAAGCCGATCATCGGCAAGAACATCATTGTCGAAAACCGTCCCGGCGCGGGCGCCAACATCGCCATCGAGTATGTCGCCAAGGCCAAGCCCGACGGCTACACCGTCCTCGTGCACGGCGGGAGCGGGTTCGCGGCCAACATGCACCTTTACAAGAAGCCGCCGGTCCCAAGCGTCGACGCCTTCCAGACATTTGCGACCATCAACAAGCAGGCCTTCATGATGGTGGTCGACGCCAGGAAGCCGTGGAAGACGGTTGCGGATGTCACCGCCGCGATGAAGGAGAAGGGCGACAAGGCGACCTATGCCACCTCGGCACCGCCAAGCATCGTGATGGGCGCGATGTACAAGGAGGCAGCCGGGCTGAAAGCGGTGGACGTCAATTACCGGACCTCGGGCGATATTCTCAATGACATGATTAGCGGGGCCGTCGACTACGCCATGATGGAGCCGGTGTTTGCGACGGCCCAGCACAAGCAGGGCAAGTTGCGCATTCTTGGCCTGTCGAGCCCGGAACGGCTGAAGGCGGCGCCGGAATTGCCCACCATGCGCGAGCAGGGGTTTCCGGGCATCGCGATGGAACTGTGGTGGGCAGCGTTCGTCCCCGCCGAGACCCCGAAGACGGTGTCCGACCAGCTTAACAAATGGTTCGATCAGGTAACCGCCACGGATGACGCCAAGAAATTCCTCAATAATTTCTCCAGCGACCCGTTCATCTCCACGCCGGCGCAGGCTCAAGCCAAGCTCGTCGAGGATGACAGGAAGTGGGCAGAATACATTAAAATCGCCAAGATCGAACCGCAGGGTTAAAACGGCATGGATGTGGTAGAGTTAATATAAGTTTTCCGCCGTGACTTGCGTTTCGTGACGACGGAAATTTAAGCGAATGTGGTGAAAACTGCTCCAGTCGAGTTTTGTTGAATCGGAGAAAATGCCGTGAGGAAAATGACCCGTCGTGCGTTTGGTGCTGCTGCATTATCGGCCGCCCTTGCATTTCCCATCGCCAGCGCTTCCGCAGAGCAGTATCCGTCGCAGGATATCCATGTGATCTGCGCGTTTCCGGCCGGCAGCGGCGCGGACGTGCTGGTACGCTACTTCGCCGAAAAGCTGCGCGAGAAGTCCGGCCGTACGGTGATTGTCGAAAACAAGACCGGGGCCGCCGGCAATATTTCTGCCGAATATGTCGCGCGCTCCAAGCCTGATGGCTACACGGTCTACATTCACGCCGGGTCGTCCACCGCAGCCAATTACTCCCTGTTCAAGAAACCGCCAATCGATCCGTCCAAGGATATACAGGTCGTATCGACGCTGAATCAGCAGCCGTTCATGGTCGTGGTGGCGAAGAACTCGCCTTACAAGAGCCTCAAGGAACTGACGGAGGCGATGGTCAAGAAGGGGGACAAGGCGAGCTATGCCGAATCGAACACCACTGGCAAGGTGATGGGCGAACTCTATAAAAACGCGACCGGCGTGAAGGCCGTCGACGTTGCCTATCGCACGGCCAACGACGCGCTCAACGATTTCTCCAGCGGCGTGATTGACTACGGCATGTTCGATCCGGTCGCCGCGATCGTGAATGCGCGGCAGGATCGTTTGCGCATGCTGGCCGTCAGCACGGCAAAGCGCATGAAGGCCGTGCCGGACCTGCCGACCATGACCGAAGAGGGTGTGCCGGGCGTCGAGTTGTTCGGCTGGTTCGCTGCGATGGTTCCTTCGGCGACGCCGCGGCCGATCATCGACCAGCTCAACAAGTGGTTCAACGAGATCGAAGCCACCGACGAAACCAAGGCCTATCTTGCCAAATTCGGCGGCGATCCCTGGATCACCACGCCGGAAGAAGGCCAGGCGCAACTCGTCAAGGATCAGAAGGCCTGGGAGAATTACGTCAAGGCCGCCAAGATCGAGCAGCAATAACAACACTGTAAAAACAACTAAAAAAGCGGTGCGGTAGGAAAATGCCGCACCCTAATCCAGGGAAGGAAACATGCGTCACGCATCTGCACGCGGGATGTTCCGCGCCATCGCTCCGGCCGCTCTTGCCGGCCTCATCATCGCTTCGTCCGGCGTCCGAAACGCTTCCGCCGAATATCCCTCGCAGGACATCCACGTGATCTGCGCGTTCCCGGCGGGGAGCGGGGCCGACGTGCTGGTGCGTTACTTTGCCGAAAAGCTGCGCGAGAAGTCCGGCGGTACGGTGATCGTCGAGAACAAGCCGGGCGCCGCCGGCAACATCGCCGCCGAATACACGGTGCGCTCGAAGCCGGACGGTCACACGATCCACATCCATGCGGGCTCGTCGACCGCGGCGAATTTCTGGCTGTTCAGGAAGCCGCCGTTCGATCCCTCCAAGGACCTGCAGGTCGCAGCGACGCTCAACCAGCAGCCGTTCATGGTGATGGTGCCGGCCGGCAGCCCGTACAAGAATCTGCGCGAGCTGACCGCGGCGATGAAGGCCAAGGGCGACAAGGCGAGCTATGCGCAGTCCAACACCACCGGCAAGGTGATGGGCGAACTCTACAAAGTCGCAACCGGCGTCACGGCCGTGGAGATTCCCTACCGGACCGCGTCGGATTCGCTCAACGACTTTGCCTCCGGCCGTCTCGACTACGGCATGATGGACCCGCAATTCGCGATGGCGCAGTCGCGCGCCGGACGCTTGCGGAACCTCGCGGTGAGCACGCCGAAGCGTGTCAGCGCGGTGCCGGATCTGCCCACCATGACCGAGGAGGGCGTGAAGGGCGTCGAGCTGTTCGGCTGGTTCGCGGCGATGGTTCCCGCCGCAACCCCGCGTCCGGTCATCGATCAGCTCAACAAATGGTTCAACGAGATCGAGGCGACGGAGGAAACCAAGAAATTCCTCAATCAATGGGGTGGCGATCCGTGGATCACCACGCCCGAGCAGGGTCAGGCCCAGCTTGCGAAGGATCAGGCGGCCTGGGAAGGTTACGTCAAGGCGGCTAAGATCGAGCCGCAATGACCGGCTGGCGTTAAAGCGAGAACGGCGCGGCAAAAAAACAGGCCGCGCCAACACAAGGGACGGAAACATGCGTAACGCGAGATCGCGCGGGACGGCCCGCGTCGTCATTTCGGAAATTCTTGCAGCCCTTCTCCTGGGATGCGCCGGCATCGGCGCGGCGGCGGCGCAGTCCTACCCTTCCCAGGATATCCATCTGCTCAGCGCGTTCCCCGCCGGCAGCGGCGCGGACGTGCTGGTGCGCTACTTCGCGGAGAAGCTGCGCCCGCTGACGGGGCGGACCATCATCGTCGAGAACCGCGCCGGCGCCGGCGGCAACATCGCGACCGAGCAGCTCGTGCGCTCCAAGCCTGACGGATATACGATCTTCGTGCATGCCGGCAACACGATGGCGTCGAACTACCATCTGATCCGCAACAATCCGGTCGATGCCGGCAAGCAAATCCAGGTCGCCGCGACGATCAACAAGCAGGCCTTCATGCTGGTCGTCGACGCAAAGCGGCCATGGAAGAACGTCGCGGAACTCACCGCCTACCTGAAAGAGAAGGGCGACAAGGCGACCTACGCGACGGCGGCGAATTCCGGCGTCATCATGTGCGCGATCTACAAGGAACTCGCCGGGCTCAGGGCGGTCGAGGTCAACTACAAGATGGCCGGAGACTCGCTCAACGACATGGCGTCGGGCAATGTCGACTTCGGCTGCCACGATCCGGTGTTCGCGCTGTCGCAGGTGCGTGAAGGCCGTCTGCGCGTGCTGGCGGTCGCCTCCGGCGAACGGCTGAAGGCGGCGCCGGAATATCCGACGATGAAAGAATCCGGCTACGCGATGGATCTCACCGGCTGGTTCTCGGCCATGGTGCCGGCGGCGACGCCGCGCCCGGTGGTCGACCAGATCAACCAGTGGTTCAGGGAAATCCACGCCATGCCGGAGACGAAGGCGTTCCTGACCGGCTTCGGCGGCGACCCGTGGGTCAGCACGCCCGACGAAGGGCAGGCGCGTCTCCTGAGCGATATCAAGGACTGGGTCGAATATATCCGGATCGCCAAGCTCAAGCCGCAAGGCTGAGCCTGCGCTCCCGAAAAACGTAACGACGGGCTCGGTATGGGCTCCCCGATTTGCAGTTCACTGTTGGCGGAGGTTCCAATGCAGATTTCCAGGCGGACGGTTTTGTCTCTCGGTTCGGCGAGCGCGGTGGCGTCCCTGCTGCCGGCGGCGGCGCTGGCGCAATCCGGTTCAAGCGCCTATCCGAGCCAGGATATTCATATGGTCACCGGCTTCCCGCCCGGCAGCGGCGCGGACGTGCTGACGCGCTATTTCGGCGAGAAGGTGCGGGTGCTCGCCAACCGGCCGGTCATCGTCGAGAACAAGGTCGGCGCGTCCGGCGCGATCGCCGTGCAATATGCCGCGCAGGCCAAGCCCGACGGCTACACGATGTATATGAGCGCGGCGAGCGCCACCGCGGCGCAGATGCATCTCTACAAGAATCCGCCGGTGCAGGTGCTCAAGGCGTTCCAGATTGCCGCGACCATCAACCGCCAGGCCTTCATGCTCGTGGTTGACGCGAATTCGCCCTACAAGACCGTTCAGCAGCTCACCGAGGCGATGCTGAAAAAAGGCGACAAGGCAAGCTATGCCACGGCGGCCACATCCGGCATCGTGATGGGCGCGATGTATAGCGCCAAGACGGGCATCAAGGCCGTCGAGGTGCGCTACAAGGACTCGGCCGGCTCGCTCAACGACATGGCAAGCGGACGCATCGACTATGGCATGGTCGATCCCGTGTTCGCGCTGGCGCAGCAACGCGAGGGCCGCGTGCGCATTCTCGCGCACAGCGCCGGCACACGCCTGCAGGCGGTGCCCGATATTCCCACCATGGCGGAGTCCGGCGTGGCCGGGATGGACCTCGTGTCGTGGTGGGCGGCGCACGTGCCGATGGAGACGCCGAAGCCGGTGGTCAACCAGATCAACGCCTGGTTCAAGCAAATCCTCGAGACCGACGAGACCCGAAAATTCCTCAACAAGTTCGGCGGCGATCCGTTCATCAGCACGCCGGAGCAGGCGCAGGCCCTGTTCATCAAGGAGGACAAGGCGTGGGCGGACTACGTGCGCCTCGCCAAGATCGAGCCGCAGGGCTGACGGCGAACGGCATCGTTTGCGTCATGGCCGGGCTAAACAACAAGCCCGGCCCTTCTTTCTCTCCCTGCAAGAAAACAAGACGCGGATGCCCGGCCTAAAGCCAGGCCTGACAAATTCGGCGCATTCAGGTCGGACAACGCCTAACGAACGACGCCGTAGCGCGCGAAGGCGAGCCGTTCTGCGGGGCACATCTGCAGCCACCACACGCTGTAACGGCGGATGTAGCAGCGGCCCCAGAAGTCCGTCGCATAGACCGGCGTCGCGTGGACGACATGACGCCGGCGGTGCGCCTCGGCGCTGTTCGGAAAGGCCGCGGAAATCATCAACGCTGCCGCCAGAAAAAGCCCAAGGTTCTGCAGTGGTCTTGACATCGCACATCCTCGCGTTCGGGATTCCTTCAATACCGCGAAACGGTGAACGCGGTCTATACGGGCGAGTGTGGGGGTGGCGCGGGCGGCTGCCTTGTCGAGAGGGACCGGATGCGGCGCCTGACCGCCTGCCGGCTAACTCTTCCGCTTCCTTGCCTTCGCGGTGCGCAACGATACCACGTTGTCCGTTGTGCCGGCGCTGCGGCGCAGCGCTTCCTTCAGCGTCGTCGGCCGTCCGTGCTTGCGCAGCAGGTCGCGGAACGCCTCGTCGGCCAGTTCCTGAAAACTCTTCATGGAATCCTTCGACAGCAGGTGAAGCGCGTTCCACGTCTCGCTGTCGAATTCAACGCGCTTGCCGACCATCGGGGTGTTCTCTTGCGCCTGCCTAGCCCGCCTTGCGGGTCGCGCGCTTCGGCGCCGGCGCGCTGCTCTTCGGCGCGCGGGCTTCCTTCGCGCCGCCTGCGCTCTTCGAACCCTTCCCGGCGATTGGCAGCAGCATTTCGCGCTGACCGTCGACGCGCTTTTTGCCTTTCTTTGCTTTCGGCGCAGGCGCAGCGGCGGCCTTGCCGCCCTGTACGCTGCGGCGAAGCGCATCCATCAGGTTGACTACGTTGGTCGCAACCGGCGTTGCCGCCTTGCCCTTGAGCACGGGGACCTTGGCTTGTTTCTTGCGAACGAATTCGGTCAGCGCGATCTCGTAGCGATCCTTGAACTGCGAGGGATCGAACTCGGCGCTTTTCTTCTCCAGGATGTGTTCGGCAAGGCTGCGCATTTCCTTGTCGATCTTCACGTCGGCGACATCGTGGAAATAGTCGTTGGCGTCGCGGATCTCGTAGGGATAGTGCAACGTCGTGCCGAGCAGGCCCTTGTCCCATGGTTCGATTGCGATGACTCGTTCGCGCCGCGACAGCACGACGCGGCCGAGCGCCACCATGTCCTTTCCGCGCATCGCTTCGCGGATGACCGCGAACGCTTCCTGGCCGACTTCGTCGTTCGGCGAGATGTAGTAAGGCGTGTCGTAGTAGCGCTTGTCGATCTGCGCTGCCGGCACGAAACTGTCGATGTCGATCGAATGGCTGCTTTCGATTTCGAGCGCTTCAAGTTCGGAATCTTCGATCAGCACGAATTGGTTCTTGTCGATCTCGTAACCACGGCCCTTGTCGGCGGAATCGACCGGCTGCCGCGTCACCTCGTCCACCAATTGCTGACGCAGGCGGTTGCCGGTTTTCTTGTTGATCTGCCGGAACGAGATGCGTTCGGTCGAGGATGTCGCCGGATTGACGTCAATCGGGCACGACACAAGCGACAGCTTGAGAAAGCCCTTCCAATAGGCGCGTGGCACGATACGCACTCCACGTTGTGGCCGCAACGAATGGCCCGGAACTCAAAAGACAATCAGAAAAGCTCTGAAACTTTAATGAAAGGGTAGCGCCGAAACCGAGGGCCGTGGAGTCCTCTTTTTGTTCTCGTTTTCTCCGCGTGTCGCGGTAGCGACGTCTGCATGGATAGAACGATAGCCCGGCAACAATAGCCCGTCGGGAGCCCATCGGTCGCTGGCGCATGTCTTGCCGAAAATAAAATACCTCCTTTCGGCTGCCCTCAAAGAAGGGCTCAGGACGTGCCACGCATCAGCGTTGGGCACGTTGCGAACATCCGGGGAGTTTTGATAGCAGAGGCCAGTTTGGGCGGTTCGCCTGGCACCTGGACGCCCTCCCCTTGGGGGGAGGGCGGGCGCGCTGTTTGCGTCACGAAACATCAGGCGCTGCGGAACGTACGTTCGCGCCGCGCGGCGTCGGGCCAGACAACTGTAGCGTCAAAAGCCGAAGCTAGTGTCTCGAGCCCAACTCGATCGTGTCGTCGGTTGGCTCGGGCTCGTGGGGCGACAGGCTTGTGAGGCCCTCGTCGCTCCAGTTCGCGAGCTTCACCACGCGCACGAGTTGCGGCGTTGCCTGGGATGTCTCTTCAGCTGCCGGTTCAACGATGCTTAGTCCGGTTTCGTCGAGGAAGAACGTGTGGTCGCCGAACAATTCGCTCAACTGCGAGATCACCGGGTGGTTGTCGGGTATCGCGCGGGCGTCGAATTGGCTCAGGGTTCGCTGGACTTGGACCGAAGTTAGTTTCATCGCTCACTCCCATTGGACGCTCGTTTCGATCGCTTTGCGCCGAAAGCGCGAAGCGATGCGTTGCCATGCGTTTTGCCATTCGACCCCCAACCCCAACGTGTTCGACGTGGCGATCAAGGATTACCGTCAGCGAGTCGGCACACAGCGACACATGAAGTTCAGCTAGGGCACCCTCCCACGCGATCAAGAGGGCCACGGATCAACAACATCGAAACGATGAGCAGTTGGTTTGGCACTTTACGCTTTGTGACAGCGTCGCGGGCGGTGTTGACGTGCTGTGCATGCGTGCTGGGCATCCGTGCCGCGCGCGCAAAAGCCGAGTGCATGATACCTTTCTGTCGTTGCGGCTGTGATTGGCGGGAACCTCCATTGTTCCCTGTTGTTGTCTCCCTTGCGACAAAAGTTTCCCGCGCTCATGTGAGCGGGGCACACCGAGCAGGAGACGAACACATGCAAAACGCGATGCGACTACTGGCGCGACCTTTCGCCGCTGCAGCGGTAACAACAATGTGGGTGTGTGCCGCTCCGGCGGTCAATGCTCAGGCGCCATCGCAGTCACCTGATGCCGCCGAACAGGCGCTGTCGGATCACAAGATCGATCAGGCCGCCGCGGCGTTGGAGCAGGTGGTCAACGTCAAGCGCGACTATCAGAAGCGGATCGAGTCTGCGGATCCCTCCGAGCGGCAACGTATTGCCGATGAAGCTGACGATGCTGTCGAGAAGGCGGTTACCGACCAGGGTCTATCGGTGGAAGAGTACACCTCGATCCTTGTCGTCGCGCAAAGCAATCCCAAGGTTCGTGAAAAAGTTCTGCGGCGGGTTCGTCCGTCGGAGGACTAGCTTCGACGATACCGTGCTTTCGCAACATCGCGCCTGCAGGCGCATGGATCGTGGTCCGGATGAAGCGCAGCAAATCCGGGCCATCATGCTGCTGTCGCTTGCACTGCTTGGCGAACGAAGCGCGTGCTGCTTTTGCATCGTTATGCTTTTTGCGGGCAGGCCAGGAAATTCAGTTTTGCCACAAGGACAGCGTTTCGGCCGTCAAAAGTATGATCGGAACCCTGTCATAGCGATCGATTGCCATGTTTTTTATGCCGAACACGTGATCGGCAATGAATCGGTCGAACCGGTCAAACAGCGTGAAGTAAAAAGCCGATGTTTGCCCGTTGCGCCGGGGGACGACGAATAAATGTGCGATCGGCCGTCCCGTGTTGAGCCGGATCGAATCTTTCTTCAAGGCGGACAAAATTTGATCGCCTTCGGCGGCTTGAAAGAACTCCTCCCGATCCACCACGAAGCTCCGATCTTCCGTATCGCCAATGTTGCCGATAATGATATGAGCTTGGTCAAGGTACATCGGGTATTGATGACTGCACTTCGCGATACTGCGGATCGTTAAAGCCAGGTCCTCGCGATTTCCAACGCGGGCAAATTGCAGAATCTCTCCAGCCGGTTTTGTCCATTTCACTTGGCCGCTGCCGGTGGGGGTAATGGACAAGACGCCTGCGCCGAAGCCTGCCTTCAGCTCCAGCTTGAGGACGACTTCGGCAGCTGCTTGGCATCCCTTCAACTTTTCTATTTCCGCAAGTTGTTCATTGACGGCGGCGCCAATCTTGTCGGAAGCGTCTTTGAATACCGACAGCAGATAAGCTTTGAATCCATTTTCCTCCGATACGCTCCGTACCGGTGTTGGACGTCCCGAGAAACGTGGATTGAAAATTCTGTAAGTGCCGTCGGGGTCGCAGCAACGATCCTCCGTCGTTTTGATGAATGCCTCGATACGCTCAGGTTTGTTGGACAGAGGTTCTTTAACCAGGACCACCTTGAGAGCGTCGGCATCCTCGATGTCATCTTCGGCCATCAGGAAAATGACTGCTGTGTCGTTCCGGCCGAGATCGGCGAGGACTTCGTCCTCTGACAATGCTGCGCTCTTGTATAGCTTCAGGCGGGACTCTGGTGCCGGGTTTGCCGGCGCAACGAAGCCGGCGACCTTTGCAAGGTCGATCCCCATCGCTGCAGCGATGGCATCCAGTGAAACCACGTGCCGCCGCTCGACAAAGCCGCTCACGGCGCCGCGGTAGCTGAACATGCATTGGCGGTCTCGGGTTCTCTTTCCCGCGCTTTCCGGCGGTTCATGAAGAAGAATGGATATGCCGCTCGGCAAATATCCGGCACGCCGGTAGGTGCTCCCCGTTGGGGTCTTCTGCTCGACGACGTAAATGCTGCCGTAGAGCCCTCCAGGCGGCCTCACCAGGCCGATACCGGCGCATTTGTCGCCAGGGCCGAGCGGGCCCGCCGCGGCTTCTGCGTTCCACCCTGCAAGCGCGATCAGCCCCGCCGCGAACAAGCATCCGGCCTTCATCATTCCCCCGCTGGCTTCTTCTTGGGACACTCAAGGCTGTATATTAGTACGCGAATATAGGCGCATTATGCAACCTATAAGAGCTTGAGGATGTAGGCCGGCCGCTATTGGTTCGTTCGTGCGGCCGAGGGGGCGCCATGGCACGGTATGCACTCCACGTTATGACAGGCTCAAAAACACCGGTCCCGACCGGGCCAGCCGCCAAGCAAACTCTAAAAACAATAAACCGGGCGCTGTAGAGTCCTGCATTTGTTCTCGTCGGGAACCGGGTGGTACCCGCCTGGCCCGTCGTGGCTTGCGATCCGCGCTGACGGGCGCAAAGAGCAATCGCATACGGTTGAGAATTGCCGATACGCCGTCCCTCTTCCGCTGCGGAATGAATCACCGGTCAGTTTGATGACCGACAGGAATGCGGCTTGGTGGCAGGCCGGCCTGGTTGATGTGGTTCGAACGGCGCCCTGCATTCCATGCGCTTTGATGTCTTGGTCGTTCTCGTTCTCGCGATCCTCGCGCTCGTCGACGACACGATGACGGGAGGGTTACGTTGCCAAGGCGATGGAGCTTGGCCGCAACATGTCCTTTGGAATTTCTCAGCGGTCGTTGATGGAAATCCAATTCGGCTCGCGCGCTTCTGCAAAATCCTGTCGCTGCTTCTGAAATTCATTCCCGCAACCTGTCGGCTTTTTTCGCCCATAAAGTGCGTGCCGTACCTCATCCAGGGCATGCGAATGCGCGCCCGCATGTGCTTGTTTCATCGCACGGCAGAACAAGGCAGGCGGCGGTTGGGATCGTCTGCAAATGGGGAATTCAGGAAATGGCTAGATATGTGAATTTTCTGCGTGCTTCGGTGCTGGCCGCCGCGCTGGCAGGAATGGCCTCCAACTCGCCGGTTGACGCCGGCACATATCACCTGACCGCACTTAATCCCTTGGGCGGCACGACGAGCGCAGCTACAGACATCAACGACACCGGTCAGGTGGTGGGATGGTCAAACCCTGCTACCGGCGGTGGCACTCAGCGCGCTACGATCTGGAATGGGACTACGCCAACTGAATTAGTGAACTTGTCCAGTTCAAGCAATGCAAACAGTCAAGCCTTAGCTATAAATAATGCAGGCATGGTGGCCGGGTGGTCGACTCCTGCTTCCAATGGTCAGCGCGCGACTGTATGGAACGGAACAACGCCGACGGCTCTCGGCATTTTTCAGAGTGGAAGTTTTAGTCAGGGCACTGCCATCAACAGCGCTGGGCAGGTGGCAGGCTGGTCCAACGATTGCAACGGCTGTGGGGGAGGTCACAACTACGCAGTGACTTGGAATGGTACGACGCCGACTGATCTTGGCGGCGTAGGAAGCTTAATCGCAAGGCGGGCTGCGGATATCAACGATGCCGGACAGATAGTAGGGTATTCTGTAGTCTCGGGTGGGGGCACTCAGCATGCGACGCTCTGGAACGGGACTACTCCAATTGATCTCGGCACTTTGGGTGGGGGGAATAGTCTTGCTTCGGCAATAAACAATGCTGGGCAAGTAGTGGGATATTCTGAAATCGCCGGCAGCAGCCTCTACCACGCCACACTTTGGGATGGAGCTACCAAGACCGATATCGGCGGTGCGAATAGTTTCGCTTACGACATTAACGACTCCGGAGTAGTTGTGGGGGAGTCTTTAGCTTTCGGTGGAAGCCGCGCAACACTCTGGGATGGTGGCTCATTGATCGACCTCAATACTTTGCTTGATTCCAGCGGCGATGGTTGGACTTTGAATCTGGCGGCTGCCATCAATTCATCGGGCCAGATTGTTGGATACGGAACCAATCCCTTTGGACTAACCCGGGCCTTTCTGCTGACCCCGAACGTCGATCCGCCGTCGCAAACCCCGCTGCCCGGCGCTCTCCCGCTCTTCGCGTCCGGCCTTGGCGCGCTCGGCCTCGCCGCGTGGCGCAAAAGGAAGATCGGCGCGAAGCACGCATAGCGCATTGTTGCGCCCTCTCCCCTTTGCGGGAGAGGGCTCCCCGGAATCTGCATCAAAAAAGAATGGGTGAGAGGCGTGGCGGTAAAGTCTTGGTCCCTCACATAACGACTTTTGCAGTAGCCGCGCATCGTTCATCTGATAATGGCACTTCAGCCATGACTCAAACATTCAAAGATCGTGGTCGGTCTCACTGTTGCGCAAGCCCCGCCGGTCGAGTGCCTCAGGCGTGACGACCCGTCAAAACTATCTCGCGTCCTGCAAGACGCGCGCTTTGGCCATTCTCGATACCGGCGACACGCGCGGCGCGATCTCATCCATGCTGCGTGATGTCAGGCAATGGGCCGGCGGCGACATCTACGATGCCGGCGAACTTGCAATGCGCGAAGTGGAGGCGGTTTTCTACACAGCGGATCGTCGTCAACTCCGTGATTGGGTCGAGGCGTTCTTCTGACATCGTTTGCGCGTTGCGCGGCCAGCGGCCGCCGCAGCATTGCGATGGATTTTGCGGATCAACCCGACGGGTTACCCGGCATGACTAGCGTGTCTTGCTTCGGCGGGCCTCAGGCTTTGAACTTTCACAGTTGGATGCCTTGCATTGGGTCGCATCGGCGGTACGTTTTCCGCCGCTGGGAGAGCAGGTCCCGACTGGGCAGAATCCACCGGTTGGGCTGAGCGCGGCACGTGCTCCACGACCGGCCTGTGCGTCGGCAGACGTGACACCTGCGCTGATGGCAACCATCGAGACGAAGGCAATAACGAACAATCGAGCCATCGCGGCATGTCCTCCGCCACAAACCTCTGCAATCTATCTGCGTCGTGACGATCGCGCATACCCTAGATAGGGCATCCGGGCGCGAGGGGATTTTCAACTTATGGCTGTGTATACCCTATATGAGGTATATACGAACGGTGTTGCATTTGCGGTAGTCTGTTCCTGCTGAAAATCAGGGTCCGAGCCGTGCGCCCGTCTTGCTCCGCTCAATTTCACAGACCTGCCAAATGCCGCGGCGAAGTCATGTTTGATCCGGCGCGGTGGTCGGAGTGCGATGGAGGCGTTGCGCGGTCCTTTCGTGGCTATCGGAGGGACGTGTGAGCCGCGGAAACTCACCATTCGTCGATCGCATCTATGAGGCAGCGGTCGTGCCGGAACTCTGGAAGGACGTGCTCATCGACTTCGCCCGCGCGGCTCAGGCAAAGGATGCGGTGCTCATTGCTGCGAAGGGGACGCAGTTCAATGGATGGGTCGCTTCTTCCCCGGAATTCTACGACGTTATCCGCGCGCACCGCGACGAGTTTCCGACCAACGAACGCACACGGCGATTGTTGGCGCTGGAGCGCGCGGGATTTGTCACCGATGGTGACGTCTTTGCCGACGGCGAGAAGCATCTCGAGCCGATATTCCGTGACTTCTGGTTTCCGCGTGGCTACGGCAACGGGGTTGCCACGGCGATCTTCGCGCCGAGCGGCGACAGCATCATCGTGCATGCGGAGTGCGGACGGGAGGAGCGCCCGGTGCCGCGCGAGGTGGTCCATCGCCTGGACCTTCTGCGACCGCATTTTGCCCGCGCCGCCTTGCTGTCGGCGCGGCTCGAACTTGAACGGGCGAGGTCAGCGGCGCAGACGCTTGAGTTGATCGGGTTGCCCGGCGCGGTGCTCCGGCAGGGCGGCAGTATCCTTGCGGCAAACGGGCTGCTCACCGCTCTCATGCCTGAGGTCGTGCAGGATCGGCCCAAGCGGCTGGCGATCGTCAATCCAGCCGCCGACCGTCTGCTGGAAGCGGGGTTGGCCCGGCTGGCGGTCGCGGGCGGAGAAGCGGTAGGCTCGATCGCGATTCCCGCTACGGAAGGCCGTCCGCCGATGATCGTGCATCTCGTGCCGGTCCGCCGCGCGGCACACGATGTGTTTTCCGGCGCCACGGTGATTGTGGTGGTGACGCCGGTGGTGGCGGGCGAGGCGCCCAGTGCGCAGGTCGTCCGCGGCCTGTTCGACCTCACCCCCGCCGAAGCGCGGCTGGCGGCAGCGCTGGCGCAAGGCGCGCCGATCGGGGACGTGGCGCGCCGCTTCGGGATTTCCGAACTCACCGCGCGGACGCAGCTCAAGGCGGTGTTCGCGAAAACGGGGGTCCACCGTCAGGCAGAACTGGTCGCGCTGCTGGCAAGTCTCTAGTCTAGCGCGTGAAAGGGAAAAGACCGCTCCGGTCGTTCGAGGGCTTGCCGGCGTCGCCGCGCCCGCAAAAATGGCGGGGCGATCTCAAACACGGCACGCGCTTGTATTTGATTGGGCTCTGGGCAACGGGCTAAGAGTTCGTGGCAAGGGGGAGGTGCCGCAGTCCTCCTATGGTTCCCCGTAATTCCCCGAGTCCCCATCCGGCGCTGTTTGCCTCGCGCCGCCCCTGCCGTGTGGAATCTACGCTTGGTAACGTTAACGAAATGATGCCGCGGGTTCCGCTTGAGAACCTTTCTCTGGTACCGATACGGCGATGCGATTCGCTGGGGCGATATCGCACCCATGCGCATCC
>Ga0164243_10002601_pt1 | contig 29658 bp, 34 predicted proteins | sample OricompcompostOP_FD_108781 | JGI IMG/M metagenome (GOLD analysis project Ga0164243, IMG submission 108781) | Organic Plus compost microbial communities from Emeryville, California, USA - Original compost - Organic plus compost (OP) | ecosystem: Engineered > Solid waste > Mixed feedstock >... | reverse complement strand
GCCGAAATGTTCCATCCCATCAAGCCAGGCTGCGGCTTTCTCCAACCCCGGGGGAACGGATCCCGGTTCCAGCAGGAGAAAGCCGCGCTGCATGCCGTAGGTCGGCATGATGAATGGTGTACCTGACATGATCAGGCGACGGCGCAACTCGATCATGGAATTATCCGGGGTAACAAAAACCAGATTGGCCTTTGCAAACCCTTCCAGCGCCAGCAAACGATCGGTAGCTGTCTCGACACCTTCAAAGTCCGGAATGAATTCCGAAAATTTGAGGTGGAAGCGTGCATCAGGACGTGCGACATCTTTCAGTCGCTCCCAGATGCGCTGCCGGGTATTGCGGGAGTACGCCATGGAGATTCCATGAATTTCAACGTTTCACTATCAATGAAACAAATGTTTCAGTATTGCAAGAGGCAATGATAAGCTTTTTTAGTGCATTAGAGATTCGGAATAAACGCACATGGCCTCACGTCTGGTACTGCGCATACAGGAGCGCTACGCAAAGCTCACGGCAGGGGAGCAGAAAATCGCGCAGCTCGTTCTTGAGCGCGAAGACGATATCCTGATTCATTCCGCTACCGAAATCGCGGAGATGGCCGGTGTATCCAAGGCCACGACGGCTCGTTTCTTCCAGCATCTGGGCTATGCCGATTTTAATGAAGTAAAACTTCAGGCGCGGGAGGAGCGCAATCGCACGGAGCCATACGAATATTCGGCTATAATTGATGAAGAGGTGCCGCTGGTGCGTACCATCGGCGCACATCTTGATCTGGAGATCGCCAATATCACGCGGACCTTCGAGGCGTTGCGTTCCGACAAGATGCGTGAGGCTGCGGAACTGATCGCTGCCGCGCCGCGTGTCTGGGTAATTGGAATGGGCGATGAGGAAGGGTTCGCGCGCTATGCGCGGCTTCTGTTTTCCAGGCTGCGGCACAGCGTGATGATCCTTGGCATCAATCAGGGTTCGTGGGCTGAAGATCTGGCCATGACTGGCCCGAAAGACGTATTGCTGCTGATCACGCTGCCGCCGCATCGGGCTTTGCTGAAACAAGTTCTGGGATATGCCGTTACCAGCCGGCTGAATATCGTGACCATTACGGACCGGGGATCGGTTTCGGAGGCGCAGCGTTATGCGCGTGTCGTCCTGCCGTGCCATGTGGACAGTTTCGCACTGGGGGCATCCTATACGGCTGTCAGCAGCGCCATCCGGCTTCTCGCTTTGACCTATGCTTCGCTCGCAGGCAAATCGGCGCAACAGCGGCTGGAGATCGTTGCCGGAATCCACGATGAACTCGACGACATAGACTGAAGTCTTCCGCTCACTTGTTGCGGACGTGCTCCGGGCGAATGCCGATCCCGATCAGTCTACCCGCGAGGTGCGCCAGAATTGGCCAGCGGGCGAGATGGCGCATGAAAGCGGGCGGTCCATCTTGTCTAGTGTCATTCGCTTCGCGTTTGCGGCGATCGCTACGCATCATGAGCTGCAATTTTTGCGTTGCCTTCGTCGGAAAGCGGCGTCGCGCCTCGACAGCCGCAAGGTGACGGGATGAGACCGAGTTGTCCTTGAGCGGTCCGGCCAGAATATTTGCTGCTGCAACAGCGTCCTGAATGGCGAGATTAACTCCGAAGCCGCCGATAGGCGACATGGCATGGGCGGCATCGCCGATGCATAAAAGTCCCGGTTTCCACCATTTCTTCAGCCGATCAATGCGTACACTCAACAGATGAACGTCATCCCATGTACGTATTTCATCCATGCGGTCATGGGGCAATGGTGATACTTTCGCTACCGCTTTCCTGAATGCTTCGAGCCCCTTCTGCTTTACCTCGGCGAAAGATTGTTTGCGGAGCACGTAACCGCATTGCCAGTAGTCGCCGCGGTCGATCATGACGAAACCTTGCCTGGGACCTCCATGCCCCATCGTATAGGGCGGGTCATCGCCAAGGTGAGACAGTTTCATCCAAAGTATCTCGCTCGGTGAACCAAAGCTCTCGATTTCCATGTTGGCTTTTGCGCGCACCACGGAGTTCCGGCCGTCGGCACCCACCACGAGTTTGGCGCTGATATTGATCGTTTCATCGAGCGTTGTCGCAACGAGACCGGTGATATTTCCGTCCCGTTCAATCAGTTCCGCCACGCTGGCGGACATGATGAGTTTGAAGTTGGGATACTTCGCAGCTTCACGCGCGATATAATTGAGAAATTCCCATTGCGGCATGAAGGCGATGAAGCGGCAGTGCGCCGGAATCTTCGAAAAATCCGCTATCGTTATGTCCTGATCGCCGATCTCCGCATGTAACCGATATGCCTTGGTATGGGGCAACGCGAGAAGCCCGTCCAGCAAGCCCAGTTCATGCATGATCTGAAGAGTAGACGGGTGAATTGTGTCGCCACGAAAATCTCGCAGGAAATCCGGATGTTTCTCGAGAACGGTTACGCTCACGCCTGAACGGGCGAGCAGAAGCCCCAACATCAGGCCTGCCGGCCCGCCGCCTGCTATCGCACAATCCGTCTTCATGCCGTTTATATCCGATGTGACTGGTTGCATCATAACGTATCCACTCAACCATGCTGGCGCGGCCCGGAAGGCATAAAAGGACCGGCACTCTCGCAGGTCAAGCCCATGGACATCAACCTCGAAAGCCGCAAGCAGGCGAATGTCGTGATGTTATAACCAAAGTGGGCACCTCGGTGGGATCTAGCCGAGAGCGGGCGGCTTGCTTTTACCAAGCTGACGTTCGCGGAAGACAGAAAACAGTCCAGCGCCCACGACGATAAGCGCACCGAGGACGATGTTCCAGGTCAACTGTTCATGAAATACCGTAACTGCGATACATGCGCCAATAACGAGCTGGAGGTAGGTGAGGGGCTGCACTTCTCCTGCTTCGAGAATGTCATAGGCGCGAATGAGGAAGTAATGGCTCGCTATGCCGCAGGCACAAAGAGCCGCCATCCAGAACCAGTCGCTTCGCGCAATCGGCATGAGATAGAAGCTGCCGATAAATGTAAGGGCTACAGCGCCAGCCATCCCCGTATAGAAAAAGCTGGTCATGGCATCATCGCTTTTGCTGACGGCGCGCGTTGCAACGGCGTAAACGGCAAACATGACCATCGCTGCAACAGGGAGAAGCAGGGACGCGTCGAATTTTGCATTGACCGGATTAATGATCAGCAGGACGCCAATCAGCCCGACGATGATCGCCGTCCAGCGCCTCCAGCCCACCTTTTCACCTAAAAATGGCACGGAAAGCATGGTCACCAGCAGGGGCGCCCCTTGGAAGATCGATTGCGCCGTTGCCATGCCTGCACGGCTGAGAGCGAAGATGAAAGTCACTATTTCGGCGGCAAGCAGAATGCCGCGAAAAAGCTGCAGAAACGGGCGTTTCGTTGCTGCGGCTTTGGCAATGCCGCCGGAGCGAATGGCCAGCAGAAGAACGAAAGCTGCAAAAACCCAATAGCGGATCATCGTTATCAGGATGGGTGAATAATGCGTGCCAAGGTACTTCGAGATACCATCCTGCGTCGCAAAAATGGTAACCGCGAGAAGTGTGAAGAGATAGCCTTGGCCCTTACGTGTCATGGCGCACTCATATCGAGACAATCTCGCGGGTGCTACCCATAAATTCTCAAATGCTCAGATAGTAATGATTTGGGCTGCACGACGCAGAAAGGCCGGCGATCAGCGCCGGCCTTTACGTGGTTGAAGCTGCTTTCGATCAGCTTTCGATGTGTTGTTGCTTGGCGAGGTCCTCGACGCTCATGTCAGGCTCGTTGCGGGTTTTATAAAGCGAGTAAAGTACACCGCTTGCGAGGATGGCGAGCGTCACGACAAGCGACAGAAGCGTATTGATGTGAACGCCCAGCGGCACGAGGAAAATCTTGATGCCGATCAGCACCAGAATGATTGCAAGCGATACCTGCAGATAGCGGAACCGGTTCATAGCAGCGGCAAGTGCGAAATAAAGGGCGCGCAAGCCGAGAACGGCAAAGATGTTCGAAGTGTAGACGATGAATGTGTCCTGCGTGACAGCGAAGACGGCCGGGACCGAGTCGACTGCGAAGATGAGGTCGACTGTTTCCACCATGATAAGAGCAACTGCCAGTGGTGTCAGCCACGTAACCATCTTGCCGGTTTTCGGATGCGGTTGCTTGACCGTGAAATTGCGGCCATGCAACTCGCTGGTGATGTTGAACCGACGGCGCAGAAATTTGAAAACGGCATTCTGTTCGATGTCAGGCGTCTCATCTTTATGGCCGAACATCTTGAAGCCGGTGAAAACGAGGAACGCGCCGAAGAGGAAAAGAATCCAGTTGAACTCGTGCACAAGTGCCGCGCCCAGCCCAATCAGGATTGCCCGGAAGGCGATGACACCAAGAATACCCCAGAACAACACGCGATGCTGATAAAGGCGCGGAATGCCGAGAAAGCCGAAAATCGTGGCGATGACAAACATGTTGTCCATCGCGAGGCTCTGCTCGATCAGATAGCCGGTATAGAATTCCAGACCGGCTTCCGCTCCGCGCTGCCACCAAACCCAGCCACCGAAGGCCAGTGCGATCAGAACATAGAAGCCATAAAGCAGGAGGCTTTCCTTGGCTTCGATCTCATGTTCGTCACGATGAAGAATGCCAAGGTCGAAGACAAGCAAACCGACGACAACAATGATAAATGCCGCCCAAAAATATACAGGTGTACCAAGAAAATCGCCCGAAAGGGCTCCAATAAGCGAATCCATCGCCGGACCATCTCCATTTGAACAAGTGGAGCAGCCCCGACATCGCCATAGCGGTAGCCATGACCAGAGGGGCCCGGCGCTGAGTTCTTCAGATGTGTATCGTTTGGCGAAGTTCAAGACCGGAACATAAATTTTTTCCAGTCTCCGGTTGACGATGGCGCCTCTTGCCCCGCTGGCGCTCTATTCTCTGAGCAGGGAGAACCCACCGGCTGCGTTCACTGCCTTTATCCAGGCTGTACGGGAATTTTCAGTCTGGTTGCAGAAAGCGCTACATCGCAGCGGTTGTTGAGCACTCTGTTGACCCAGTATGCGACAGCTTACGTCCTGAGCAACCCTAGGCGGTATCCCGCAATTATAAGCGTTGATGCAATCGGGCTCCGCCCCTCGAATTTCAGCCGCTCGCGGACATATTTCAAATTGCGTCGCTTTCGTTTTCCTTTGGCGGTCCAAACCACAGCCCCAGGTTTGAAAGTCCAGTCGAGCCAGCCTGTTTCGGCGATGTCGAACACTCTTACATTTCGTCTTGAGAGATAAGTTTCATAGAGTGCGCGTTGATCGAGAAAATACAACGGTTCGTGGTTGTCGATGTAGCGTGAAACATCCTCAAAGAATTCGACGCCAGAGGGCGCGGCGTAGATCATGGCACCCAGCACTTTCATGCCAAGGCGCTCATACTCATTTCTGCCCTTTTCCTCATTAAGCCGCAGGAACAGACCGACATCGTTGCCTGGCCTAGCAGGTATGGGTTGGATTACGAGGCTGTCGATATCGAGAACTGCTACTGGACGATTGTAAGAGCGCAACAAAGCAGGAAGACGGAAAAAACGAACCGATTGGTAGAAAATAACGGTTTCAAGCTCACCCATCTCCCGTTCTATACGAGGATCAGACCAAATCTCGACGGTGATACGCGCACGTTCTTCGTCCGAAAACTGTCTCCAAAAAGAAGGCAATAACTTTCGCTGCAATTTCTGCGCGCGCGATCCTGCTTGCGCGCCTGGAGAGGGGGTGACTGTTAGATGTACCGAGTGGCCAGCCCTCAACGAGGACTTTGCAAAACCAACTGCATGCTTTCGAAAATATGCTTCATCCGATGCAGCGAAAACCAAAGGCTTCGCGCTGAAAACAGCAGAACCGTCCATAGTGCCCCCAACAACACGCAGGTAGGTATCCCCGGACGTTTTGAATTTCAACTGCAATTATTGATTGTTAAGCGATATGTGTTCATCGTGTAATCAGCGCGAATTGCGTTGATCCTCTGTAGCGCGAAAGATGCTTGGCAGAGCAGTAGTCATCGCCAAAGCGATCAGGATTAACTGCCGCTCTGCGGCAGTCAGCGATATGCATCGCTTGCGACCGTTACCTTTTGGCTTTGAATGGCTCCAAAGCATTTTGATCACGGACATAGCCCTTCGGGACGTTCGCTCGATTTTGGAGGCGCACTATCTCAATCACGATCCGAAGCTTGGAGGACAGGCTATTTGCAAGCTCGAATCTGTAACGGAAGTTGCGAAATAAACTGCAAAATGGTCTTTACAGTTCCAGTTTTGTTTCGGAAATTACGCAGGAAAATCAAGTGGCTGGGGGACCTGGATTCGAACCAAGACTAACGGAGTCAGAGTCCTCAATGGAGCTTTGAAAACATTAGTGAAATTCGAATTTGTTGCGCCCATGTCGCGTTACAAAAACGCCGACGCCGCTTTATCCATCAGTGACCCGTCATCGCCCCGTTCGAATAGATGCGAATATGTGTCCAATGTAACGGTGATGGAAGAATGCCCCAAACGCTCCTGAACAACTTTTGCGGGCAATCCCAATCCGCCATCGATCGGTCGATTGATGCACCACGACGCATAGAAATGCCGAAGGGCATGGAGGCCGGTGTATTTCGCCGCAAGTTCGGCGTTCCCGTCCTTATCCACCTTACCAGTTTTGACGGTGACGCCAGCCGCTACCTGCGCGGGCTGATACCATCGGTGAACTATGTTGCTATGATATTCAATAGCTCCCGTTCCCGTCGGAAATACAAGCCCGAGTGTTCCTTTTGGGCATTCGTCTTTCCATGTTTTCAGAGCATCGGCGAGCGGGCCGGGGATCGGGATCGTTCGTCTTCCTTTTTTCGACTTCGGGGAGCCTATTTCTTGATAGGCATCAGCGCGCTGTCTAACCGTGATTTCGGCTCGATCAAGATTAACGTCCTGCCATCGCAAGCCTCGCAATTCCGAAGCTCGCATACCAGTCATGCACGCGGTCAAGATGAATATGCGAGATTTACCCGTAGCTGCCGCAAGGATGGCTTTTATTTCTGCGGGTGTCGGAATGTCCGTTCCGACTTCGACCGGGCGTTGGTGACGCGCTTCTGCTCTTTTGCGCCCTTTCGCGCGACCCATGTCCTTCACGGCATTCCTCACGACCAGGCCGCGCTCCTGCGCGTCGGAGAGAAGCGACCCCAAGCTGACACGGACAGCGCGAACCATCGCCGCCGATCTTCCTTCAGACTTCAGCACATCAAGGAAATTACGAATTTCCGGTACGGATATCTCATTCAAACGCTTTTTACCGATGAATGGATTGATGTGAAGCTCAACGTGCTGCTTGTACTGATCGACTGTCGATCGCTCCAGAGCACCATCACATTCGGACAGCCAGAACTCCGCAGCCTTCCTGACAGTCACGGTGTCCGCATCGGCAACGTGAACGCGTCCCATGACTTCTATATGCGATTGAGAATCGAATGCTTCGGCCTCTTTTTTAGTCCTGAACGTTTTCAGATGGCGCTTGCCTTTCTGGTCGACATAATCACAGACCCACGCTGTTTTTACTACGCCTTTTGTCGTCCAGGTTCTTTCCCTGATGGACATGTATGTCTCCATTTTGTGACTAACGGAATACGCGTAACATGGAAAATGAACCGTCGTCAAAAAAACAAGTTGACATGATCGTTCGAGACTCACCTAATGTGGCTGTAATGGTTTCCGACAGACTCACGTCTGATCGAAGGATTGCCACAAGCAATCAAGCCGGTCCTTGGGACCAACACCTAACAAAAAGCCGCCACCGAACCCTGCGGCAATATTCCAAATCACCCTACCACACCCACGCCAGTCGTGCGCCTTCGTGCGCGCTGGTAACGCGAGGAGATTCGTATGAACGCGGGAAATGACAATCTTGCCGACGATATGCTGGTCGGCGCGAAAGCCATAGCATTATTCTCCGGTTTTGGAGAGAGAACAGTATATCACCTGGCAAAAACCGGGGTCTTGCCGACCTTCAAGGTTGGAGACTTGGTGTGCGCAAGGAAGTCAAAAATTTTGGCGTTCATTGAGGCGCAAGAAGCCCGAGCCGCTTAACCACACCACAACAACAAACCGCATGCGCAACAGCCCGCGCCATGGGCCGACGCGCGCCTGAACACGAGGAGAATTTATGAGCAAAGCGGAAGCTTTTCCCATCGCTTTTGTTCCCTACCGCATTGAAGCGCCGACGCCATATCTGCGCTGGAATGCTGGCGAGCTGGAACAAGCGTGGGGAATTACAAGCCATGATCAGCAAGGGCGGGAAACAGGGTATCGGACCGAATGGCGGCCTGTACCGCACCACAGTGAGCCGCTCACCTGTGACGATCCAACCGCACCACGATTTCACTAATTACCACACCACTAATAACGCGAGGAAACTACATGTCCGCAGCAACACTACAACTTGCCGCTCAGCTTAGCCGGAACTCCGGCAAGAAGAAGCTCCACGCATCAATCCAGAAGCAGGATGAAATTGCATTCATCGTGAACGACACGCTGGTCGATAAGATCGGCAAGGAAACCGTACTTACTGTTTTTTGCGATGGGCGTTACGACAAAAGCAAATTCCACTTCAACGTTGTGTTGGAAAGCCCGGTTTATAGTCGCCAGGAGCGAGGACAGACGGAACTTGGACGTCTCCGCGAAAGTGTCGGCCTTTGCGGGATTGAAGATTCGTCCGAACTGCACGGCAAGGAAGCCGTGATGCGGCGTGCTTCGGATGGCGAACTGTTCTTCACGCCACACAACGTCGTTGTCGAGGCCGCATGACGTCCGCCACGATCCTGAACATCACCCCGGCGCGTATTGGCGCTGGGGGAACGAAATATTTTTTCGACGCTGAGTTTCCGAACGGTTTGAAGATTTACCGGATGCGGCTTGCAGAAACTCGCAACGGACTGCGCGTTTTCGGCCCAAAGGACAACTTCGGTTATTCCGTTACACTTCCCATTTCCCTTGCGGATGAGCTTGTCGTTCTCGCGAAACAGGAGGCCGTCGCCCGCTATGGTCGCAGTTAACTCAACATCTGGTCAGACTGACCCCATGCTTGATCTGGCGCTAAGCTATATCTCGCACGGCATTCCTGTATTTCCATGCCGAGCTGGCGACATCAAGTTGGTCGATAATGCAACGGGTGAAATCACAGTTTTGCCAGCCAAAGCCCCGCTTATATCGAACGGACTGAAGGGCGCTTCACTTTTCGAACGTATAGCGCGCGCTTGGTGGGATGAAAATCGGCATGGCGGCGCCATGGTTGGAATCCCAACCGGCGCACGGAGCGGGATATTCGTCCTCGACGTTGACATGCATCACACAGCAGACGGGACGCTTATCGACGGCAAGGCCGCGTTGGCTGCACTTGAAGCCGCAAATAGCCCATTGCCAAAAACAGCAGCCGTCCGCACCGCTGGCGGCGGTGTTCACTATTACTTCAATCACGTCGACGGTGTCCGCAATCGTGGCGCTCTTTCCCACGGCCTTGATATCCGTGGCGAGGGCGGGTTTGTGATCGCGGCCGGGAGCGTCACAGCCGACGGGCGAACATATGACTGGATCGACCATGACGGCGAGGGGCTTCCTGCAGTGGCTGACGCTCCGCAATGGCTGCTTGACCTGATCTTGCCCAAACACGTCGAACAAGCTGCAGGCGATTGGGTATTTGAGGCTGATTGCCACGACAATTACGTTCGATCGGCAGTTGAGGCCGAACTGGCCGAACTGGCCGGAACGCGGCAAGGCGGCCGAGGCGCCCAGGTCAATGCCAGCGCGTTTTCTTTGGGTACGCTAGTTGGTGCAGGCGCGCTTTCACGAATCGACGCCGAGCGCGGGTTGTTTGACGCTGCGCTTGCCAATGGCGTTGTTGCGAAGGACGGTGAGAAAGAGGTGCGGGCGAAAATCCGGCGCGGACTGGATGCTGGGATACTTAAACCGCGACAAATGCCGGCGCCTGCGAACGATAACTATGACGACGGTACGCGACCTGTCGACACGTCACGCCTAATTGCCAAACACCAAGCCAAGCAGGCTTCTAGTGTAGCGCATGTCGCCGAAGCCAATGGCGAAGAATTGCCATTCATCGTTCCGTCGGTTTGGTTCGGACTGCCCGTACCAGAGCGTGAATGGTGGCTCGACGGTCTTGTGCCTATGCGGCAGGTGACCATCCTGAATGGTGACGGTGGCGTCGGCAAGTCGCTGCTGGCGCTTCAACTGGCGGCCGCTGGTTCTATGGGTTGCGAGACGCTTGATATGCAGCCCATGCGTGGTCGCGTGCTGTATCTCGGTGCAGAGGATGAGGCGGCGGAATTTCACCGACGGCTGGTCGATATCACCAAGGCGCACAGCCGGAAGCTATCCGACCTTGAAGACTTCAAGCTACTACCGCTGGCGGACGCCGACGCACTTCTATCCATTCCGAACACGAAAACCGGCGTCATGGAGCCAACACCGTTATGGAACGCCTTTTCCAAGGAAGCTCGGACCTACTGTCCTGCCCTGATCGTTCTGGACACAGCTGCCGATTTGTTCGGCGGCGACGAGGTTAAGCGCGCTCAGGTCCGCCAGTTTGTTTCCATGCTTCGCAAATTGGCGATCGAGATCAGCTGCGCGATTATCCTTTTGGCCCACCCGTCAGTAGCTGGCATGCAAAACGGCACGGGTTCATCGGGGTCTACGGCCTGGAATAATTCGGTTCGGAGTCGACTGTATTTGACGAGACCAGACACCAAAGACGACCCCGACCCAGACGCCCGCATCCTGAAAACCATGAAAACGAACTACGGGAAGGTTGGAGGCGAAATAAAGCTGCGATGGGAGGAAGGTGCCTTTATGCTCGACGACGGTAAGCCGTCGCCCGCTGCTGGGCTTTTACACGCGCATCAAGAGCAGGTCTTCTTGCGGTTATTGTCTGAGATCAATCGGACGGGTCAGCGTGTTTCATCATCGCGCAGCAGCACCTATGCACCGACTTTCATGGAAGGCATGCCAAATGCTGAAGGCATAGACAAGAAGGGTTTTGAAGGCGCCATGAAACGGCTTTTTGCCGCTGACAAAATTCGCGTCGAAATGGAAGGACCACAGTCCAAACAGAGGCAGAGATTGGTCGTTATCGCCGATGAAATCGCTGCCGGTCGCATGGCTCGTGAATGAATTCCAACGGTCCTTCCAACGGTCTTCCAACGCCTTCCAACGGGTGTTCCTTCCAACCCCCTTATACCCCCATTGGGTTGGAACACCCAACCCGGGTTGGAACCCGGTTGGAATTCCACCCCAATAAACAGCTGACCACACCACACCACGAACACGAGGAGCAGACATGGCACCGCGAGCCGCAGCGAATGACAACCTACCGCCCAGCGCAGAACCAGAATGGACGGACGACGAATTATACCTGACGCCTAACCAAGCTTGGATGCTTGCATACGGAATGCACCAAAATTGCAGTGAGGCCAGAGGCGAGATGACTATTGCCAGTCTCGAACGTCGGAAGATGTTGCAATGGCTCCCTGCCGGTAAGCCGGGCGAATACAAGCTGGCTGCAAGCCCGAAGGGTAAAGCAGCGCTTGAAAGGTACAGCGGTAAGCGGAGGGCGATCGGATGACCCGACATGGATCGATAGCAGAACAGCTTGCGCCACTGATGGCGTATCGGAACCGGCCGCAGGAGGAATATGAGCCTTTGCGGACTAACTGGAACCTGACCCATGATAACGACAACTACGACGAAGGCGACGAGGACCAGCGATCAGATATCAAAGATTTTCACATCGAGCGACGCATCAATATCCGTCCGACGCTCGGTGAAATCGAACGCGAGATCGCCAAGGCAGAATACCGTAAAGTGCCGTATTGCGGGAAGATTGATAGCGGCCATTCACGCTATCGGTTTAGCGATCGTGGGCCCGATGAAAAATCATACTCGCATCCGGTTGGCGGCGATATCGAGATCGGCACGCACATTGACGGCAAAGGGAAACGGCATAAGGTTGTCACTCGCATCGGGAAACTGCGTTTTTCAAACGGGCACGCAACAGAACGGGCCTACACGCGCGGCCCTGACGGTAAGGTAATTGCCTTCGACGCGGAAGTGCCGGTTGGTGCGATGCTCGGAACGTCAGAAGATCAAGAGCGAGTACTGGGTGGCAACAGGAAAGGCGTAGGCGAGAGCAACGCCTATTTCGCAGAACTACTTGAAGCCAATCTACCGAACAAGGTGAAGACGAAAAAACGTCAACGCTACGTCAAGGTGTCGAAAGATGAGACCCGCGCCGACCTCGCAAGAGCCTATGCTAATACGCCAAAACTGCCGTCAGTGCAGCGTTGCCCGCCTGGGTTTCCGTGGCAACCTTCATCTGTCGCTGAATTGTTCATGGGAATGAAGAAATTTCCTAAGGGTCAGCCCGGCTCCCTGATGTGGCAAGACGTATCGACGGCGCTGGCAGATCGGGAAGTGTGGGAAGAGACGCTCGCAGAGCTTTCCCGTGAAGATGTCGCAACTCTCGACGCGGCCCTAACTTCCAGAAGCTTCGCGGAAGTCGGTGAGAAGTTGGGAATGCCCAGCCATTTCGCCGACAAAAAGGGCGGTGGAAAGCGGCGTCTTCTGGCTGCAAACGAAAACCTGGCCAATGCGATAAAAAAGTTTGTCGCGTAGGTGGGGGGGAAATCCGCATCGTGTGGTGAGAGTAATTGAAGGGGTTAGTCACTCGGTGGCTAACCCCGCCTTGTTTCCGCCGTCACGCGGACGCTCAGTCATGTTGCAGTTGGGTGCAACCGCTGAACCGGGCGTAACAATCAAATTCGCCTTGGCATCCTCCTCATGCCAGGTGAAGCCGGGGTTGCAGCGCAAAGTGTGGGCGCTCCCCCGGCAACGTTTCAGCGGGCGAGAGCGCTGGTGTGCTCGCCGGTCTCATAAGCCGGATATGATCGGTTCGATCCCGATGCCCGCAACCAATCGCCCGTGTAGCTCAGATGGGAGAGCAGCCGCCTTATAAGTGGGTGGTCCGGGGTTCGATCCCTCGCTAGGGCACCAGTTCGATCTGCGTAGCTTAGTGGCAAAGCGTCGGTCTCCAAAACCGCTGATGCTGGTTCGATTCCAGCCGCAGGTGCCATTCACCAATCATCACGAGGAGCATCATGAACAGTATCACCAAGACGCTTATCGCTGGCCGAATTGCGCAGATTGAGGAAGAGATCGAGCGCGAGAAAGAGAACACTGCCGTCCTACGCGAACGACTGGAGCAGTCGGAAGCGAAGCAAGTCGAGTTGGCGCGGGATGTCGTGTTCTTGCGAGCTGACCTTTCGAAAGGCATTCCCGACTGCAACCAGGCGAAGAGGTTGCCTAAGATATCGATGCGGTTTCTATGACTGATCCACGTTTGGATGATCTACAGCGCAGGCTCGAAGCCGCGTTCAAGCGAAACAAGCTGACGATGCCGCGGATAGCCACGGCGGATGAGCAGGAAGCTGACAGGCAATTCAGGCTTAAGGGCTTGTGTCGACTTCAGCGCGAGATTTCCTTCGGGCGTCTCGGACCACGCAAGGGTGGCATCAATGACCTGTCGCAATGGGCAGAGTTCGGTGGCCATCTCCCCCGGCCAGCGCCGCCCACGTTTGGCTCGGCACAATGACCGACCAGCGCAGCGCTGACGCTACCAAGTACCGTCGATGGTATCGCACCGCCCGCTGGCGCCGGATACGTGAAGCCCAGTTATACGAACACCCGCTATGCCAATGGTGCCTAGAGCGAGAGATAGTCGAGGAGGCGACGGAAGTTCACCATGCTGTTGCTCATCGTGGCGATGAAAATCTGTTTTGGTCGGGCCCGTTCGTATCAACGTGCGCGTCGTGCCATGCAAGCCGAGGTCAGCGCGAAGATAGAGGGCTGATCGTCCCGGGCGTCGACGCATCGGGATGGCCAGAGTGGCGGAAAGGCCACTGACCCATGGGGGGGGGATCGACGCCTGACGAAGGCGCGAAACCATGAACCGTCGATGGGCAGTCCTTTTGCTAAACTTGTAGAAAAAAAGTTTTTGATAGGAATAATATGGCGGCGCGCGGACGTAAGTCGGCGGCGAGCACGCAAATCGTTGTCCCCTCGACTGTGGAGGTGGTTGAACGACCGCTGCCGCCGCAGGAATTGACCCCGGAACAGGCTGACGAATGGGTGGCGATCACCGAGCGAATGCCGGCTGACTGGTTCCCACGTGAGACCCACGGGCTGCTAACCCAGTACTGTCGGCACGTGGTGGCGGCCAAACACGTGGCGCAGCTCATTGGCCGGATCGAAAAGAGCAAAACCCTCGATATCGATGATTACGACAAGCTCCTGAAGATGCAGGAACGAGAGGGGCGGGCGATGTCATCCTTGGCCACCCGAATGCGCATCACGCAACAGGCAACGGTGCGGGCGGAGGAAGCCAAAAAGCCTTCACAGGTTTCCCGACCATGGCAGGAGGACGATGACGACTAAGCCAAAGCGTACCCGTGCGGAACGCAACATTCGCTGGCTCGAGCGTCATATCAGAATTCCAGAAGGTCGTTTTGTCGGGCAACCCCTTAAGCTTGCCGAATTTATGAAGGACGACCTCCGGGCGATTTACGACAACCCGCATGGAACGCGCCGAGCGATTATTAGCCGGGGCCGCAAGAACGCGAAGACGACAGAATCGGCTATGATCCTGTTGCTTCACCTTTGCGGCCCCGAGGCCAAGCCAAACAGTCAGTTGTATAGCGCCGCTCAGTCTCGTGAGCAGGCCGGTATTTTGTTTGAACTGGCCGCTAAGATGATCCGTATGTCTCCGAAGCTATCGGCATATGCGGAACCGAAGGATAGCGGTAAACGCATCGTCTGCCCGGAACTGGGAACGGTTTACCGGGCATTGTCGGCGGACGCATCGACGGCTTATGGCCTCTCTCCAGTTCTGGTCATTCATGACGAACTCGGACAGGTCAAAGGCCCGCGATCATCGCTGTACGACGCGATGGAAACGGCAACAGCCGCGCAGGAAGATCCGCTATCAATCATCATCTCGACGCAGGCGCCGACCGACGCTGACCTGCTTTCGGTTCTAATCGATGACGCGAACAAGGCCCGTGATCCTCGGACGGTATTGCGTTTTCAGACAGCCCCGATGGATTTGGAGACATTTTCCGAAGAAGCTATTCGGGCAGCAAATCCCGCTTTTGATCTATTCATGAACCAGACCGAAGTGCTGGGGATGATGGAAGATGCGCGTAATATGCCCGCACGACAGGCAGAGTTCGAAAACCTTGTTCTGAACCGTCGCGTTGAAATGTCCAACCCTTTCGTTTCGCGCAAGGTCTGGATGGAAAATGCGGCTGAGCCGAACCGGGACTTCACCAAGCGGGCGGTCTACGCCGGCCTCGACCTATCCGAAACGACCGACTTGACGGCACTGGTTCTTGTCGCACCGGAAACGGTTGAAGGCCAAGTCATCTGGGATGTTCGTCCGCATTTCTGGCTACCGGGCGAGGGATTGGACGCAAAAGCCCGGCTGGATCGCGTCGAATACGATGTCTGGGCGCGAGACGGCTATCTTGACGCTGTCGAAGGCAAAAAATCGATCGAGTATGAGTATGTCGCGCGGCATTTGCGGGATGTGTTCGATGACTACGACGTCAAGAAACTCGCATTTGATAGACACAACTGGAACCAGCTTCGTCCATGGCTGTCAAAAGTCGGGTTCACCGAAGAAGAACTGGAAAACAAGTTCGAGCCGTTCGGGCAAGGCTTTGTTTCCATGTCTCCAGCGCTTCGCACAACCGAAACGTTGCTTCTGAACAATCGGGTTCGGCACGGCAATCATCCGATATTGACCATGTGCGCAGGTAACGCGGTCGTCAAAAAGGATGACGCTGGCAATCGCAAGCTGACCAAGGCGGGAAGCCGAGGCAGAATTGACGGCATGGTCAGCCTTGTAATGGCCCTGTCCGTTGCCGAGGCCGAAGTGCCGCAACCGGCCCAACCTAAATATCAAATGTTTTTCTTCTAAAACGGAGTTCGTCATGGATTTGACGCGCCGCGCCTATTCGCGGATCGAGGTTAAATCGATCAACGGCGATAGGCGCATTATTCGCGGTGTTGCGACCACGCCGGCAGTTGATCGGGTGAACGATATAGTCGAGCCGCTTGGTGTCCGGTTCAAGAACCCGATTCCACTCTTGTGGCAGCACAATCATAGCAAACCAATCGGGCTTGTTAAGTTCGAAACGCCGACAGCGGACGGTATTCCATTTGAGGCTGAGCTACCTGTCGTGAAAGAAGGCGGCATTCTGCGCGACCGCGTGGAAGAGGCTTGGCAGTCCATGGAATACGGACTGGTCAGGGCTGTTTCGATTGGTTTCCGTGCCATCGAATATAGCTACATGGAAAATGGCGGGGTTCACTTCCTCGAAACGGAAGTCTTCGAACTGTCTGCCGTTACCATCCCGACCAACGAACAGGCAATCATCACCAGCGTAGGCAAGAGCCTTAACGCTGAAGCAATCGCGTGTATCAAGCGATTTGAGTTTCCAGCCGACGAAAAGCCTGCACCTGCCGCGCTTGGCAAGAAGGTGCATGTGGCTCGCCTGGCGAAAGAGGCCCGCGATCGGGCGCCCTTCACAATCAAGACAATTCATAGAGTTTAGGAGGCCATTTTGGCTACTATCGCAGAGCAGATCGCGGCTTTTGATGCGCGCCGATCTGCAAATCAGAAGGCCATGGAAGACATCATGGCAAAGGCCGGCGAAGAAGGCGCGACCCTCGACGCCGAACAGCAGGAAAAGTTCGATGAGCTTCACGCTGACAATGACGCAATCGACAAACATCTGGCGCGCCTGCGCGTAGTTGAGCGCTCGGTAGCAGAGACGGCTACGCCAATCGTCGCAAATCAGGTGCAGACCGCCAAGGCAGCTACGGCGCTCCGTAGCGGTGTAACCTTGAAGGCACCGAAAACCGAGCCCGGCATCATGTTTGCGCGTCTCGCCAAGGTGAAGGCGATTTCCAAGCTGGACGTTGTAAACGTTCGAGAAGTCGCCAAGTCACTCTACGGTGAAGATTCGGAAATCTACGGCCTTGTTTCTAAGGCTGCTGTACCGGCAGCGAATACCGGCAATCCAAGCTGGGCTGGAAACCTTATTGGCGAAGAAACCAGTGTGTTTGCGGATTTCGTTGAATATCTTCGCCCGCAGACTATTCTCGGTCGCTTCGGCGCTAACGGCGTACCGTCTCTTCGTCGCGTCCCGTTCCGTGTGCCGCTGATCGGTCAGACTTCAGGCGGTTCCGGCTACTGGGTAGGCGAGGGTAAGGCCAAGCCGCTCACTAAATTCGACTTCAGCCGTACTACGCTGGGTCCAGTGAAGGTGGCAAACATCGCCGTAGTGACGATGGAAGTGCTGCGCGATAGTTCTCCGTCGGCTGAGGCCATCGTCCGCGATCAGCTGGCGGCTGCACTCCGCGAGCGTCTGGATATCGATTTCATCGATCCGGCAAAAGCCGCTGTTGTTGATATCTCTCCGGCATCCATCCTCAACGGTGTTACCGGTATTCCATCGTCTGGCAACACAGCTGACGCTGTTCGTGCTGATCTGAAGAAGCTTTTCGGTGCCTTCATTGCTGCCAACAATGCGCCAACTTCTGGCGTGTTCATCATGGAAGCCACTACGGCGCTGGGTCTGTCGCTCATGACTAATCCCCTCGGTCAGGCAGAGTTCCCCGGCATCACCATGAACGGCGGTACGCTCTCCGGCCTGCCGGTAATTGTATCTGAGTACGTGCCTGACGGAATCGTTGCTCTCGTCAATGCGTCTGACATCTACCAGGCCGATGACGGGGACGTGAATGTCGATATGTCTGACCAGGCTTCGCTGCAAATGGCTGATGATCCGACCGGCGACAGCACTACGCCGACTCCGGCGCAGCTGGTTTCGCTTTGGCAGACCAACAGCGTTGCTTTCCGTGCCGAGCGTACCATCAACTGGGCACGTCGCCGCGCAAGCGCTGTCGCCTATCTCACGGGCGTGGCATGGGGCGAACCGGAAGCACCTGAAGGCGGCGCATAAAGCCCTTTGATTAAGCAATTGCCAGCCGTGGGTTCGCGGCTGGCAGCCTCTCCGGAGATGCACCATGAGACCTACCAATTACCGGACGCGCGCGATGCAATCGTGTGATCCGCGATTTGCAATCATTCTCGGGAAGATTGACCGCGAAGGCGCTAACCCGCCGTCGCCGCAAAATTCCCGGAACAGTGCGCAGCTAAAGAGCCGGAGGCTCAGAAAACGCAATCGGAGCCGTGAGGCAAAGGGCAGCGAATAATGGGATTTATTTCGAAACTGGCTTCCGGCGTCAGTAAAGCCTTGTCGCCCGTTATCAGATCTCGCCGCGGCTGGTTTTCGGTATTGGAGAGCTTTCCCGGCGCATGGCAGCGCAACGTCGAGGTCAATTTCGACAGCGTACTGTCATATCATGCTGATTTCGCGTGCCGGACGCTGATCGCATCTGACATCGCGAAGTTGCGTATCAAGCTGGTTGAGGAAGACGAAAACGGAATTTGGAGTGAGGTTAAGCGCAACCCGTATTCAACCGTCCTGAACAAGCCCAACCATTTCCAGACGCGCATTCAGTTTATGGAAAGCTGGGTACTGTCAAAACTGCAAACTGGAAACACTTACGTTCTAAAGCAGCGCAACGGTCGGAATAAGGTTGTTAGGCTTTACGTGCTTGACCCGGCCCTTGTCACTCCCCTGGTTGCTGACAACGGCGATGTCTATTATCGACTGGATACTGACGTTCTAGCCGGATTGCCGCAATCCATTACGGTTCCCGCGCGTGAAATCATTCACGACCGCTTTAACTGTTTTTATCATCAGCTCGTAGGCCTATCGCCCATCTTCGCAGGCGGCTTGGCTGCCATGCAGGGGCTTGCTATCCAGAATGACAGCACATCATTTTTCCAGAATGGCGCTACTCCGGGCGGCGTGCTGACGGCTCCCGGTGCTATTTCAGATGAAACGGCCGCTCGGCTTCAAAAGCATTGGAATGACAACTATACCGGCAAGAACGCTGGCAAAGTTGCCGTCGTCGGCGACGGTATGAGGTACGAATCGCTCAAGGCTAAGGCGATTGACGCGCAGCTTATCGACCAATTGCGCTGGTCTGCCACTGTCGTTTGCTCGGTCTATCACGTGCCGCCGTATAAGGCTGGCGTTGGAGAGATGCCAGCCAATAACAGTATCGAAAGCCTGAACCTCGAATACTACTCGCAATGCCTGCAAGTGCTGATCGAAAGCATAGAAGAATGCCTCGACAAAGGACTAGGAACTGGCGACGGATTGGGGACTGAATTCGACACCGACAATCTTCTGCGCATGGATACGGTTTCGCAGATGGAGGCCATGGACAAGTCCAAGGGCATCCTGTCCACAAACGAGATGCGGCAGAAGCTCGGCTATAAACCAGTGACAGGTGGCAACAGCCCCATGGTTCAGCAGCAGAATTACAGTCTGGAAGCGCTCGCCAAACGCGACGCGAAGGAAGACCCGTTCGGCAAGTCGCAGGAATCGCCACCGCCAGCACCGCCAACAGAGCCAGAACAGAAACACGTTTCGACCGTTGCTGTTAAGGCGCTATTCGCCGGACAAAGCATCACACGAAAGGCCGCATGATGGACCTACAGAAGATATTCGATGAGGGGTTCGAAGCGGTCAAGGCTTATGTGGACCGCTCGTTTGAGGCTTACGACAGCCGTATCGAGGCACTTGAAAGGCGCGTTGAGGATCTGGTCAACCGTCCGGAACCGATCAGCGTCAAAAGCGCTTTCATTGATCGGGAAGGCAGTCTCGTGCTGACATTCTCGAACGGTGAAACAAAGGAACTGGGCAATGTTGTCGGCGATGATGGCAAGCCAGGTGCCGACGGCCTTGGCTTTGATGATTTGTCTGTCGATTACGACGGGGAAAAAACGCTAACCCTGAAGTTCATTCGCGGCGAGCAGAGCAAGGAGTTCCCTCTGGCGCTGCCAATTGTGATGGACCGCGGCGTCTACAAGGACGGTGCATCATATCAGGCCGGTGACGGGGTGACATGGGCTGGCAGCTTCTGGATTGCTCAGGAAGATACAGCGGATAAGCCGGATACCGGCAAAGGCTGGCGTCTGGCGGTCAAGAAAGGCCGCGACGGCAAGGATGCGAGGGAGAAATAATGGCTGAACTCGTAACGTTGGACGAAGCAAAGCGGCACCTGCGAGTTACGCACGATGATGAGGACGACGATATTAAGTTCCGCATCTCGGCGGCATCGGAAATCGTCCTCGACTACATCAAGAAGCGCGATTCTGACTGGACGACTGACACCACTCCAAAACTCGTTAAGGCCGCCACGCTTCTTGTGCTGGCGGGTTTGTACGAAGACAGAGGCGACGGCGAGGAAGTGCTTTCGCAAGCCAATGGCTACCTCGATCGTCCGGTAACAGCCATCCTCCATCGCTACCGTGATCCAGCACTAGCTTAGGAGTGCGGCATGTGGGTGAAATTCACTGACAAGTTCCAGTTCATCGCATCGCCGCAAGTCACGCTTGGCTATCCTGCAGAATGGGAAGGCAGCGTAACAAAACGCTGCGGTGAACAGGCTATCGCGGATGGCAAAGCTAAACGCATCCCAACCCCTAGACGAAAGGATGCTGATGGCAAAGAGAAGTGAAGCAGGCGCGATGCGCCAGCTTGTTACCTTCCAACGTCGCGAAACAATCAACGATCCGGATGGCGGAACACGCGGTGAATGGGTTGACCAGTTCACCGTACCGGGGAGGCTGGAACCGCGATACGGCAGTAATGCCGAGAGCATCATGGCCGCCCGAATGCAGTCTATGCAGCCGTACAATCTGACCATTCGCAGCAGCGAGCAGGCCCGCATGATTACGGCGTCTTGGCGGGCTTACGACGCTAGGGCAGGTAAAACCGGGGCAGAACCGAACCGGGTTTTCGGAATTAAGACCGTCGTCAATCCGGACGAACGCAACGCTATGCTGGAAATGCTCGTTGTTGAGGGCGAATATGGCTAGGGGTGCAACTATTCTCGGACTGGCCAAGCTCGAGCGGAAATTGAAGCGCCTGCCAGACGTGGCAAAAGAAACCATCAAAGCGGCCATGGCGCAGGGTGCCGACGAAGTCGTTGCCATGATGAAATCGCTAGTTCCCGTCGATGACGGCGACCTACGGGATTCCATCGCCTGGACGTGGGGCAAAAAGCCGAAATACGCGATGACCTTGGCAGCCGTGAAATCCAGCTTGGCGGGCGATCTCACGATCACCATCTACGCCGGCAATTCGAAAGTTCGCTACGGTCACCTTGTAGAATTTGGCACCGCCCCGCACATCGTCGGCGGCATGTTCGCGGGCGCGCAGCACCCGGGCGCCAAGCCTTCGCCTTTCTTCTGGGTGTCATGGCGGGCCAACCGCAAGAAGGTGAAAAGCCGGGTTCGGCGAGCAATCACCAAGGCGGCCAAACAAGTCGCAGCGGGGCAATAGCAATGGACCCTATACAAGAGTTGCAGAGCGCGGTTATCCCGCGCCTGCGCAGCTTCCCTGCGCTTGTTTCACTGATCGGGCAGCGCAGTTACGATAATCCGCCCACAAACGACCAAGGGCAGGTCGCCCCGTCGATTTTTCCCTACGTCAGCGTCGGGCCATCCAGCTCCACGGCTGATGACGCCGATTGTGTCTATGGGCATGACATTATTTTCCAGATCGACGTTTGGTCGCTGGAACTTCCACAAAGGCAAATGCGCGAAATTGCGAACGCTGTTCGCTTGGCGCTGAGAGACTGGGAACCAACCCTGTCAGACAACGCGCTTGTCGATTTCCGATACTGGCGCACCGACTACATCAAGGACGGCGCAATTAATCATGCGTCTGTCCGCTTCACGGCGTTCATCGAGCAGCCTTAGCGCTTCACCGCCGATCACCCTCAAAAGCAATTTGCGGCCGCCATTGAGCGGCCTTTTTCGTATTGGAGCACTCCATGGCTCAGGCCACTACCATTAAAGGCGGTAAGGTCCGCGTTAAGCTTGGTGATGACGCAGCGCCTATTGCCTACATCGCACCCTGCGGGCTGACACAGCGCAGTCTGACTCTGACCAAGAACCTCAATGAAGTTTCTATCCCGGATTGTACTGACCCGGATAAGGTGGACTGGATTGGCCGTGACGCAGCGTCTCTATCGATGAGCATCAGTGGCGAAGGCGTCCTTGCTTCGGAATCTATCGAGGCTTGGCTTGACGCTTGGGAAAGCATTGATTCCGTGCCCGTGCAGGTCGAAATCGTTTTCCCCGCCACGACTTACACCTATACCGGCAAGATGCATGTCGAAAACCTCGAAGTCGGCGCCAACAATGGCGAGCGCGCAACCATCAATGTTTCGATGCAGTCGGACGGCGAAATGGTCCGCGCATCGGCTGCGACGGCTCCGTAATGAGCAGAGACGCTAAGATTGAACTCGACTGGGCGGATGGTACTTATACCTTCCGCCTCGGGTGGGGTGAGTTAGAAGCACTGCAGGAAGCTTGCGACGCCGGCCCGTGGGTCATTCTGGAGCGGCTATTCACCAAGCAGTGCCGAATTGGCGACATCGCCCATGTTATCCGGCAGGGGTTGATTGGCGGAGGCTTGGAGCCGACGGCGGCCACGAAACTCGTGCGCACCTATGTCGAGAGGCGTCCGCCGCTCGAAAACCTGGTTTTCGCGACTGCCATTCTAAAAGTTGGAATTATGGGAGCGCCAGAGGAACCAGTGGGGGAGCAAGAGGCGGCAAATCTGGCGGAGAACAACTCGACGCCCTCCCCAATGGAAAAATCAGATTTGCCGCAGTCTACGGCAACGGTGCGGCGCTCGGCTACACGCCGGAAGAGGTAGGGCGCATGTCAATGTGGAAATTTCTGGCGGCTGTTGACGGGTATGTCAGAGCCAATTCCACAGATGACGGTAAGGGGCTGTCGACGGCCGAAGTCGATGAGCTTTTTGACTGGATTACGGCTGGCTGACGTATTCTCGACCGAGAAGCATCAAGGGCACTGAAATCAGCGTTGCAATGGCTCCAGCTACAATCACTGCATGATAGAGGCTTACGTCAGGAACTGACGTGAGCCCAGTGCCGCGTAAGGATTCAAGATACGAGACCAGCCATTGGCGTGTGCCGATGCTCATAAGGGGCCCAACAAGAAAAAGGGCAACGCCAAGTTTGCCCATCCCCGTCAGTCTTTGTCTCAGAACCATCTAACGCCCTCCGCCGCGAATTTTCCCTACAATATATCAGGACGTGATCTGGCATGGCAACTGACATCGAGAAGTTGGTCGTCCAACTGTCGGCCGATTTCAAATCATTTGAAAGGTCGTTGGCTAGGGCGAACAATATCACCAACGCGCAATTCAACGCCATTGAGCGACGCGCGCGTTCGCTCAACAGAAATCTTGACGGTATTCTTGGAAATACGTTTCGCAACCTTGCCGGGCCCGCCGCTGGCATTGGCGCGGCATTGGGCACTCGCGAAATTATCGAATACGCTGACGCGTGGACTGAAGCTGGCAACAAGATCCGTGCCGCGGCTCAGATCGCGGGCGTACAGACCAGAAGCCTAAACCAATTGAAGGGCGGTGCGAACGCGGCGAGAGTCGATCTGACAACCTACGTCGATCTTTATGCCAAACTCATCCGTTCGGCATCGGCTGTGGCTAAGTCCGAACAGGAAATCGCGACTGCAACAGATATTGTAACTAAGGCATTTAAGGCTGGCGGCGCCAGTACGCAGGAACAAATCGCAGGCATCCTGCAGTTGTCTCAGGCGTTGGGCTCAGGTGTCTTGCAGGGCGATGAACTTCGCTCCATCCGCGAAAACGCGCCGATCATCGCTAAGGCGATTGCGGATGAGTTCAAGGTCTCGATCGCAGGGCTGAAGAAGCTCGGCGAGGAAGGTAAGCTCACGACCGACCGCGTTTTCAAGGCTATTCTGAACGCGCAGAAGCCGATCGAAGCTGCTTTCGCTGCAACAAATGCAACGATCAAAGATGCGTTCACCCGCATCAATAATGAGTTCACCGCCTATATTGGTAATGCCGATCAGTCTGCAGGAGCGAGTGCAAGGTTAGTGCAGGCACTGCAGTATCTTGCCGACAATTTCAAGGATGTAGCCGACGCCGCAGTAGCATTCGCAACGGTTGCAATCGCCGCTCTGACTGGTCGCGCCCTTGGCGGCATGGTTCTCGGTATTGGCAATGTCGTATCGGCGCTTGGTGCGCTATTGACGGCATTCCGTGCTGGTATTCCTCTCGCGGCAAGTTTTAGCGCGGCCCTTGGCCCTATTGGGCTGCTTGCAGGAGCAGCTGCCGCTTCTTTGTATCTGATGTCAGATCGGCAGACAGATGCAGAGAAGTCTGCGAAGGCTCATCAAGCCGCGGTCAAGGAACTGAGCTTCCAAATTGAAAACCTCGACTACGCTAATAGCGAAGCCGTAGCATCGACCCGCAGTAAAATTGCCGCCGATCTAGATGCGGCTAAGTCCGCATTGGTGCGTGCGAAGGCTGAGCGCGAGCTGGCTGCTGCTATAATCAAGGAAGAGATCAACCCTTCAATGTCGTTGCTACCGACTCCGGAAGCAACGGACGTTCAGAACACTGTCGATAATAGCCCTGCCGTTAAAGACCGTCAGGACCTTATTGATAAACTGGAAGAGCAGATCAAGGACTACGAGGGTAAGCAGCAGCTCTTCGAAGACTATGTGAGCGGTAAGAAAAAGCCAGTTCGCAACACAGAAGGTTACGGCGGCGGCATCCCGGTAACTCCGGACGACAAGAAGAAGGGGCGAACGAAGAAAACCCCTGCTGAGCGCTTTGACGATAACGTTCAACGTATCACCGACCGCACCGCTGCACTTGTTGCAGAGACCGAGGCACAGCGTCAGATCAACCCGCTGATCAACGATTATGGCTATGCCATGGAAAAGGCACGCACAGAGCAGGAACTGCTCAATGCGGCGCAAAAGGCGGGCGTGGCGCTAACACCGGAACTGCGAGCACAAATTTCTGCTACGGCAGATCAGTGGGCATATGCCAGTTCTGAGGCTGAAAAGCTTGCTGAAGCACAGAACAAGATCAAGGAAAGCGCCGAAGATATGGCGTCTTTCCAAAAGGATCTCGTCGGCGGGATCGCCAGCGATCTGATGAACGGCGCCAGTGCTGCGGAAACCTTTGCCAACGCGCTTGGAAAGATCGCAGACAAACTGCTCGAGATCGCACTGAATTCGATCTTCGACGTCGACAAAGGCGGCTTCAATATTTTCAGCGCTCTGGGCGGAATCTTCCGCAAGGACGGTGGCCCGGTAAAGCGTGCCGGTGGCGGAATTGTTCGCGGTCCTGGCGGGCCACGCGGCGATAAAATCCCGGCGATTCTGAGCGACGAGGAATTCGTCGTCAACGCGGCAGCTACGAAGCGCAACCGTGCTCTGCTGGAAGCCATCAATAGCGGTGGCGTTATCGGACTGAAAGACGGCGGGTCACCTTTGCGCGCGCCATCCATGCCGATCCTGAAAGCCCCTTCGCGACAGAGTGCGGCGGGTGCCATGCGGGTCGATGTAGGCGTTTCTGTCGATAATGACGGCAACCTGCAAGCCTACGTTCAGAACGTATCTCGAAAGACCAGTCAGAGTGCAATCCGGTCTTATGACAAAACCGGGCCAGCGCGCCTGAAACGCGACAGCAGGCAAGCCAATATGCGGGGGATGGTATGATCGATCTTGTTTCGACGGTTCGTTTCCTGCCGTCCTATCCGCTGCTTAACAGCCCGGTCAGTATGTCCAAATACGGCAACCGGGCAATTTCCTTTGTCGAATATGCTGACCCGTATCGAACGATCGATATGGAAACCGTACCGATGAAAGCTCGCGAAGCTGTGGCGCTTCAGGCTTTCATCGCGTCGGCACGTGGTGGCATGGAAACGATCGTCTATCGGCCAACCCATATCTGTATTCCGCAAGCCTACTGGGGCAACCCCGACGATCCTCATATCACCGGCACCGCTTCACGCGGCACGGTGACGAACGGCAGACAGGTGCAGCTAACAAACGTCGTTCCGGGCCTGATCCTGATGCCGGGTGATTTGCTGTCGTTCACAAGCGGCACGTATCGCCAAATGGCACAGGTCACCGTCGGCGCAACGGCGGCAAGCACTCAGATGACCGTCACAGTCGATCAGCCGATTGCCTCCTATATCGCGGCTGCTGCCGTCGTCAGGTTCAAAAAGCCTGAACTGAATACCCGCCTTGTGCCGGGATCGTTCCAGATGAGCCGTGGGCCGTTTCCTACCGCTTCATTTCAGTTGATGGAGGTGCCACGCTAATGGCTTTCCCCACGCGACTACAACAGCTTCTTGCAGAAGGTCGGATTGTCATTCGCTCGATGGGCGATTTCATGTTCGGGACGGGGACCTGGTATATGTGGAATGGCATGTCGGAACTGGTCTGGAATGGGAACACTTATCTTCCAAACCAGCTTATCGGGATTGAAGAACCGCCATTTGAAATGGGTTCCGAAGCGCTTCCAATCACCATCACGATGCCAGCGGCGGCAGATTTCGGTATCACGCCAGACAAACTCGCCCAGATTGAAAGCCTCGATTACAAGGGCAGAACAGTCATCCTGTACGATGCCTATTTCGATCCGGACACGCGCCAACTGTTGCATGTCGAGCCGATGTATCGTGGCTATATCGATACCATCGATCATGCCTTCGACAACGGCGAATTCGTCCTGAAAGCCAACATCGAAACCACGGCACTGGAAAATCACCGGGACGGATACCGGACTGCCTCCCACGAGGATCAACAGTTGGTTTCGCCTGGCGATAAGTTCTTCGAATACGCCTCGACAGTCCGACGCGAAAATTTCCACATCACGGCACCGTAAACCATGCGACACCACGACTGGGAAAAACGCCTTGTGGCTACCACAGAGGCGCACCTGAACACGCCTCTGGTCTGGGGGCAGTCCGATTGCATTCTGACCGCTGCGGACGCCGTAGAGGCTGTTCTGGGCGATGATCCGGCCAAGGATATCCGCGGCAAGTACAAGACCAAAACGGGTGCTTATCGCCTCATCAAGCATCGCGGTTTCAACTCCGTGCCTGAAGCTGTCTCTAGCTTGTTCGAGGAAATCCCCGTTGCATTGGCACAGCGTGGTGATCTCGGCGTTTATGAAAACACAGCCGGGTACTTCTGTGAATACGGGTTCGCCGTGAAAGGCGAGGATGGCTTGCGCTTCCTGCCCAGAACCATAGCCGAGAAGGCTTTCAAGGTTTCCTGATGAAATATCTCCTGGTGCTTTTATTCGTGCTGCTGGCTGGCCCAGCGGCAGCAGATCCCATTACGCTGGTAATCGGCGCTATCGGTTCTGCTGGATCGTGGCTGTTCGGCGGCACGGTCCTTGCCAATCTGGTATTAGGAGGGTTGGCTGCGGCTGCAAAGTACGCACTGGGCGCGATGCGGCCAAAGCCAAAAGCAGAAGCCTCCAAAACTGAAACCCAGTATGGCGAAAACCTCGTCAGAGAAGTGGGCTTTGGCACGTTCGGCACCATGGGCCATCACGTCTACCGGAACGCCTTCGGCAAAGGCAATCGGATGGTTCAGGACGTTTACAAGCTCTCGGATTTCCGTTGCGTTGAATTGCTGCGTGTTCAGATGGACGGGGAGTGGAAGAACCTCTCGCCAAACGAGGAAACCAAGTATGGCGACACGTGGGGCCGCAAGGTTCTCGGAGTTCACGAGGGCGGCGAAGTCTGGGTGAGATTTCATGCTGGAACCATGGATCAGGCGGCAGACCCGCAACTGATCGCCCATGCAAATCCGGCTGGCCGCTGGACGCCTGCGCATCGCGGCGCTGGCTGTTGCTATGTCGTAGTCACGTCACGCATGGAGGCCGATAACCTCACGTCACCGGCTAGCCTGATGTTCGAGGTTCGGGGCGCTCCGCTTTACGATCCGCGCTTTGATACGACTGTTGGAGGCTCCGGCCCCCAGCGGCAGAATGACCAGAACACCTGGGCCTACTCCGACAACCCCGCCGTGATGATGTTCAATCTAGAGCGAGGCATCTACAACGGCACGGAAAAGATCGTCGGTCGCGGCACGGCTATGAGCCGGTTGCCTTTGTCCGAGTGGTTCACCGCTATGAACATCTGCGATGAAATCATGCCGGACGGCAGCAAGCGCTATACCACTGCATTGATCGCTTCGTCCGGCGATGGCATCACGCATGATAGCAACATGACGCCGCTGCGCGAAGCATGTGCCGGCTCATGGGTGGAAAGCGTGTCCGGTGAATATCCCATCGTAGGCGCAAATCAGGCCGTTGTTGCGACAATCACCGATGACGATATCAACTGGGAAAAGCCGTTCACGCTGTCGCTGACGCGCCCGCGTGCCGAACTCGTGAACACAGTTGCGGGCAACTATATCAGCCCGGATGCATTCTATGAAACCGTGCCGCTTGCAACGCGTATCGATGAAGGCGCTCTGGCACTCGACCGGGAACGCCTTGCGTCAAAGGTGGACTATACGGCTATCACGGATCATCGCGTCGGTGACCGGCTGGCGGATATCGCGATCCGGGCGTCTCGTTATCAGGCGAACGGCCAGTTCACCATTCATCCGAAGTTTCTGGAACTGAAGGTCGGTTCGTGGGTCAATTTTCAATCTGACCGCTACAACTTCACCAAGACATTCCAGATACTGTCGAAGGGGCTTGGCGCCCTGGGGGAAGATGGACCGCGTGATGTTGCTGTCACCCTTCAGGAAGTCGGCAACGGCATCTTTGACCCGACGGCATATGAAACCAATCCGCCTGTACCGATCCCGGTTGGTCCTCCCGACTATCTGGGCGAGGTTCAGGGCTTCTTCGTCATCCCGAACAAAGTCGTGGGCGATGACGGCGACGAATATCCCGGCATTCGCTTGCTGTGGGATGCCATTGACGACGTGACGGTGGCGGGCGTCGAGATACAGTACTGGCCGGACAATGACCCCACACAGGTCTTCAACGACTATGTGACGAGAGACGTAACCGTTGTCCAGATATCGAACGGTCTGACCCGACTGTCTGACTGGTGGGTTAGGACCCGGTTGCGCGTGGCATCTGGGACACGTCCTGTTGCGTGGGCCGCTGCGGTGAAGGTGACAACACTGGACGTTCGCGGCGACGAAAGCCCGGTCAATTACGGTCGGCTCGACGGCGACGTGAAGGGCCTTGTCAATTGGATGACCGATGACCGGCGCGAGATTATTCGACAGGCGCAGGAAAATGCCACCGGCACAGCCGACGACGCGCTCAAGGGGTTTGCGAACGTTCTGCGTCTTAACCAGCAACTGACAAGCACATTTGGTTCTGCAAAGGCACAGTGGAAGCAAGATATCTTTGTTGCCACCGGGCCGAACAGTGCCATTGGTCAGCAACTGACCGAAATCAATGCGCAACTGTTCACCGACGACGGCGCAAGCGTCATTGATCTGATGCAGGCCCGTGTTGATGGCGTCGAAGGCGATGTAACTGCCATTTCCAACGCGCTGACCGAAGTAAACGCTTCTGTTGATGGC
>Ga0164243_10002600_pt1 | contig 29669 bp, 32 predicted proteins | sample OricompcompostOP_FD_108781 | JGI IMG/M metagenome (GOLD analysis project Ga0164243, IMG submission 108781) | Organic Plus compost microbial communities from Emeryville, California, USA - Original compost - Organic plus compost (OP) | ecosystem: Engineered > Solid waste > Mixed feedstock >... | reverse complement strand
TGGGATCGCATGAGGTATGACGACGGCTGCCAACGGCGGGCGCGGGGCCCCAATCGCCAGGAGGGAATGTCCCGCGCTGCGTGGGCTAGTCAGGTTTCGGGAAAGTGGTCGGTTACAATTGGAAGCGCCTGGGCATTATCCAGCGGGCTGCGATCGTGACGGCTCCGCAGGCGGTAAAATACCAGAAGACGATATAGAGCGGGTCATTCACGCGGCAGCAGAAGGCGAAGATGAGCGCGCCGCACGTGCCGGCTGCCAGACCGGATGCAAGCGCGCTTCTCTCTGGATGTGTAGGCGCACCACGCCGCATCAGTACGGCTAGCAGGGCCATAACCGGCACCGAAAGCACGATGATCGAAGCAGCGCAGAGCAGTCCTTCGACCGGAGAAAGCCGGTCAAGAAGAGTAGGCTGGTTCGCCGGGCCGGGGTCGATGAGGAGTCCCGTGACTATTGCTGCAACCGCGAGAACAACCACGAGGGCCAGTCCCTTGCGCGGGGAGAACGCGGGAGAAAAGGACCGGACCGCGATCACGAAGCTGATGATAGCCAGCACCGCCAGGCTGCCTAGTTTCCAGAACATATAGGGGGAACCGATCATCTGCCCCATGTCCGGCCGCATCAGGCCCAGCCCAAGGATCAGAGCCAGTTCAGTGAGGCCGAGCCCGATCAGCATGGCCACCTCGCGCGTCACGCTGCGCCGCCTGACGGGCGCAAGACCAGCTGACAGCTCGAGGATCAGGGCATCATTCGACATCGTCGGTATTCTCTATGAATGCGGTCAGGCGGGCGAGGCCGCGGTGGATGTTCATCTTGACGGCCGAGAGGGAGAGGCCGGTTTCCTGCGATGCCTCCTCGAGGCTGTAACCTTGCAGCTTGACCAGTGCGATGACCTGCGCCTGCGCCGGCCGCAGTTCTTCCAACAGGCTGGCGAGAACCGAGGCGCTCATAATCGACACCTCGTGATCGCCGACCGACAGATGCTCGGGCAGTTCCTCCGTGGGGCGACGACCCAGGCTGCGAAGCTGGTCGATCCACTTGCGCCGCGCGATTGCCGCCAACCAGGGCGCGAAGGGATAGCGTGGATCATAGGTATGACGCCGCCTGTGAATGGCGAGCAGTGTCTCCTGAACGGCGTCGTCTACATCGCCTAAAGGCAGCCGTCGCTGGAAGTAGCGCTGCGACCAGTTCGCGACTTCGCTCAGCAACCGGCGATATGCGCCGCCATGACCATCCTGCGCTGCGGCCATCAGCCCGGCCCATTCATCCGGAAAGGCCTCGGATAGCGCCCGGTTGGGCGAAAGGCGCGTTGTGTCTTGGGACACATCGGGCTTCAACCTGAAGGGAAAACGCGGTCGCATGATCTCATATTCGTAGCGGATGAGGGGAAAGTCACCGCGCAATAGTCAAATAAAGCAAACCTGATCCTGCAAATGCCGGCCGTCCGATCAGATGTGGGCGCTCGGCATCAACTGCGATTGCTCACCACCTCCAGCAGGAGCTTCGCAAGCTGCACGGGCTGGTCCAAATGCGCGAGATGCCCTTGGTCCGGCAGCCATACGGTCTGCGCCGTAGGCAAGTTCGCAGCCACAAGGCTGGCTGTCGTGCCATAGGGCCCAAGATTCCGGTTCCGTTCGCCGATGATGACCGTCATTGATGCCGGACCGGTTGCAAACGCGGAAAAGGCTGGGCGGTGGTTATTGATCGCGGAAAGCTCGATCGCCGCAGGAACGACAAGAGTCTTCAGCTTGCCCCAGGCCCGCGTGTCCCGCAGCGCATCGGCATGCTGCTGCGGGGCGTGGCCCACCTTCGTGAGGACGAGTTCCACCGCGCGGTCCAGGTCGTCACTGTCGATCGCCCGCCAGATCGGCTCCATCGCATCGACCGCGAAAGGACCGCACACAGGTTCGTAAAGCACTACAGAGGATATGTCGGTACGTCCCACGGTTGCTTCGAGCGCCAGCAGCCCTCCATAACTCCAGCCGATGAGATGGAACGGCGCCTGCAGCGATGACAGTGCATCCCGTACATCCTGCACTTCGTCCGGCACTTTAGAATCCCGTGGCATGGATTCGCTCGGCGCTCGCCCCACGCGATTGATGATCGCCACCGACAGCGCGGTACTCAGGGCATTGCCGACAGCAAGCCATTCGGTGGCATCGGCCATAGCGCCCGGCACGATCACAAGCGTGCCACCCGCACCTTCTCTTACCAGCATCGAAATACGGTTGACCCGATTCCAGTGGAAAGCTTTCATCTCGTCCATCGCCCTAGCTCTTCATATCAGGCCGCGAATCCGCCATCGATCGTGTGCATTGCGCCCGTGATCCCGCGCGCCTGCGGGCCGGCGAGATAGAGCGTCAGGCTCGCCACTTCGTCGACGGTGCCGTAGCGCTTGATCGACATCGGCCCGAGCATGCCCGCCGCGCGCGAGCCCTCGGCCGGGTTCATGTCGGTGTCGGTAGGGCCGGGCTGGACCACGTTGACCGTTATGTCACGCGGGCCCATGTCGCGCGACAACCCTCGCGCCATGCCTTGCACCGCCGCCTTGGTCATCACATAGGCCGCGAGTCCGGTGAACGGCATATTGTCGGCGGTGTCGGACCCGATGACGATTATTCGCCCTCCGTCAGGCATTAAGCGCGCTGCTTCAACACTGCCGAAATAGGCGCCGTTGACGTTGACGTCGATCATCCGTTCGACTTCGTCGGCGACAAGCATCAGCGGATCGCCGAAAACCAGCAGACCGGCATTATAAACGAATATATTGATCGGCCCGGCATCACGGATCGCCGCTATGAGCTCTTCGCGTTCGCCGGCATCAGCCCGAACTGCCTGCGCGCCGGTTTCGGTGGCGAGCTGGTTAGCCGCATCCGCCGAGGCGGCATAGGTGAACAGGACTCTTGCACCGGCTGCGGAAAAACGCCGCACGATCGCGGCGCCGATGCCGCGGCTGCCGCCGACGACGAATACCTTATGATCAGAAAATTCCATCGTGCTCGTCCTTTGAATACGGAAGGGAGCTAGTTTGTCGATGTTCGGCCGTTGCAGCCCACACCCGACGCAGTTGCCGACGCGGTCAGAGCGGGATGCCGATGATGCGGGAGACGGTGGCGTCGGTGAATCGGAGGACATCTTCCATCACCGCCGCGGTTTCGGCGGATGCAAGCGCCGCGTGCAGCGCGGTTTCATCGCGAAACCGGTAGATCCCCACGGAGACATCGTCTGCGTCGGCGTCGCGGGGAAAGAAGGCGTTGGCGCTTTCCGGTCCATGCTGCTGCCAACACGCGAGCGCCAATGGCAGGTGAACGTCGACATAATGGTCGCGATCGAAATATGTGCCGCCGCTGCAGTTCACTATCATGGTTGTATTTGCCATGCCGAGTATTTGGGCTGATTAAATTTGATCGTAAACTTACAGGACCGCACATTCGCCGTTCAATTATGTGGGTGGAGGTGAAACTGTGCCTGACCGGCAAAGGAGGAGCTTGAAGGTAGGTTGCGGTTCTCCGCATCGATGGCGCGGTTGATTTTGAGGTGGCCGAACATGCGCTCGATCTGATTGCGCTGCTTGTAGAGCGACCGGGAACGACGGCTTCGATTTTTCGTTTGGCGAGGTCGACACGGATGGCATCGGCACCGTAGCCCTTGTCGGCAAGCAAAGCGACCGGGGCACAACAGGCAGATCAGGGCGTCATATGCTTAGTCTGGCACCTCGCCCACCGTTAGGTGGAAGACGAGCAGTCGTCCGAGGGCATCAGCCAGATAGTGAAGCTTACTGCTGACCCACCGACAAACCGGTCATCCGAAGCAGGCCTGGCCGTTCTCAATAGTTGCCTATCATTCAGGCCAGCGTGGGGCGTCCTATGGGCGTGTTCCTACCACCCATGATCTCTGCGGCGAGGGGCAGAATGCAATCACGCGTCAGCGGGGCATAGTGCCGCGTGCCTCTCGGCGGGATGCAGTCACAAGGTAAGCACGGCCGCAGTCATTTCATGAAAAACTGCACCGGAACAACCAGCTCGATGACCGCTTGCCCCGGCTGCACGCCCTCAGGTGGCTTGGGCAGCGGTTGCGCGCGCCTGGGCAACGCGACCGCCTCGCGATCAAGCGACGGATAGCCCGAGCTGCGTTCAAGGCTGACGGACAGCACCTTGCCATCTCGATCCATCACGAAGCGGATATAGGGCACGCCCTGTTCACGCCGGGACATGGACCAGGGCGGGTAGCGCTTCTTCCGATTGAGCGCGGCCAGAACCTGGCCTTCCCATGTCGGCTTGTCGGTGCTGAGCTGCGGGGCAGGTGGCGCGGGCTTGACTTCGGGTGCCGTCGTTTTCTCGACTGGAGGGCCGGGATCGGGAACCGGCGTTGGAATCGGGACAACAACGGGATTGTCGCTGCTAAGCCGGATTTCGGGCGGCTCGATCTTCGGCCGCTCCGGTTCCGGCAGCGGCTTTTTCCTCTCCATCTGCTCTGGGCCTGGCGGAATTTCGCGTTCCGGCTCTGGCGGGCCAGCGGGCGGAGCCACATCGAACACGCTGAGTGTCACGACTGGCGGCGGCGCGCTGTAGGTTTGCCATGTAATGAACATGCAGCCCAGGATCAGCAGGGCGACCGCTCCGACACCGCCTATGCCGAACAGACGCGTGCTCCATCTTGTCGGCTGATCGGCATAGCGTGTGGAATGTTGCCACACCGGCGCGAAGCGGGGTGCCAGCGATCCCGGCGCGACATGTCCGGCATCCTCTGGTGAAGCGGGCAAGCCATGACGATCGAGATTATGCAGCAGAATCATGCAACCCCGTTCATTCGGCGGGGACCATCACCGGCTCTCGCGGCGCTGTGCGGTCCTCAGCCTTTCGGATGGACCAAATGCTATCGGCGGGACCGTTCCTGACCCGCCGCGTCGTAGCGACAGCCATCCATGCGAAGCAAAGCGCGCCGATGAAAGCCACTGCATCAACGCCAATGGTCGCTACGCTGCCATGCGCCCACATACTGAGCGCCGGGAACAGCAGCGCGGCCAGCGTGGTCAGCGGGATGGCCATCGTCGCGGCGGCGCACAGCCACAGCAGATGCACCGCCGAGCGCGCCGCGCCCCATGCGAAAGCCCATGCGACCGAGCCGAGAAACGCCACGTAATAGATCAACTGATGCCAGTGATTGAGATCGCCGACGCGGCCATGCAGCCACTTGGCGGCGACAATGGTCAGCGAAAGGCCCGCGACGCAGCCAAGACAGACGCCCACCGTCGCGCTGCCCAAAAGGCGCGTCGAACGCGATTGCTCGACCTCGCCGTACTTGCGCGCCTTCTTCCGGCGTGTCTCGATCCACAGCAGGTTGCCCGAATAGAACAGCCACGCACCGGAAAATCCAAGAAAGAAATAGGCCCATGTAATCGTCGCGCCTTCATACTGCCCGGTGTGCAGGCCGTAGAAGGTCTCCGACGCGCGCCGATCCGGGTTCTGACGCGATGGGCGCGTGCTGTCTTTGAGCAATTCGCCGGTCACGGCACTGAGCATGACGCCGCCCTGATGGGTATCTCCGACATAGCCATGCTCGGCGCCGGGGACTCTCACCGAAGCGGCCCTGTCTCCGAAACTCTTGAAGATCATGGCGGTGGGCTCAAAGTCGGGCGTCTGCACTTTGAGCTTTTGAAGCAACTGCGAAGGGGCCATCATCGGTCCCGCCTTACCGATCGGCTCTGGCGCTCTGAACTGCTCATTATCGCGGTTGTCCAGGATCGCTTGCCTGCCGCCGAAAATTACAGCTTCTTGCGCGAGCCAAAGTTCGTCGCTGAAACTCAATGCGGTTGCAGTTATCGCCATCGCGATGTGAAACGGGAGTGCGGTAATACCGACGACATTGTGAGCGTCCAACCACATGCGCTTGAGGTTCTTGCCGACACGCAGCGCGAAGAAATCCTTCACGAGCGATGGCAGCAGCACGATCACGCCCGCGATCAGCGCCACGCCGTAAAGCAGCGAAACCATCCCCATGAAATACTTGCCCCAAGGATCTGGAATCCCAACCCGCCTGTGGATGTCATCAATGAACTCCGCCAGTTCGGACGGCTCTTCCTGCTGCCGCGCCAGCAGGGTGCCATCGGGCTTGAGTGTCGCCCACCATTGAACGTGCCCATGCGGCTGACCCGCCTCATGTGGCTCGTCCTGCTCCCAAGTCACCCGAGCAGGCTCGTTCTCATGCCCCAGCAGATGCAGCTTAATTCCTTCCTCCCGCGCTTGAGGATGCGCGGCGGCTACCAGTTCGAGGAGACGGGGCGCATCGTCCAAAGGAACCGCCGCCACGCCCACGGCGGGGGGTGACGCCCAGCGCGCGATCGGCTCCTTGAACATGGTGAGCGCGCCTGCATAGAAGGCGATGAACAGCGCGAAGCCGCAACTGATGCCGGTCCATGTATGGACGGTCTTGTAGGTTTTGATGATGTCGGCGCGGATCATGTCACCCTCACCCGAAGAAATAGAAGCGGCAAGCAAACAGCGCCGCGAAGGCGATGAGGTTCGCTGCGCCGAGCCACGCCCAGGCAGCGCGACCGCTGCGAAACAGGAAGCAGGAGCCGAACACTGCGATCCAGACGAACACTTCCAGATAGCGCATCAGTGAATAGCGCCCGCCTGACGCATCGATGCCCCCCGGACCCAGGTAGGCGTAGAGGCCGACCAGCGAGAGCGCGAGGCCCAGACCGAGGATGGCACCGGCGATGGTCTTTCCCCACCAGTCGGGACGGATTTCGCTCGCCACGTCAGTCCCTCCGGCGCGCTGCGCGAAGCGCGGCGATGTAGGGAAAGGCGAACAGGCATACCATCGCGACATGTAGGGTTACGAAGAAACCAGCCAAGGGCCGCAAGGCCGCGATCCATGCGGCAAGACCAGTCGTCAGTAGCAGACCGCTAGCGCCCCAAAGCGGCGTTCGCGGGAGAGACCGCGAGCGCCATTTTTGATTTGGGCTTGCAAGGTAGATGCAGGCGCAACCGAGAATGGTCAGCGCCAGTGCCAGGACCACGATCATGGCTCAAAAACCGAATGTCGCGGAGAGCCGGAAAGTCCGCGGCGCGCCGAGTTGAATATATCTGAAGTTCGTTGCCGACCAATAGTCCTTGTTGAACAGGTTATCGACGTTGAAGCGGACCGTGATGGGCTTGTCGTTCCATGGCGAGACGAAGACATAACGTGCACCGAGATCGACGAGGGTCCATGAAGGGATCTTCAAGTTCTCGTTGTCGCTGCTGACCACTTGGTCGCCGGTGTAGGTGACGCGGCCGGTCAGCGTCAGGCCTAGCAGAAACGGCGTATCCCATTCGCCGCCGACCACAGTTCGGATGCCGGGGATGCCAGCTTCCCTGTTGCCGTCATAGAGACCATCCTGGGTCTTCGTCTGGATGCCGTCGAGCAGGGTGACACCGCTCATCAGGCGAACGCCGGGCATCAGCTCGCCATAGGCGTTCAGCTCGATACCGCGATTGCGCACCTCGCCGTTCAGCGCCAGTGTCGGAAGGCCGCCGTTAGGATCGGGAACGTCAATCGTGTTCGGCTGGGTGATCTGGAACGCCGCCAGCGTTGTTGTCACCGTGCCCCAATCGACCTTGACGCCCGTTTCGTACTGTTTGCTGACATAGGGCGGAAATACCTCACCAGAATTCGCGTACGACGTGCCGACGATGGTTCCCCGCTGCAGATTTTCTATATAGTTGGCGTAGAGTGAGACATTTTCCCATGGCTTGACGACCAGCCCTAGAGCCGGAGTCCATGCGTTGCTCTCATAACCGGAGGTTTTGGCGCCGGTCGTCGTGTTGAAATTGCTGGATTTGACTTCCTGGTAGCGGATGCCTGCGGTGAACTGGATCCGCTCGTCGAGGATCGACAAGGTGTCGGCGACGCCGATGCTGGAAACGCGGCTTTCGCTTGTTTTCTTTGGATCGCCGGGATCAGCGATGGACGGCGCGGGACCGAATATCGGATTGTAGAGGTTCGTGGTGTAGATATATGGCCGGATTTGCGTTCCCGCCTCTCCAGTCTCCATTTCGGACTGCGACAGGTTGAGGCTGAGGGCATGGTTCACCGGCCCGGTCGTGACCTTGGCCCTCAATCCGCCCTGCATGGACAGCACGTCATAGGCAAATTTCGAGTATTCGAGGTTAGTCCACCCATAGGTTCCGCTCGTATCGAGCAGCTTCGGTTGGCTCGGGCCTATGAGTGAGAAATCCAGTTTCTGCTTGCCGATGGCGGCATAGGCCGTGACATTCTCGGCAATGTCGACTTCACCCCGCACCATGCCTAGCGTTAATCTGCTGGGTTGTTCGCTCCACACGGGGTTGAGGCTGGTTCCGCCGTCGGGGGCTTTCGGAACGAAGACGATGCCGCCGCCGATCCCGCTAACGACGAGCTGCTGTGTAATCTGGGGGCTGGCGTCATCCGACTGATGCGCGAAATCAGCGGATATCCGAACGCGCTCGCCGCGATAGTCCAGATTGATCGCCGCCGATCCCACTTCTGCGGAGATCGGGTTCACCGGCGTATCGCCCTTGCGGTACGCTCCGTTGACGCGAATGCCGAACTCCTTGTTCGCGCCGAAGCGGCGGCCGACATCGAGATGAGCGCCAAGCTGCAAGCGGGAGCCATACCGCGCGGTCAGCTCGGTGAGCGGTTCGTCGCCGGCCTGCTTGGTGACGAGGTTGTAAGAGCCACCGGTACCGCCTGCCCCGGATGCCGCCATGCCGTTCAGCAGAGCGCTCGGCCCCCTCAGCACCTCGACGCGCTCCATGTAATCCATATCCGGCGAACGCAACGGAGACATGCCCGCCAACCCGTTCAGACTACCGAAACCGGCTGACAGGGCGGTCGAGAAGCCTCGAATAGTAATAGAACCGTCTTCATCGCTCGCGCTATTTTGTTTCGTTAGTATGGACGGATCGTTCAACAGCACATCCTGAATGGTCAGCGCTTGCTGATCCTGTATCGTCTGGTTCGTGTAATTGGTCTGGCTGAACGGCGTATCCATCACGTCCTTGTTGCCGAGCATTCCGACTTGGCCGCCGCGCGCGACCTGCCCGCCTGCGTATGCCGGTGGGAGGATGCCGAGGACCGCTTGAGACGGAACGGTGTAACCGGCTCCGCTGCCGCCTTTGCCCTCCACGCGCACCGGCCCAAGCTGGATCGCACCATCTGCCGATTCGGGAGCGTGTTCCAGGACGACGGAACCAGCCGTCAGATAGCGGAAGGTCAGGCTGGTGCCGGTCAGCAGTTGCGACAGCGCCGCGCCCGCGCTCATGGTCCCCGAGACGACCGAAGATGTCTTGCCGTCCACGTCTACCGCCTCGAACCCGATTTGCAGCCTTCCCTGCTGCATCAACTGACGTAGCGCGTCGCGAAGCGGCTGTGCCGGAATGTTGAAGCTGCGTGGTGCCTCACTCGGCGCCGGAGCAGCCGTTTGCGCCATCACCGGAGCCGTGGTGACGAGACAGAGCGTCGTGCCGGCCAGCACCACATGCCTAGAGACGGCCGACAGCCGCAAGAGCGCGCAAACCCTGGAATCCATAACTTCAAAGCCCCTTCGATCCACTAGGGGAACCGCGCCACGCGGCATCCCGGCAGGGGGTTATTGAGAATGCAACTCAATACCCCTCATATGAGAGACTGTTGCCGAAGGGCTTTTCCCAAAGGCGGGAGCGAAAAAATTTTCAGGAAGCGGTATGGGGCCGGATGATGACGATCCCGCCGGGCAGAGTCGCCATCCGCAAACTCCGCATTTGGACGACGGTTTCCAGCGCCTCGTCGGGGCGTCCGGCCAGGAACAGGCCGCTGACAGGAGCTGCGTCGCGGAAATCGCCGATCATCCAGACCGGCGCGCGGCGGTAGCGCGCGATCTCCGCGATCGCGGCCTTCACCGGTTGCCGATCGAACAGCAGTTCGCTCTTTCGCCAGGTGGCGAGCTGGGCGGCAGGGCGAGCTGCCAGCATCTTCAGTCCATCAGCGGTGTAGCGCACACGGTCGCCCGCGTGCAGCGTCGCGCCGCTCCTGTCATCTGTCAGGCGCACGCGCACCGAGCCTTGCGTCACCCCGACTTCGACCGCGTTATCATCCCGCGCCACTTCAAAGCCGGTGCCGATATCTTGCGTCTCGCCGTCCAGCGCCTCGACAAGAAAAGGGCGACCTTCATGGCGCACATCGAACCAAGCGCGGCCCGCTAGTAGATGCACCACACGCCGGTCGCCATTGAACGCGACCGAGATCGCGGAACCGCTATCCAGCATGGCCGTGGTGCCGTCCGGTAGCGCGACGGAGCGCACTTCGCCAACGGCGGTGCGATGGTCAGCGCGCAGGCCTAGCACCAGCGAGGGGCCGACGAACGCGGCAACGAGGCTGGCGGCCAGCGCGACCGGCGCGGCGCGCAAGATGCGGTGGCGTGTGAAGGCGTTTGCCGGCAGGGAACGGATAGCGGGCGGCGCGGGTTCCGGCGCCAGCGCATCGTCGACGGCGCCCAAATCCTGCCACAGCGCGCGCTCACGGGCGAAGGCGCGTGCGTGGCGCGGATCGGCCGCAAGCCAAGCTTCCAGCGTGTCCAGCTCGGTTGCGCCGATGTCCTTCGCTACGAGGCGCGAGACCCAATATTGCGCGCGTTCCCGGAGGGCGAAGTCGCCCCCCTGTTCGGAATCAGCACCGCGAGGATCGGATGGAGTGGACATCAATGCTTCGGCAGTCCTGGGCGGCGACGGCGATTTGCCATCCCTCTACCGATAAGACTGTTCCCGAAAGCCTTTTCCCAAGGCAGGCCGAAAATAAAATCACGCGTCGTCCGCATCCCCGTCGCGGACACGAGCGAGCAAGGCGAGCGCGCGACGCAGATGATTTTCGACCGTGGTTGTCGTGACGCCGACTTGTTCCGCTGTCTCGCGCTGCGTCCTTCCCTCGAGACGGGTCAGCCGCAATATAGAGCGCGTCGGTTCGGGCAACGTGGTGATCGCCGCGCGAATCCGTTCCAGCATCTCGCGCGATTCAACGATCCTTTCCGGCCCCAGCTCGTAATCCACACCCCACAGCAACGCTTCGGAGCGTTCGGCGACGGTCGCTTGCCGCTGGTCGCCCTGCACATGATCGACCGCGACATTATGGGCGAGGCGGTGCAGATAAGCTCTCTTGTCAAGGATCGGAGGATCGTCCCTAACCGTCTGGACCTTGAGCCACAGCTTTTGCGCCACATCCTCGGCGCCATCGTTGCCCACGAGTCGACGCACCTGCCGGAGCAGCGAATTGCGTTCCACAAAGAGCAGACGCGACAAGGCGATCGAGTTCGTCGGCATGGTCTAACAAGCCGCCAACCATTAGCCGAGCTGCAAGTGACTCGCAACAATCTGCCTATGCGGATTCCGCCGACAGAGCCGTCGTTCGTGCACCGCGTCCGGCTCCTGATAGCGGACCTCCATTCACGTCGGCTAGAAGGCGTTTATGTCGTGGAAAGCTGCCGTTGATCGAGATAGTTCTTTGGCATGGGAAACCGACAACGTGCCTTACTCGCTACTGCCTTTGATAGCCATCCGAATGGTTGGATTTGGTATGCGAACGCTTGGTCACGCGGTGTGGTTGTGAGTGAAGCTGAGCGCGAAATTTACCTCAAGTCCAAGCCTTTGGATTTTCGCCATGCAATTGTGGGCCGGAGGGCGACGGAGCCCCGTCGTAGCTATCTGCCTACGTTTTGGCGGTTACTGAAAGCCATTATCTGTGGGCATGCTTCGCAAGCACGGTGAATTACTTGACCGTTGCCTTGCGGCTCAATCAGCGCCCTCGAAATACCCGCCGATAGGCTGCGCAAGGTATTGCGATAACCGGTTGAACCCGCCTTCTGACGCATGCGCGGTCGGTACACCCATTTGTGCACTGTCCTTTGGAGGCCGCAATCGTTCTCCACGGAAGCCGCCTTTCATTCACACCGTGCCAGACGGATTTGACTTTGCGGCACCAAGCCACGCCCTCAGTCACGCGAACGTCGGGTTGCATCCTAGGCTGATGCCGCCCAGTGTCTTCCGGTGGAAAATCAAACTGCGCCTCGCGAGGCTGTGCTCGTGGTCAACGCTCACTCGCGGAGGGGCGAGAAGCTTTTTCATGAGGCTCGGAACAAGCTCATTACAGCCGGCGTCAAGCTGATTGACGCTCACGCCGTTCGCGATCCGGAGGAATTGATACCAACAGTCCGGCAGGCGATCGTCAGTGGCGCTCCAATAGTGATCGTCGGCGGTGGCGATGGTTCGCTTTCGAGCACAATCGATGAGTTCGTGGGTCGTGCAAGCGTGTTTGCGCTTCTTCCGCTCGGCACGGCGAACAGCTTTGCCCGCACGTTGGGCATTCCGCTCGATCTCGATGGAGCAGTGAAATCCATCGCCACTGGCAAGCCGCAGCGCCTCGACCTAGGTGTGATAAACGACGATTATTTCGTCAATGCAGCGGCGCTCGGTATCTCACCTCTTATCGGAGAAACGGTGCCTCATAAGCTAAAGCGTTACCTTGGTCGCCTCGGCTATCTGCTTTGGGCCGTCTGGTGCCTAACCCACTTCCGACCGTTCAAACTCTACATCGGCGAAGGCGACAATTGTCAGACCTTCTGGGCAACTGAAGTGCGAATCTTCAACGGCCGCTTCCACGGTGGCGTGGAGATGCTGGAGGATGAAGCTCTCGATGACGGCGAGATAGTGGTTCAGGCCGTGACCGGCCGTAGCTTCCTGCGCCTCGCTTGGGACTGGGTCGCTAGGTTTTTCAGGTTCTCTCGTCGGAGTCAGGCCGCACAAGAGTTTCGAGGGAATCGCATCATGCTCGATACGAAGCCTCATTTGAAGATTTCGATTGACGGCGAGGTGGTCACTAAAACGCCGGCGGTCATAGAGAGCGCGCACCGAATCATCGAGGTGATCGTTCCGGCTCCAGGCTAGATTTCGATCACGGCCACCGTCGAGATCGGTGGGGTGGACTGGCGACCTTCGCCGATTAGATGGCCATTCGCGGTTCCAGAGGCGCTGCATGTAGATCCGCCATTGGTTCAGACCGTGGCCGGCCCCTAGGGCCAAATGCCACTCAAATCTGGAGGAGATTCACGAGTTCAGGCCAGGGCAGTAGCTCTGCAAGTGAGTCATTTTATATATGCTATGACATATGTTGGATAATATATATATGCAAAAATATATTTTTCTTGAGGAAGGTTCCTATATATGATATGCAAAAGCATATATCTTAAGTCCAGTATATGCAAAAGCAGATAAATGAACGCAGGGATTGACGAGATAACCGCCAGCATTCGCGCGGCACGGAAATCAAAGGCAATGACCCAGAAGGAACTGGGGCAGCGCGTCGGCCTGCCTCAAAGCCATATCTCCAAGATAGAGAAAGGCGCAGTCGATCTCCAGCTCTCAAGCCTTGCGGAAATCGCGCGCGCGCTCGACCTTGAGGTCAAGCTTGTCCCCCGCAAGGCTCTGCCCGCTGTGGAGGGCGCTGTTCGCGCCCACGGCACGACTGTCGAAACCAGTCGCGCCCTGAACTTGCTCAACGAGCAAGCGCAGCTTGCTGAGCGCATCAAAAATAGCTTTCCCGATCTTTCGCAGATCGAGGGCTTTCAGAACGCGATCCGGAACATTCCCAAGCTGCAATTCGATGCCGCTCAACTGAAGGCTCTGGACAAAGCTTTGCAACCTGCAAAACGTCTAAAATCCCTGATTGACGCTCAGGGCGATGCAGCCAAACTGGCCAAGCAGCTTGAGGAGGCGACTTCGTCGCTTAGGCACTTCCGCAACATTCAGGTGCATACACCGCTCATAGAGACGCGGCGTCAGCTTCCTGCCTATCGGCTGGAGGAGGATGACGAATGATTGACGCAGCCGCTCTCGACATACTCCTGCATGACCGCCGCATCGGGACGCTCGCCCGTCTCGATGGGGATCGCAGCATCTTCACATTTGACGAGGCCTACCTCGCAGATGAGGATCGTTCGACGCTCTCGCTTGCCTACCGCGACCCTTATGGCGGCATCGTCAACGCGCCGCGCGCCTACCAGACCAAGATCGAGCCGTTCTTCTCCAACCTCCTGCCCGAAGGTACGCTGCGCGATTATCTGGCGCGGCGCGCTGGGGTCAAAGCTATTCGCGAATACCCGCTGCTCGCCCAACTCGGCGGGGACTTGCCAGGAGCCGTCAAAGCTGTTCCCGTTGATGCACGCGATGCACCGCCCGAGGATTCCGAAAATGAAGGCGTCGCAGGGCAGGCCAAGCATGCCCTGCGTTTCTCCCTTGCAGGCGTTCAGCTTAAATTCTCGGCCTTGAAGAACCGAGGCAAAAATGGTGGCCTCACCATTCCGGTAAGCGGCACAGGCGGCGACTGGATCGTAAAACTCCCATCAGCCCGTCACCTCGACGGTCCGGAAAACGAGTACGCCGCCATGAGCTTGGCCTCCAAGCTTGGGATCGATGTCCCTGACATCGATCTTGTGCCACTCGATACGATTGAAGGATTGCCCGACGGGATCACCCGATACGGGGCGTCGGCCTACGCCATACGCCGCTTCGATCGTAGCGAGCAAGGTGCAATCCACATCGAGGACTTTGCCCAGGTCTATGGCGTGTACGCCGACGACAAGTATGAGAACGCCAGCTACCGCCAAATCTTGTCGGTGCTCGCGATCGAGACAGACGAGGCAAGCGCCGTCGAGTTTGTCCGCCGCCTCACCTATTCCGTGCTGATCGGCAATGGTGACATGCATCTGAAAAACTGGTCGCTGATCTATCCCGACCAGCGCCGACCAATCCTCGCCCCCGCTTACGACCTCCTATCGACGGTCGCCTATATCCCCGAGGAGGATTCCGCTCTCAAATTCCATCGCTCGCGCGAATGGGAGTCGTTCACCTATCGCGAACTGGAAACGATCGCGGATAAGGCGCGGTTGCCCTCACACCTCGTCGTCTCGACGGCAAAGGTGACCGTCGAGCAATTTGACGCGCTTTGGAATCGAGAAAAGGCGCATCTACCTTTTTCGGGAGAAGTCGTGGCCACAATCGACAAGCATCGAAAGCGCCTTGCGGTCTAGGTATTCACTCCCCGGCGCCTAGCAAAGCTTGGCCGTCCCTCGGACAGCTCACGCCGACAAAGCGGCCGTTCCCCGGTCCAGATTGAACCCTGATAGCTGCCGATCATTCATGTGCCCGTACCGGCTTTCGCTTGCGACGGGAGCTTAGGTTTCACGCCCGCCTTCGTCGATCGCGGCATTTTTCTCACGGCCGACCTTGCGGTACCTCATCTTCGATATAGCCGCTCACCAGCACCCCGAGCGGGCCCAGGTCGGCGCCGACGCGGCGCGCGGCGGCGACCGCGGCGGACACGTCCTTGACCGCCGTCGGCCGCATATAGCTCACGATATCGTCATAGGGCCTGGTATAGGTGGCGGTCGCCCGGCTGGCCCCGGTGCACTTGTTTATGATCTTCGCCGCTTCGTAACGATCGAAGCCAAGTTTCTCGGCGAAGCCCAAGGCGTCCCTGATGATCTGGTTGTTCGCCACGTGAAGGAGATTGTTCACCAACTTCAGGGCGCGGCCCGCGCCGCTGGGGCCGAGATGGAAAACCTCCTGGCAAAAGATGTCGAAGACGGGGCGGCAGCGGTCCAGCGCCGCGCGGTCCCCACCGACTAGCAGGTTCAGCAGCGGCGAGCTGTTCGAGATGGCGCGGCTGAAGCAGGTGTCCAGGACCGCGACGCCGGGGGGCGCCGAAGCTGCCAGCATTTGGGCGGATTCGATCGTTCCCGTGGTGAATATCGCGACGACGGTTCCGGGAGCGAGAACCGGAAACAATCCGTCCTCGCCGATGAGCAGGTCTTCGACCTGGCCGTCCGAAAATACCGCCAGGCACACGAGATCGCAGCCTTCAGCGGCGTCCCTGGGGCTGTCGCACAGCGTCAGGCCGGACACGCTTTCAGGCGGGAGCGGCTTGATGTCGTAGGCCCGCAGGGCATGTCCGCCGGCGACGATCTGCCCGGCAACGGGAAGCCCCATCTGCCCCAGCCCAATCCAGCAGACCTTCATGGTTCCGCCTGCTCGTCCGACGCAGCCCAGTGGAAAAAGGTCACGTCGCGTTCGAAGAACTTCCAGACCTCGCCATCCCGGCGCAATCGGTCCTGGTAGAAGCCCGAGGCAAGGGCGCTCTGCCTTTTACGCCAGAGGCGCAGCTCGATCGAGACCAGCGCGATCGCCTGGTCGCCGTCAACGCGCGACAGGACGTTATGGATCATGGGCGTCGCTGCACCCGCCGAATCCTTGCGCTCGACATAATGCGCGTCGAGTTCCGCCCGGCCGCGATGGACTTGCGCTTCGCCGCCGGGACGGCGGCGATGAATGTAGGCGCCATCGTCGACGAAAAGATCGGCAACCGACAGGCCGTGGGTGACGCGATGCGCATAGAGCGCGATAAGATCGTGAATAGCCGCGTGATCCGCCGCATTCGCGGCGCGGCCGGCGGGAATGGTGCGGATCAAGGCTTCATGGTCGGCTGACAGCAACATGGTGACTCTCCCATCCAGCCCCTTGTCGGAGTGATCTGAGGAAATGATAGGAACTTTGGACCCCCGGCGTCTAATGCATAGTTTGACAGTTTGCCATGCGTTCAGCGAATGCATATGGCATGGGACATGCCACTCGATCTCCCACGGATCCGGGCCGTCGTTGCCGCCGCGCGGCTCGGGTCTTTCACCCGAGCCGCGGATGCGCTGGGTATGACGCAGTCGGCCTTCAGCCGCCGGATCGCTGACCTCGAGGCGGAACTCGATACGATCCTGTTCACCAGGCGCGCGCGTGGGGTGGAACCGACCGATGCCTGCCGGGCGTTTCTTCGCCATGGCGAGAGCGCGCTGGCTAGCGTGGAGAAATGCCGGCAGGCTGTCACGGAAGCGGAGGAGTTGCGCGACCGGGAGATCGGCCTGGGGGTTTTGGAGAACCTGGTCGACGATCGACTCGTCGCCGCCTGCCATCACGTCATGGCGCAATTCGCCGGAAGCGAGATCGGCTTTCGTCCTCGGGTCTACAGCAACGAGATTTCCGCTGATGTACTATCGACGGCGACCAGGTTCGGCCTGCGCTATGGACGCGCGGACGACCCTCAGCTGCATTCGCACTGGCTAGCCGACGATCCCATCAGCGTCGTGTGCAGCCGCGATCATCCGCTTGCGGGCAAAGCCTTGGTGACGCTGGAAGATCTCGAGCAGGCCCGATGGATCGGCAACGCCACCCCGGCCGACCCCTCGTGGACACAGCATTCCGACTTCCCGGGCGCGTTTCAGTTTGGCTGGACGCCCTTCAAGACCGTGCCGATCTTCGCGCGGCTGAAACTCATCGGTGCGGCCTTCGGGATCGGCATGGTGCGCCAAGCCTTCCTGCGCGAGAATGGCAGTGTGCACGATCTGCACGAGTTGCGCATCCCCATCCTGCTCTCGCTGCCGGTCTTCCTCGTCGAGCGCCGCGACGACGACGACCTGCGTCCCGCTGAGGCCGCACTGCGCGACGCGATCATGATGCGTTTTCAGGTTTAAGTTGTGTTGCGGATGTGGCTGCGGAGGCGTCCGATTGTCCATAGCGCGTGACGCCAATATAGCCGCCGTTCGACGACGCAAGTGACCTCCTTATGAGCTGCCGTACATTCACAGTCCGCGTCGAGGACCAAGATCGACGTGATATGATGCGTTCTGGTCCAAACTGCCGAGCCGGGTGTGTTTTCGGCGAAGGCCAGTTTCTCGACGATTGTCTTATTGTGCGTTTGCGGGCATCAAATCGCGTCCGGGGGGGCGGTATGATTTCCAAACCATGTGGGGTTTGGCACTGCTGTTTCAGCAGCACGGTATCAATGATGACAGCAAAGCTCTTGAGCGTCGCACCACGCTCGACGGTCATCCGAGTAAGACGTGCGAACCGATGCCGTTTTCAGCGGCACGCTGAACTTTCATGTCCGTTGGGCTTTCAAGGCTGAGTTACGTCGGCTTGATCGCGCCAATGTCGGGGGAAATCGTCATCCAGTTTCGGCCTGGCCGCCTACCAGTTCTTGAGTATCTCGCTGACGACATCTTCAATAGTCATGGCTGAGGTGTCCAGCCAGAGCCCCCTGCGAGGCGTCTCTGACTGTAAGGCGTTCGCAAGAACATCTGGTGGAAAATGTTCCCCATATCCCGTCTTGTGTCGATCTGCATCGCGTTGTGCGAGGGTTTCAACGCTAGGGTTCAATACGACTATCCTGGGATCGAGATCCGCTAGCGCTTCAGTGACTCGAACGAAGTCCCTGCCGATCAAAATATCTTGGTAGGCGGTAGCAAACCCAGCACCAACAAAGCGACGCACCGTGTCCATTGCGATGTCTTGTCGCAACTGGAGCTGCGCGGCGGCTTCCTTGCTCAAAACCGGCCCCATCGCAGCGCCACCATTGACGATCATACGCAAAAAGCTGTCACCGCCGACGTGAGCCGATTTTCCGAAATGCTGCACCAGCGCCCTGGCGATCGTAGTCTTTCCGGCAGCCATGGCCCCGGTGATGATATAGAGCGGCGTAGTCATTAGGCTTCCTATTGCTAAGGCGATGACTAGCATAGCCTCTCCAACGAGCGGATGAACGCCGGCTTTTTCGACTATTCAAAACATAAAAGAAACGGCGCTTTGGTCGGCGGCTCCGGTAAAACCGCCTCGCAAACGACAATCTCGGATAGCATTCACAACGATAGGCGACCGGCGGCACGACTGAGGGCGCCGCCAAAGGCGACATTCTTGGCCTCTAAGCGCTTCGTTGAAAGCTGCCTTAGGTTCATGCGGCTGTACCGGCTCCCCGAGATGATCGAGGAGCCGGAAAGGCTCATATTTCGATGCGTTCAGACAAGGTGAGCGCGTCGTCGATGTCCACGCCGAGGTACCGAACTGTGTTCTCGATATTGGTGTGGCCCAGCAGGATCTGCACTGCCCGCAAATTGCCCGTCGCCTTATAGATCAGTGAGACTTTCGTCCGTCGCAGCGAATGGGTGCCGTATTCGCGCTTGTCCAATCCTACGGTCGAGACCCATTCGTCGACCAGACGGGCATACTGCCGCGTGCTCAAGTGGCCGAGATAGTCAATGCAGCTCGGGAAAGCGAAGTCGAGGACATTGCCGCGGCGCCGTTCCAGCCACGCCTCCAGACTCTTTCGCGCTTCGGTCATGATCTCGAACTGCACCGGTCTGCCGGTCTTCTGCTGGATGACAGTCGAGCGGTTGCGGATGCCACCGCCGCTGGTGATATCTCCGATCTTGATCCTTACGAGGTCGCAGCCGCGCAATTTGCTGTCGAGCGCGAGGTCGAACAGCGCCCGGTCGCGTAGCCGCTTGTGCTCGTCGAGGTAGAACCGAATGGCCCAGATATCGTGTGGTCTGAGCGGACGCTTGGGTCCGACGTTCTGACCTGCGTTCCAAGGGCGCCGTTCATGCACGGCAGGGTCCAGATCTGAGTATCCCATGGGACTTCTCCAATGGCCGGAATGGCCATCTGCAGGATACCGGTACTGCAGCATCGTGCGGTGATGCCTTTGTTTGCAAACTTCTCGCTGGTGGATGCTGGCCCTTGCGCCCTACCGCGCTGACACCGAAAACGCTTTATCAACTGTTGATAAGGCGCTATCCTCGTCTTGAATGGAGGACCCATCATGATTAGCGCCGATCTTGGACAGCAGCTTGAAAGTTTCGTCGCCAGCCTCGTTGCGACGGGGCGCTACAACTCGAAAAGCGAAGTTTTACGCGAAGGTGTGCGCCTGATTCACGATAGGGAAACCCGCTTGGCCGCGCTGGACGCCTCGATAGCACGGGGTCTTGCAGACGCGGATGCAGGGCGCACGACGCCGGCCGATGAGGTGTTCGATCGCCTCGAGGCCAAGTATCGCGCCATGGGTGCAGGCGACGAATGATCGTCCATCTTTCGGCTGAGGCCGAATATGATCTTGAAGTGATCGGCGACTATATCGCGCGCGACAATCCGGCGCGGGCCTTGAGCTTCTTGCAGGAGCTGCGTTCGAAATGTTTGGGCTTGTCCGATATGCCGGAACGATTCCCGCTCGTGCCGCGCTATGAGGCGACCGGCGTGCGGCGGCGTGGTTACGGGGATTATCTCATCTTCTACCGGGTCGAAGCCCAAAAAGTGATCGTCCTCCACATTCTGCACGGTGCCCAGAACTACAATACGATCCTCTTTCCCTCCTGATCGCCGACATAGCGGACGCTGAATGCCTCGGCATAGTTCCTTGAAAGCTGCCGAGGTTCACATGCCTGTGCCGGCTCCCAGAGAGGTCGGGGAGCCGGTATTCGCTCAAATTTCGGTTCTCTCAGACAAGGTTAGTGCGTCATCGATATCGACGCCGAGATAGCGCACTGTGTTTTCGATATTGGTATGGCCGAGGAGTATCTGCACGGCTCGCAGATTCCCTGTTGCCTTGTAGATGAGCGAAGGCTTTGTTCGGCGCAGCGAATGGGTGCCGTACTCGCGTTGATCGAGACCGACGGTCGAAACCCAATCATCTACTAGCCGAGCATATTGCCGTGTGCTGAGGTGGCCGAGTTAATCCACTCGGCTGGGAAAGCGGAAATCATGAATGTTGCCGCGGCGTCGCGCCAGCCACGCCGTCAGGCTCCTTCGGGCTTCCGACATAATCTCAAACTGGACGGGCCTGCCTGTCTTTTGCTGGATAACGGTTGATCGGTTCCGGATGTCTACGCCACTGACTACATCACCAATCTTGAGTTTGACGAGGTCGCAGGCGCGCAGCTTGCTATCGATGGCTAGATCAAACAGCGCACGGTCCCGCAGTCTCCTGTGCTCATCGAGATAGAACCGAATCGCCCAGATGTCGCGGGGCTTCAGCGGGCGCTTGGGGCCGACGTTCTGCCCAGCATTCCAGGGGCGCCTTTCCTGCACGGCCGGATCAAGGTCTGAATATCCCATGGCATTTCTCCAATGGCCGAAATGGCCCATCAAGGGGATACCGGACGCCGACGCCGAGCCTCGCCGTGTTTGCAGATGGCGAGTGCACTGATATCTTGCCAATTTTTGCCAAACCGGCTATGCCCCTGCCGATGACGACAATGAACATCTCGCTTCCGGATACGCTCAAGGCGTTTGTCGACCAACAGGTCAACGCGCGTGGCTACGGCACGAGCAGCGAGTACGTGCGGGAATTGATCCGCAAGGATCAGGACATCCAGCGCCTTCGGGAAATGCTTCTCGACGGAGCCAGTTCTGCCGCCACCGCACCGGTCGATGCCGGATATTTCCGAGACCTTCGTGACCGTGTGACGCAACGCACGGCGTCATGAATGCAAAACCGGTCGTACCGCGCGCCAAAGCGCGAGCGGATGTCGACTTTGCGGTCGACCATTACATGAATGAAGCTGTCGCGGATGTGGCTTTCAGCTTCATCGATGCGCTTGAACAGGCCTATGCCTTCATCGGGGAGACACCAGCGGCGGGGGCTCCACGGTGGTCCCATGAGCTCAACTTGCCCGGGCTGAGAACTATACGGCTCAAGGGCTTTCCGTGGCTCGTGTTCTACCTTGAGTTCGAAACCCATGTGGATGTCTGGCGCGTGCTTCATACCAAGCGGGACATGCCAGCTTGGCTGTCCGATGCAGATGACTAGTGGCGCCGACAATGCGGACGTTCGGACCGTCGACTGCGACCGTTAAAAGCAGTCCTTCGTTCACCCGTTAGACGCGGCCATTATCGAGCGTCTCGTACCACCGTCTGGGTTGTCGCGACTGCCCATCGTCAGACCTTCACCTGCGGCTTGACCTTTCGATCATAATCAAATATTTCGACAATTATCGAAACGAGGTGGTGAGATGGAACAAGATGTTGCCGTTGGGGCTCTCTCGGCGCTCGCCCAAGACACCCGGCTGACGGTCTTCCGCAAGCTCATCCAGGCGGGGCCTAGCGGGATGACTGCCGGTGACATCGCCGAGACCCTGGGTACCTTGCCGTCCACCATGTCACATCACCTGGGTCTGCTAGAGCGGGCGGGTCTCGTGCGGTCCCGCAGGGATGGCCGCATGGTGATCTACGCCGCCGACTACGAAGGCACCCGTCAGCTCTTGGCGTTCCTCATGGAGGACTGTTGCCAAGGTCACCCAGAAATCTGCGGCACCAGCATCGCCGACCCAGCCGCCTGCTCAGAGAAAGGAACCTGCTCGTGAAGCGCCTGCATGTCCACGTCAGCGTCGAGGACATCGACCAGTCCGTCCGGTTCTACTCGGCGCTCTTCGCAGCCAAGCCCACCGTCACCAAGGCCGACTACGCCAAGTGGATGTTGGAGGACCCTCGGGTGAACTTCGCGATCTCCACCGGCCAGCATGAAAGCCACGGGATCGAGCACCTCGGCATTCAGGTGGAGACGGCAGACGAGCTGGCCGAGGTATATGGGCGCTTGCAAGCCGCCGATCGTCCGGTCCTTGAAGAGGGCGCCACCGTTTGCTGCTACGCCAAGTCGGAGAAGAGCTGGATCGCCGACCCTCAGGGCTTGGTCTGGGAAACCTTTCACACGACCGGCGAGGCAGTGAGCTACGGCACCAGCCCAGAGCTGGAAAAGCTCGCGTCGGACAGTGCCCCGGCCAACGCCTGCTGTGCACCCGATCTCGAGACGAAGCCGGCGGCGTCCTGCTGCGGCTGACGGAGGTCCTCATGGTGACCACCATCTATCACAACCCGGCCTGTGGCACCTCGCGTAACACCCTGGCGATCATCCGGGCGACCGGCGAGGAGCCCACAATCATAGAGTACCTGCAGGACCCGCCCTCGCGTGAACGGCTGGTCGATCTTATGGAGGACGCCGGCATCACGGCCAGGGGACTGCTGCGCGAGAAGGGCACGCCCTATGCCGAGCTGGGCCTTGGCAACCCCGCACTGACCGAAGAACAGCTCGTGGACGCGATGATGGCGCACCCCATCCTGATCAACAGACCGCTGGTGGAGACCGAGCGAGGCGTGCGGCTCTGCCGCCCCTCCGAAGTCGTCCTCGAAATCCTGGAGCGCCCGATGGCCAAGGGCTTCGTCAAGGAGGACGGCGAGGTCGTCTCCGCGGCCCGGTCGGGGGCCTGAGGAAACCCCATGGCCACCGCACCCGCTGCAGCCTCCAAGCCCGCGATCTCCACCTTCGAGCGGTATCTGTCCGTCTGGGTGGCGCTCTGCATTGTTGTCGGGATCGCCCTCGGCGCTGCTCTGCCGGGCCTCTTCCAGACCATCGCCGCCGCGGAGGTGGCCAGGGTCAACCTGCCGGTGGCCGTGCTCATCTGGCTCATGATCATCCCTATGCTGCTGAAGATCGACTTCGCAGCCTTGGGCCAGGTCCGCCAGCACGCCCGCGGGGTGGGCGTCACGCTGTTCATCAACTGGGCGGTGAAACCGTTCTCCATGGCGCTGCTGGGCACCATGTTCATCGGCTGGCTGTTCCGCCCGCTGTTGCCGGAAACCCAGGTCGAAAGCTACATCGCCGGCCTGATCCTGCTGGCGGCGGCGCCATGCACGGCCATGGTCTTTGTGTGGTCGAACCTGTGTGACGGCGAGCCGAACTACACGCTCTCCCAGGTGGCGCTGAACGACGTGATCATGGTCTTCGCCTTCGCGCCCTTGGTGGGCCTGCTGCTCGGCGTGGCATCCATCACGGTGCCCTGGGACACCCTGCTGATCTCGGTGTTGCTCTACATCGTCGTGCCGGTGATCGTCGCCCAAGTCGGACGGGGGCGTGTGCTAGCCGCGGGCGGCAAGGCGGCGCTGGAGCGCCTGCAAGGTGGTCTAGGGTCCATGTCGCTAGTGGCGCTACTGACGATGCTGGTGCTCTTGTTCGGGTTCCAGGGTGAGCAAATCTTGGCCCAGCCGATCGTTATTGCGCTGCTCGCCGTGCCTATTCTGATCCAGGTCTACTTCAATGCGGGACTGGCCTACTGGCTCTCCAGGCGGCTTGGGGTCGTGTGGTGTGTGGCCGCCCCTGCCGCTCTCATCGGGGCGTCAAACTTCTTCGAGCTGGCGGTTGCCGCGGCGATCTCGCTCTTCGGTCTCAACTCCGGCGCGGCCTTGGCAACGGTAGTTGGCGTGCTGGTCGAGGTGCCGGTGATGCTCTCTGTCGTCTCCATCGTGAAGCGAACCAAGGGATGGTACGAGGCTAAGTGATTTTGGGCGCTGCCCGCCGACAAAGCCGCCGTTCACGCTCCCGAAACAGGTTCGCGTAAGCTGGCTTTCATTCATGCGGCTGCTGATGGGCGGTTTGGGTCGGTTCCCGTCTGAAGGCTTTCAGCCGACGGGATTAGATAGCGGACAAGTCTTGCGATTCATTCTCAAGTGACTATCGCTGAAGACCTGTCCGGGCCGAACGCAGCCGCGGGGCGGTGCTGGCCGAAGCACAGGCCGTTCGCTGGAATGAGGCGGAAACTCCTGATCCGGAACGGATCGCCATAGCGACCGCCGAGCTTGAACCCGTGCTGGCGGCTGCCGCGCTACCCGAAGCGCGACGTGCGCCTGCTGCTGTCGAAATATCGTTGCACGAGGCTCAGGGCGAGGTCGTCCGGCGGCAACGCTTGCTTCGGCACCGACCGGAAGTTTGCAGACTGGTTGTGGCCCGCATTGCGGGCTCCAAGCCACTCCGAACGGCGCTTCCTAAGCGATCTGACTATCGTCCCGGGTCGCCGGCCAACATAGTCTGGCGTTACAGCCCGGCAGCTGGGATCGTTTGATAGCGCCCTACCGAAGCTGATGAGATAAGTCGCACCGGTCCTCACGATCGCCGGGGTCATTTCCGGAGTGTATCGCCATGTCCTACCCAGAGCGCGTCGAGCGCGTCGAAGGTCCGCCACCCGCCAGGCCGTCGGAGCGCGAGCCGGTTGAAACGCCCACCGTGAGCCAGCACCAGGTGTCGCCAGGAGAAGGCATCGAGGCGGTCGCACGGCAGCATGAAATCAAGCCTTCCAACCTGTTGCAAGCGAATCCCCAGCTCGGCGCCAATCCGAGAACGGACGACGGCTATCCCGAACTCATGCTTGGAGAGACGCTGGACATCCCCAAGGCGCTTCCGGAAGACGCCGAATATTATGCGGCACGCGGGGATACCCGGATCGCCGGCGATGTGGCCATGCCTTCCCCTCGCCTCGGCTCCGCCATCACGCAGGCGGAGATCGCCGAGAACAATCTGTGGATCATGGAGAACGTGCTGGGTCCGCGCAACACCTCCCCCATCCTCCAGGACTATCGCGCCGCACTCGATACGGCCGAGGCCGAGGTGGATGCCGCGCGTGCCGCTTCGGCGCCCGACCCGCGGCCGCTGACAGAGGTACTGTCGACGGATGCCGAGGAAGTCACGGCGCAGAGCCTCTTCGATGGTGGCAGCGCGCTGTCCGACAAGGCGTCGGCGGCCGAGTACAGAACCACAGTTGATTCCCTGAAGGGCACGGTCAGCGACTACCTCGATCTGGTGCAGCCGGGCGATCGCCAGGAGGCGCTGCAGCGTCTCTACGATCGCGACTGGTATGATGCTGCGCCGGCACGGGCGGCGATCGAGGAGGTGGCCGAGGCCGAGGGTATCACGCTGGCGCCGACGAGCCATGCCGGCCCCGACGTCGAAGCCGAAGCGCGCGGCATCATCGGTGGCGCTGCGGCCGAGAGCGACGCGGCCGCAGCGCTGGGGGCGTTCAACGATGGTTATGCCGATGCTTCGCCGGAGGTGCGGGAGGCTCTGCTGGCGAATCCGGCGGGACGGGCGATCGTCACCGATGCGGCGGACTGGGCTGCCGAACCGCTCAACGGCGATCCGAATGGAGAGATGACCCCGCAGGCGATGGTGGCTGAGACGATGCAGCGTCTCGATGATCTGACCGAAGGCGTCGATCCGGCGGTCGCCGCCAGGTTGTTCACGGAAATGCTGCCGAAGTTCTCGGCTGCCAACCAGCGATTCCTCGACTATGGCGGACTCATAGTCGGGCCGAACGGCACGGCATCGTTGATGACCGTGTTCGATCGCATCGCCGGAACGCCCGAAGGCGATGCCGCCATTTCCCGCTTTGCGCAGCAGCCTCACTCCGTCGATTGGGACACGGTAACCAATGCGATCAGCAGTGAGGGAATGAATCCCGCCTACGCGATCGCGGCGGCCGAACAAGGCGGCATGGTCGACAATTTCGTTCAGGACTACATCCTGGGCTCGGTTGAATATTATCGGGACTCTGCGATCGCCGGGCAGGCCGAGGACTACCTCGAGCACATCGACGAACTGAGCTTCCTGATCGCCAACGGCGGCGCGGCGATGACGGATGAACAGCTCAATGCGGCAATAGACGACTATGTCGCGGCGAACCCCGAGTGGGGAGCGCGCTTTGAAGAGCTGCAGACCCAGCTTGGTGACAGTGGCGCTAGGCTGCTGACCCAGCTCCAGGCATTGCAGAATATGCCCGACAACCTGCGGGCGGATCATCAGGAGCAGATCAACGGCCTGCTCGACGATCCAAGCGCAAAGCTCGCAGTGTCGATGGCGCTGCAGCAGCATCCCGAACTAGTGCGTGGCGAGGCCGGTCGGCAGCTGGTCGAAACCTTCGCTGAGGTCGGCATCACAGGAGCGGACAACCCGCTGGCCGTGAACCTGGCGGGCGCATATCTGCGCGAAAATGTGATTGTGCCGGCAGGTGGTATCGACCCCAGCGACCCGACGTCACTCCAGGACGCGCGCGGTCAGATATCGGAGGCTTTGAAAGACAATCCGCAGCTTGCGGCCATGTTGGAGGTTTCGCCTGGCCAACTCGACGAGCTCGCCGATCAATTTGTCGAGCTGGTGCCGCACGAGGGAACCGAATTCAATGCCGAGCGATATGGCATCGACGCCACGCGCAACCTCAACAATGCGCTGGACTCGGCCGATGCACTCTTCCGCGATAATGCGTTCAACCGCGGCTTCCGCATCGCCGCGCTTACCATTGTCGGTTCCGGCCTCGCCAACGCCGCAGAGGCTTACGGCGATGACCCGTCGCTGCGTAACGCTCTGCAACTGGCAGTCGATTCGGCCCGTGTTGGCATCGACGGCGCACAGCTTGTCACGTCGCTGTTCAATCCCTCGACCGACTCGCGGCTTGCCAACGGGCTCAAGCTGGGCGGCAAGTTCGTGCACCTCCTCGGCGCCGGGCTCTCCGGCATCAGCGCACTGCAGCGGCTGGGTCAGGGCGACGTTGTCGGCGCCGGCCTCAACGCGGCCGTCGCCGGTGGCGTCGGCTACGCCGCATTTGGTTCGTCGAGCTTGGCCGGCCCGATCGGCTTCGGAATCGCGGCGGCGGCGACCCTGGGCCTGTTCATCTGGGACGGCATCCAGAACGCGCAACACAACAGCCGTTTCGAAACCGAGACCACGGCCGAGTTCCTGCGCCATGCCGGTTTCAGCGAAGAGGCTGCACAGGTCCTGATCGACCAGAGCGGCGAGGGCTATAGTCCGGTACCGATCCTCATGCGCTACGGTGAACTGCACGGGCTTACGCCCGAGCAAACCGTGAACTGGATCAATTCGATCGCAAGCAGCGAGGACGGGCCGTACAAACTCGCTGCATTGCGCGACAACCTGCACCATACGCTCGACGAGATTGACGGCGACGTCAACGAATTCGACGCGACTGCCGACAATGACGAAGAACGTATCTGGGACACCGAGCAACGGCCCTGGTTCGCACGCTCCGGCGTGGCGCAGCCCGAATCCGCGGCGCAGCTTGACGCGATTCTCCCCATACTCGAGATCGAGGTGCCGGTTCCTTGAAGCGCCCCAATTGAGAAAGCTTCCGGATATTGCCGGCGAGTTTGGGACTGACGTCGGGCGTTTCCGCGACCTCGAACACAAGCGCCTCACCTATTTCAATGCGCCGATGACGCAGTTTGTGCGCTTCCTGCAGCAGGATGTGCCCGATTGGGGGCGTGAGCGAGATGTTCGTGCAGCAGACCGGCTTCTGCTCGGCGCAGCCGGAGGAAATCGAGAGCCGCCGTCGCAGGACGAACGCGGATCTGGGGGAAGAGATTTCGTCGAAATACACGACGGCGAGGGAAGGCTGTTCGCCGTCTCCACCCACGTCGAACTCGGCGACGGCTGGACATTCGGCGCCGGCGTCGAAGGCTTCGTCAGGAGCGACGGCAACATCTCAGGAAACGCAACACTAAGGTGGGTGTTCTGACGCGATCGGCGTGAAATCGGCGGCGGAACTCAATGCCGATCGGCCTTCAAAGGCCTCTGAAAACCGCGAATCAGCGAGGTCGCCTCGTCACGCCGATTCACAGGCGGCAGCTTCAGCGTCCTCTGACAGTCCCGAACGTCCGCGATGGGCGCGAAGCTGACCAACGGTGAATCCGCAGGAACGGCTGCTTGCCAGCCCGGTCTCGCCGATTCCGATCAGTCCGTTTCGTCCAACACTGCAGGTGTTCATAGCCGCCATGCGGCTTCGATGAAGGAAGGGCAGCTTCACGGGCTTTCACGCCAAGACCGGAAAGTCGAACATGTCGGTCGCTTCGCGCCGCCCCACCAGCAGGTGGACAGGGTCCAATCCAAGATCAACGTCACCTCCTTTCGCGCAACCCGTCGATATGACGATGCGTCCCCGGTAGTGGTTGCAGTGCCGTTGCGAGTGTCCGGATCATGCATCCCCTGCTTGACGCGGCGCTCATTGCCCCAATTGGAAAGCGTGATAATCCAGCAGCGGCGTCGGACAGCGCCATTGTCGGAGGCTCCCATTAATCGTATGTGCTCCGCGACATTCCGCGCATCGAGCGCCTGCTGTGGTCAGGAGCGGAGCGTTTATCGAGGCCAGGGACGGCACCTATATACCCTCTCGGATGCGCGATGACTGATCCCTTGACTCCAGAGGCCCGCAGCGCCCATATGCGGCGCATCCGCAAGCGCGACACTCGGCCCGAGCTGGTGGTACGCCGGATCGTCCACGCGCTGGGCCTACGCTTCCGTCTGCATCGGCGCGACCTGCCAGGAACGCCCGATCTCGTCTTGCCTCGTCATCGCAAAGCAATCCTGGTCCACGGCTGCTTCTGGCATCAGCATGAAGGCTGCACGTTCTCACGCCAGCCCAAGAGCCGGCTTGACTACTGGCTACCCAAGCTCGCGCGGAACGTCGAGCGCGACCGTGCCTCGCGCGCGGCGCTCGAGGCTGCGGGCTGGCGCTGCCTGGTGATCTGGGAATGCGAGACCAAGGATACCGAGCGGCTAGGCACGACCCTGCACGACTTCCTACTCGGCGGCGAGCATCTCTGAGATGTCGCGCACCGCGGCACGATAGCCCTTGCCGGTGCCCGGATGCGCGTCATGCGTGCCACGCAGGTCTAGATAGGTGGCAGGCACCTTGCCGACGCGCTCGGGCGCAGGCATCGGCGGCGCGGGCGGAAGCACCAACGCCAGCGTGTCCTGGTCGACCGCCTGTCCGAGTAGTTGCCGCGCGATCGCGCGCGCCAGCACCTCGCCAAGGAGCGAGGGCACCGCGTTGCCGAGCTGCTTCTGCGCGTCGGCGACGGAGCCCCTCACCACGAAATCATCAGGGAAGGTCTGGAGCCGCGCCATCTCGCGCATGCTGAGACGCCGGCTGGTCCAGTGGAAAGGACCCGTCGCGGGGCCGGGCTGCGCCTGGAGCG
>Ga0164243_10002599_pt1 | contig 29676 bp, 29 predicted proteins | sample OricompcompostOP_FD_108781 | JGI IMG/M metagenome (GOLD analysis project Ga0164243, IMG submission 108781) | Organic Plus compost microbial communities from Emeryville, California, USA - Original compost - Organic plus compost (OP) | ecosystem: Engineered > Solid waste > Mixed feedstock >... | reverse complement strand
CTTGTCGTGGTGCTTGTCGTGGTGCTTGTCGTGGGTGCTGTTCTGGGTGTCTTCGGTGTTCGGTGTCGGCTGTGCGGTCGGTTGTCGTCGCGGGACGCGCTCGCGGTGCGGCGGCGGACCGACCGTCCGCGCACTCGCCGGTCGCCGGTCGCCGAACGAGAGGCAGGGGGAGGCCGGAGCGGTGCGGTCCGGCGCCCCACCGGAGGGCAGTGGCGCCGCACTTCAGAGGCAGGGCTCCGCACCGTCCGCCGCTCCGGCGCCCGCTGCCCCGGCGTCGTGCGCGGAGGCGCGGGCGAGCGCCCGGAACGCGTACGCGAGCAGGGCCGCGGCCACACAGCCGCAGGCCGCGCCCGGCACGACCGCGGGCCCGTACGCGGCCATCGCCTCGGTCACCGGACGCACCGGCGGCTGCTGGACGGCGCCGAGCAGCCGCGCCGCGAGCACGGCGGCGAACGTGGCGGCCTGAAGCAGGCAGGCGGTCCACAGGCCGGCGCACGCGGCCCGGAGCGCGCCGTGCGCGGCCAGCAGCACCGCCGTGAACAGCAGCAGGCCCAGTGCCATCGCCGCGCCCGCCATCACGAACTCCCGGGCGGCGCCCGGGAGTTCACCGGACGGGGCGGGCGGCACGGCGGTCACGGGCGCGGCCCCGGTACCGGCTCCTGTCACGGGCCGGCTCCCCGCTCCGCCGGGCGGCACCCGCCCCAGCAGCCACGCACCGGCGAACATCCCCGCCATGGCCAGTACGAAGACGGCCGTACACCCTGCGAGCAACGGCCGTACGCGGGCGGCGAATTCGTCCAGTCCGCGGCTCTCGACCAGCCGCGCCCGCGCGCGTACCGCGAACCCGCGGGAAGCCCACACGGCGGGCGCCACCGTCCCCAGCAGCCCGAGCACCACGGACGGCGGGGGGCACGGGCGCGCCCAGTGCAGCGCGGAATCCTCCCCTCCGCAGAGTTCGGCGAGCGGCTCGGCCAGCAGCAGGCAGGCCGTCAGCAGACAGGCCGGCAGCATCCACAGCGGAGGGACGGCCGCGCGGGCGACGCGGCGCAGCGCCAGCCATACGCAGCCGCCGACCGATGCCGCGCACGCGCCGGCCGCGGCCAGAACTCCCGGTTCCGTGGCGGAAATCCGCCCCGGCACGAGACTCAGCGCGGCGAACGCGGCGGCGCACAGCACGACGGGCAGCAGCGGCAGCAGCACGGTGGCCACGGCTCCCGGAGCACCGCCGCGCGACCCCCCGCGCGCCCCGCCCGCGCCCGGGGCCTCGGGAGCGGCCGGTCCGCAGACGGCGCTCGCCCCGCCCTCGACCGGCGGCACCCGCGCGTACAGCTCCTCGGCCAGCGAGAACACGTCGCGGTGCCGGAAGCGGCGGGCGGCGGCCCGGTCGGAGATGCCCCGCGCCTCCAGACCGGCCGCGATCTCCAGCGGATCCACGGCGCGTTCACACAGCTCGCGGTACCGGTGCATCAACTCCCGCACGGGATCGGCCGGTCCGTCGCCCTCGTACGGAAAACCCCACTGCGCCTCGGCGTCGTACGGACCGGCCGGCCCGGAACCGCCGGCGCCGCCCGCCAACGGAGGCTGCGGAGAAGGAACTTGGGGCGGCGTACCGGAGCGATGAGTCCGCGGGGGGCGGGGGGTGCGCGGAGCCTCGGGGGCGCTCATCGGGCATCACCCTTCGGCGGCTCGGGTGGCCCCGGCCGTTCCGGGCAGCCCTGAATCTCCGGGAGTTCCCGGGACTCCGGCGGCGGGGCGCCATGGGCGGCCACCGGCACATGGACCGCGCCCGGCAGACCCGGACCGGGGCGCGCCCAGCTCGGCACGGACGCCCGCGCACGCCCGGCGCCGCCCCGCCCTTCCGGCTCCGATCGGCCGTCGTGCAGCCGGAGTTCGGGCGGCAGCGCGAACGGCAGCGGCCCCCGCTCCCGCCCCTGCCCGTCCTCCGGAGCCGCGGGGGAACGCCCGCGGGCCGCGCCCATCGCGCTCGCGGAGGGCAGCGCACGCGCTGCCGAATTCGACATCAGCTCCAGGTAGATGCCGCGGAAGGCGGCCACGTTCTGCTCGACGGTGAAGAGTTCGAGCGCCCGGGCGCGAGCGGCCGCGCCCAGCCGCGCCCTGCGCGCCGGGTCGCGCAGCAGCGCCACACAACTCTCCGCGAACGCAAGGGGGTTGCGGGGCGGTACGACGAGCCCGGTGCCGCCGATCACCTCGTACACCGCGCCGACGTCCGTCGAGACCGTCGCCTTGCCGCAGAACATCGCCTCCACCAGCGACACCGGAAAGCCCTAGGCGACGCTGGAGAGCACCACGACCGACCCGGCGGCGTAGGCGTCGGCGAGCGTCGGCACGCCCGGGCCGCCCAACTCCTCGAAGGACACCGGGCTTTCGCCCGCGGTCGCGGCGTCCGCCGCCTCGCAGGGGAACAGCTGCGCCGCCGACGCCCAGCACCGCGCCTCGTACTCGCCCTCGCCGGGACCGCGTACGGGCGGCGTCGCCACGATGCGCAGCCGGGCGCCGGGCAGCCGGCGGCGCACCTCGGCGAACGCGTGCAGCAGGCCGATCAGATCCTTCGTGGGCTCGACGCGGCCGACCCAGACCAGCGTGGGCGGTCTGCCGCGGCCGCCCCGCACCCCGCGTACGCCGCTTCCGCCGCCACTCGTCAGCTCCCCGCGCCCCGCGTACGCCCCCCGGTGTGCGCGCAGCACCGACTCCTCGCCGAGATCCGCGAACGGGGTGGCGTCCATCCCTGGGTAGACGGTGCGCAGTTGCTCGGGGCGGGCCCCGCAGCGCTCCTGCCAGCGCCGTGCCCGCACATCGCCCGGCGTGATCAACTCCGCCTGTGCGTACGCCTCTTGGGCCAGCCGCCGCTGGAAGGACGCGAGCAGGGCGCGTACGGGGGCGCCCGCGGCGGCCGGCGGTACGCCGTCGGCTCCGGCGAGATAGTGCTCGCGCAGCCGCACGCCGTACTCGGTGATCAACAGCGGAGTGCCGAAGGCCCGCCGCGCCAACAGCCCGGGCAGCGCGGCGAGTCCGCCGCCGACGGCGTGACACAGATCGACCGCGGACAGCCCGGGGTGCGCACCGGCGCCCGTACGCCCCGAACCCGGCGCGGCACCGGCGGATTCGGACCCGGATCCGGCACCGGCGCGCTTCGCACCGCGTACGCCGGGTCCGCCTGTGCCGCCGGCGCGTGCGCCGTCCCCGTCGCCGTACCAGTCCAGCGACAGCGGCCGCAGCGCGCGCTCCAACCGCTCGGCCACCGCGAGCAGATCGGCGACCTGCGCACCGTGCACCGCCCGCAGCGCTCCGGGAGCGCGGCAGGCGGACTGGAGGATGCGGACGGCCTGTTCGGAGCGGAGCGCAGCGGGCAGCCCGGCGCGCTCACGGGCCAGGTCGGCGAGCCCGTACAGCCCGGTGGCGAAACGGTCCGTCAAATGCGCGGCCGGCTCCTCCCGTGCGCTCAGCTGCGCCGGACCCGCGAGGCAGATCGCCTCGGCCAGCTCGTGGAAGCACTCGCCGAAGCGCCGCCGCTCCCGCCGTCCGTACGTACCGCGCGCCCCGCGTGCCGCGCCCGCTGCACGCCAACTCCGCGCGCCCCGCGCGCCGTTCGCCGGCCCATTCCCCCGGCGTGCGCGCGGCAGCCGGACTCCGGCGCCCGGGGCGCCCCCCGAACTGCGCGCCGCCGCACGCCCGTCGAGGTCGGCGGGGACCAGGCTGCCGCCGCCGTCGAAGCCGCCCCACAGCGGCGCAGTGCACACCCGGGCGACGTTGCCGGGCAGTTCGCACCACGGCGCACCCGCCTGCCGCGCACTGCGGCTCAGCGCGTACACCTCGAACTCGTGGCCCGGCAGCCCGCGCAGCAGCCGGTCGCACCAGACGACCGACTCACCTCCCGAGTACGGATAGCCGCCCTCCGTAAGCAGTGCGATGCGCACGAACGCACCCCCGATCGTTCCCTCACGATTGCCGGCGACGGCCCTGAGAGGGCGACGTGCGCCAGCGTGACGCGGAAGACGGTAGGGGCGTACTCGCGGCGCGACGGACGGTTGTCCGTCGCACCACCGGAAGGGGTGAAGTGCCGTGACTTACCCGGGAGTCAGACGTTCCGACGGGGTCCGGTGCAGGCCGGACCGGCCCTCGCCGTGCACCGCCCGCCGACCCTGACTGCGCCCGGGCTGCGCCCTAACTGCGCCTCAACTACGCGGAAACGGCCAGGCGTTCGGACGGCAGCGCGCACCGTCCGTCGTCAGATACTTGGTCTGCTGCATCATCACCGGGGCCAGCGCCCCCTGCTTCGGGCACCCCACGTGACCGTGCCCCATCCGGTGCCCCACCTCGTGGTTGATGAGCATCTGCCGGTACTCGTGGATGTGCTCGCGGCCGAAAGTTTTCGAACCGCGCGCCCACCGATAGCCGTTGATCATGACGCGGTCGGTGGAGGCCGAGTCGCAGGAGACGTGGTCCTCGCTCGTGTCCAGCCCGGACTTGGCGCACCAGCGGTCGGTCGTACGCGGACTGGCCAGCGTGATCACGAAGTCGGCGTGCCCGCCGTCCACGCGCTCGAAGCTGCGCTCTCCGCCGTGCGCCCAACTCCGGTCGTCGTTCAGCGTCTTGTGCACCGCCTTCGCGAACAGGGCGCCCTCCAGCGGCAGCCCCTTCTCGACGTCCACGCGGTAGCGCAGCACCCTCCCGCGCCCCGGGCCCTTCTGCCGCCCGGGCACGGTGGCGAAGTCGCCCTTGCCCTTGAAGTCCGCGGTGAGCGGGAACAGCCGGCCCATCTTGGCCGTGTACGAGGCCGCCGCATCCGGCGCCTGCGGAGCCTTCCGCCGGTCCGAGCGGGAAGCCGAACCGTCCGACTTCGCCCGGTCGGTGCCCTTGCCGTCCGCTGCGCGGTCCCGCTCGTGCTGATGCCCGCCGGCCACCTGACCGGCGATGACGATGGCGAGCACGGTCGTGACCGCGGCCGCCGCCGTGCCCGTGAGCGCACGGCCGACGCCGCCGCCGCGCTTCGCCCGCGCGGCACGCTGCGCTGCGGAGCCGCCGTCGCCGGAAGACCGCGGAGGAGCGGCGCCGGCGGACGGCGGGGCGGGCGGGGCGCCGGCACCGGCCGCGCCGATCACGCCGTCCACACCGGTCGAACCGGCTGGACCCCCCGTACGCGGCGGCCGCACGGACGGACCCCGCGGGGCGCCCGGCGCTCCGGCCGCGAACACGTCGTCGTCGAAGGCGTCGAGATACTCCTGGCGCGGCCCCGGAGGCGCACCGGCACCCGGACCACCGGGACCGCCCGGGCCACCGGAGCCCGCGGTGCCGCCGGAGAGCACCCGGCCGACCGCACCGCCGCCGACCGCGCCGCCTCCCGCGGCGGGCCCTCTGCCCATACCGTCCGCACCCCAGCCGCCGCCCGGCTCCCACTGCTCGGGGTGGCCGCCGCGCGTCGACGGACCGCCGCCGGGGACCGGACCCTGCCCGGCGGCGTGCCCGGGACCTCGCGGGGTGCGAGTGCCGGGGACCGCGGTGCCCGCCTCGTGCCCCAACTCCCCCGGGAGCGGCGGCGATCCGGGCGGACTTGCTGCGCCGTACCCGCCGTACTCCCCCGGAGCCTCCGCTTCGGGACCGGGAGAGCCGGCGGGCGGCGACTGCCTCGGCACCGGGCCGCCGTGTGACGCTGCGTCAGCGCCCCGGCCGGACGGGTCTGCCCCCTTCTTGCGGCTATGGCGTCCCACTAGTCACCTTCCGGGAGTGCGGATTGCGTAGGCGAAGCGTTGCCGCCGCGCCTCTCTCCCGTCAAACGAGCCGTGTCCGTGAGGAGTTCGCGTACCGCGCCGGCAACCACTTCCGGGTACTCCATCATCGCCACATGACCGGCCTCAGGCAGCGACAACAGGCGCGACTCGCGGAACGCGGCACACGCACGCCGGGCCGTACGGAACCGCACCAGCCGGTCCCGGCCGCCGTAGACCAGCAGCGTCGGCGCCAGCACCCGCTCCGCCTGCCGCCACAGCGCGTGCTGACCGCCCAGCGTGTACGCGTCCACGATGCCGCGTGCCGAACGGGACAGCGCATCCCAGAAGTACGGCCGCCGCAGCCTGCGTTCGTACTCCTCGACCGCGGCCGCGAAGTTCTCCGCCGAGACCCGCGACGGGTCGCCGTAGCAGAGTGCGAACACCTCTCTGGTGCGCCGCTCCGGCGTCCAATCCCTCGTCAACCGCCCGAACAGCGCGGGGACTCCGGGCACCGCGAGCAGTGCGGTGGGCCACGCGGTGCGCTGCGGCGGCAGCTCGGGCAGAGCCGGCGAGACCAGCGTCAGCGTGCGCACCAGATCGGGCCGGGCCGCGGCCACCCGGGTCGCCACCGCGCCGCCTATCGAGTTGCCGACCAGATGCACCGGCGCGCGGCCGCTCACGTCGAGATAGCGGACGACGGCCCGCGCGTGCGCGGCGATCGAATAGCGGCCGTCGTCGGGCGGCGGCGAGTCGCCGAAGCCGGGCAGATCCAGCGCCTCGCCGTCCACGTCGCCCGCCAACTCCTGCATCAGAGCGGACCAGTTGAGCGACGAACCGCCCAACCCGTGTACGTACAGCGCCGGCGGCAGCCCCGCCCGCTCCGGGGTGCGGGAGCGCACCGTGAGCGTCAGCCCAGGCAGCGCGACCGTACGCACCGACTCCCCCTCGTGCACCTGCGGCCCGTCTGAGGGCGGCACCGCCTCCGGCAGGATGCCGTGCATGTGCGGCACCCCCGGCCTCCCGGGCGTTCCCGGCTGCTCGGTCGACGACATGGGGGCAATGTTAAGAGAAGATCACACAGCGTCCCGTGTACGTGCTCCCGCCATCTCCGGTACAGGATCTAGCCTCGAATACGAGTCCCGCCTCGTGGAAAGAGGAGCCCCATGTCTGTGGACCCGACCGACCCCGAGACCGTCGAAGACGTCTACGAGGAGGAGCCCGAGGAGCTCACGAACGACGACGAGGTCTCCCCGGCGGACGCGGCGGAGCAGCGCGCCGAACTGCTCCGGCAGCGGAACGTGCCGATCGCCGACCGCGGCGACCTGGAGGCCGACCCCGCGGACGCGGCGGACCAGTCGCAAGTGGTGGAATTGAACGAGGACGAATACCGGTAAAGCGCCCGACCCGCGGTCCACCACCTGAAATATTCGGACCTCGACGCGCACGCATTCGTTACCCAAAAGTACGATGGCGGCGCAGCGCAGCACGGACCGCGCACAGAAACGATCCAGGGAGGCGGCGTGTCAGCCATCGAGCAAACCGAGGCGCGCCCACGCGGCACCCGCCTGCCGCGACGGGCCCGGCGCAACCAACTGCTGGGCGCCGCCCAGGAGGTCTTCGTCGCGCAGGGCTACCACGCGGCAGCCATGGACGACATCGCCGATCGCGCCGGCGTCAGCAAGCCCGTGCTGTACCAGCACTTTCCGGGCAAGCTCGATCTCTATCTGGCCCTTCTCGACCAGCACTGCGAATCCCTTCTGCAGGCGGTCCGCACGGCGCTCGAATCCACCACGGACAACAAGCAGCGCGTGGCAGCCACCATGGACGCCTACTTCGCGTACGTGGAGGACGAGGGCGGCGCCTTCCGGCTCGTCTTCGAGTCCGACCTCACCAACGAGCCCGCCGTACGCGAGCGGGTCGAGAAGGTGAGCTTCGACTGCGCGGAGGCGGTCAGCGAAGTCATCGCCGAGGACACCAAGTTGCCGCGGGAGCAGTCGATGCTGCTCGCGATGGGGCTGTGCGGCATGGCCCAGATCACCGCGCGCTACTGGCTCGGCTCCGGCCAGCCGATCCCGCGGGACGCCGCGGCCAAGCTGATCTCCGCGCTCTCCTGGCGCGGCATCGCCGGCTTCCCGATGCAGTGACGAAGTGAGGCGCGGCGCCCGGCGGCCGCCGTGTTCGCTGCCGGCGTGCACGCGCGGCCGCTCCCCGGAGCACGCGGCGGGCTAACCTGTGCTCCGTACGGCGCGGCTGGCCGCGCACACTTGCCCCGGTGTCGCCGGGGAGTCGCCACATCGTCGGAGGGACATAAGCCGTGGAGGTCAAGATCGGCGTACAGCACGCGCCTCGCGAGATCGTCTTCGAGAGCAAGGAGTCTCCCGAGGAAGTCGAGAGCGCGGTGTCGTCCGCCCTCGCCGACAACGGCCCGAATGTGCTCAGCCTCACGGACGAGCACGGCCGCAAGATCCTGGTTCCGTCCGACCGGGTCGCCTACGTCGAGATCGGCGAGCACACCGGCCGCAAGGTGGGCTTCGGCGCGATCTGAACACCGCGCGGAGCGGCGGACGGCGCCCCTCGCGCCCACCCGGGCGTCCGCCCAAGTCCGCCCGGTCCCAACGGAGTTCGTACGACGGCGGCCTCCCGAAGCGCTCGGGAGGCCGCCGTTTCGCGTACGCGCCGGGCGGGCAGTACGCAGGCGACCGATTGGCGCGGGCATGTGAAGGTACCCGGCGCCCGTCGATCACCCATCGCCCACGTCCCGGTGGAGGCCCCATGTTGTGGGAGGCACTCGGCGCCACGCTCCTCGGCTTCGTCATCGCGGGTCTCGCCGTGCGGCGGCTGCCCGAGCGGCTTCCGAACCGTCCGCTGGCGTTCGCCACCGGCCCGGCGGCGGCCCTGCTCGGCGGCCTCGTCTCGCGGGTGGTCATGGGATCCGGGCACACGACAGCGATACTCGCCGTGGCCGCCCTCGTGAGCGTCGCGATCCTCTCGCTGCTGCTCGGCGGCGAGGGCGGCCGGCACCCGATCCGCCCGAAGATGGCGGCGCCGCCCCGGCCCTGAAGAACCCCCCCGGCTCCTGACCTCCGGCCCCGGCCGCCGGCCCCCGAATCCGGTCCCGCGGAGCGGGCGCCGGGTCAGGCCGCCAGCCCCAGCGCCGCCATCCGTTTGGTGTGCGCCTCGGTGATCCGCGAGAACATCCGCCCCACTTCCGCCAGATCGAAGCCGTCCGCGACTCCGCCGACCAGCATCGTGGACAGCGCGTCCCGGTCCGCGACCACGCGCTGCGCCTGGGAAAGCGCCTCGCCCATCAGCCGCCGTGCCCACAGCGCGAGCCTGCCGCCCACCCGCGGGTCGGCCTCGATGGCGCCGCGCACCTTCTCCACGGCGAAGCTCGAATGCCCGGTGTCGTCCAGCACCCGCAGCACCAGCGCCCGGGTGTCGGCGTCCAGCCTGGCGGCCACCTCGCGGTAGAAGTCGGAGGCGATCGAGTCCCCGACGTACGCCTTGATCAGCCCTTCCAGCCAGTCCGAGGGCGCCGTCTGCCGGTGGAACTCGTCCAGTGCGGCGGCGAACGGGGCCATCGCCTCGGTCGGTTCGGCGTCGATGGCGGCCAGCCGCTCGCGGATCTGGGCGAAGTGCTGGTACTCGGCGGAGGCCATCGCCGCCAGCTCCGCCTTGTCGGCCAGCGTCGGCGCCAACTTCGCGTCCTCCGCGAGCCGTTCGAAGGCGGCCAGTTCGCCGTACGCGAGGGCGCCCAGCAGGTCCACGACCGCCGCCCGGTACGTCGGGTCGGCGGAGGCTTCGGCCCAGTCCCGGGTGGCGATCACGGGTTCTCCGGGCGCGGACTCCGGGTCACCGCCGCCGGCGGTCTCCGTGCGGTCGGCCGGGGTCTTCTCAGACGATGTCATAGCCGAACGATAGCCGCCCCCACCTGGTGCGGAACCCCCGCGGTACGGCTTCGCCGGCGGCCTGCGGGACTCGTACGGAGACGATCGGCCAGGTACACATGCGCGGATCCGCGGTACAGTGATATTGGCCTTCATCGCTATCCGCACGTGCGGATGCGGTGGGTCACATGTACGCATGACTGCGGATGCCCGGTCGGTGGCCCGATCGGCTCCGGACCGACAGCCCTCACGCGGCGCGTACGTCCCCGTATGTGCCGCGGTCCCGAGGGTCCGCTCGCGCGAGAGTTGCGCCGGGGCCCGGTCCCATGGGAAGCCATGGGAGACGAGAGCCAGCGGTCCCGCACGGACCGGCGGAGCGGCAAGCGCCGCCCCCGGTGAGTGCGGTAACGACCCTCTCCTCGCCGCCTCCTTCTCGCGTCTCACAGAAGAGGCAAGATCCTGTCCACCACGACTTTTCGCGAACTAGGCATCCTCTCCGACACCGCCGAAGCCCTGGAGGCCGTGGGCATCACCGCCCCGTTCCCCATCCAGGAGATGACCCTTCCGGTCGCGCTCGCCGGCACCGACGTCATCGGGCAGGCGAAGACCGGCACCGGCAAGACGCTGGGCTTCGGCATCCCCGTCCTGGAGTCCGTCACCGTCCCGCTCGACGTCGAGACCGGCCGGGCCCGTCCCGAGCAGCTGAGCGACAGCCCGCAGGCGCTCGTCGTCGTGCCCACCCGTGAGCTGTGCCAGCAGGTCACGAACGATCTGCTGACGGCGGGCAAGGTACGTAACGTCCGGGTGCTGTCCATCTACGGCGGCAGGGCGTACGAGCCGCAGGTCGAGGCACTGCAGGAGGGCGTCGACGTGGTCGTCGGCACTCCCGGCCGGCTGCTCGATCTGGCCGGTCAGCGCAAGCTGCGGCTCTCGCAGGTCAGGACGCTCGTCCTGGACGAGGCCGACGAGATGCTGGACCTGGGCTTCCTGCCCGACGTCGAGAAGATCATCCAGATGCTGCCGGAGAAGCGGCAGACGATGCTGTTCTCCGCGACCATGCCGGGTCAGGTCATCTCGCTGGCCCGGCGCTACATGAGCCAGCCGACGCACATCCGCGCCGCAGAGCCGGACGACGTGGGCCAGACGGTGGCGAACACCACCCAGCACGCCTTCCGCGCGCACTCCCTCGACAAGCCGGAGATGGTCGCCCGCATCCTGCAGGCCGAGGGCCGCGGGCTGACGATGATCTTCTGCCGTACGAAGCGGACGGCCGCCGACATCGCCGAGCAGCTCGGACGGCGCGGGTTCGCCGCCGCCGCCGTGCACGGCGACCTGGGGCAGGGCGCGCGTGAGCAGGCGCTGCGCGCGTTCCGGAACGGCAAGGTCGACGTGCTCGTCTGCACGGACGTCGCGGCTCGCGGCATCGACGTGGAGGGCGTCACGCACGTCGTCAACTACCAGTCGCCGGAGGACGAGAAGACGTACCTGCACCGCATCGGGCGCACGGGCCGGGCGGGCGCCTCGGGTACGGCGGTCACGCTGGTCGACTGGGACGACATCCCGCGCTGGCAGCTGATCAACAGGGCGCTGGAGCTGGGCCTTCCGGAACCGGAGGAGACCTACTCCACCTCGCCGCATCTGTACGAGGCGCTCGGCATCCCGGAGGGCACCAAGGGCGTGCTGCCCCGTGCCGACCGGACGCGTGCCGGGCTGGCCGCCGAAGAGGTCGAGGACCTCGGCGAGACGGGCGGCCAGGGCCAGGCTCGTGGAGCGGGGCGCGGGCGCAGGGGCGCCGGTTCGGGTCCCCGGGACGGCGAGGAGCGGGCGCGCGACAGGCGCTCTCGCGGCTCGCGGCAGCGGCGGCGCACGCGCGGCGGCAAGCCGGTCGCGGACGCGGGCGGCGGTTCCGGTGCGGAGCAGGCGGGCGCCGGCTCGTCGGGTGCCGCGGCGGAGGCGTCCGGTACGTCTGGTTCATCCGGTGACGGGCACGGTCAGTCCGCGCGTAAGCCGCGGCGTCGCCGGCACACCCGCGCGGGCGCTGCGGCCGACGCCGGCTCTGCCAAGGGCGCAACCGCCGCGGGCGGGGCCGGAGTTGACGGTGGCGAGGGCGCGGAGGGCGGCGCGTCCGGTGAGCCGCGCGCCCCGCGCCGCCGTCGCCGTACCCGCGGTGGTGCCGCTGCCGGGAAGCGGGAGAGCTGACCGCCGCCGGGAGCTGACCTCGCCGTCCGGCACCGGCGTACCCGAAGGTAGCGTCGGGGCATGAGCAAGCCGCCGTTCCTCGCGCTGCCGGATGTGGCGCGCGCGTACCGACTGGGCACCGCTCGCGGCGAGTTCGCGGTGCACGACGCGGGCGACGGCGCCGCCGGCACGGCCGTGCTGGTGCCCGGTTTCACCGGCAGCAAGGAGGACTTCCTGGGCCTGCTGGCGCCGTTGGCGTCGGCGGGCTTCCGGGTGCTGGCGGTGGACGGGCGCGGCCAGTACGAGACCGGTGGCCCGCGCACGGAGGAGGCGTACGCCCAACCGGCCCTGGCCCGCGACGTGTTGGCGCTGGCGGAGGCCGTACGCGGGGAGCGGGGGCGGCCGGTTCATCTGCTCGGCCACTCGCTCGGCGGCCAGATCGCCCGGGCCGCGGTGCTGCGGGACGCCTCGCCGTTCGCGTCGCTGACGCTGCTGAGCAGCGGTCCCGGTGCGATCTCGGCCGCCCAGCAGCGGCGGCTGAAGCTGCTGTCGGGCGCGCTGCCGTCGATGACGATGGAGCAGGTCTGGCAGGCCATGCGGGAGCTGGACCCGGTGGAGGCGGCGGACGAGCGTACGCCGCCCGCGGTTGCGGAGTTCCTGCACCGGCGCTGGCTGGCCGGCGTTCCGGAGCAACTGCTCGCCACCGCACGCCAGTTGTGCGAGGAGCCGGACCGGGTCGCCGAACTCGCCGCGCTGCGGCTCCCGTTGCACGTCCTCTCCGGGGAGATCGACTACGCCTGGCCGGTGCCGCTGCTGGACGACATGGCCGTACGGCTGCGTGCCACGCGCACCGTCGTGAACGGGGCGGGCCACTCGCCGAACGCGGAGCAGCCCGCCGAGACGGCGCGCGCGCTCGCGGACTTCTGGCGTGACGCGGCGGACGGCGCCGGCGCGTAGCGGCGAGGGCGCCGGCGCCGGTGTCGCGTACGGGCTTCAGCCGGCGACGGGCCGTGCGCCTGTGGCGCGTTGGACGAGTGCGGCGTAGACCTCGGGGTCGGTGGTGTGTTCGCCGAGTACGCAGCTCTTGCGGGTGCCGTGGTAGTCGCTGGAGCCGGTGGCCAGCAGGCCCAACTCGGCGGCCAGGCCGTGCAGATGAGCGCGGGTGGCGGGGTCGTGGTCCATGTGGTCGGCCTCGATGCCGTCCAGTCCCGCCTCGGCGAGCGCGGCGACGGCGCTCTCCGGCACGCACCGGCCGCGCTTGACCGCGAGCGGGTGGGCGAAGACGGCGACGCCGCCCGCGCCCTTGATCAGCCGCAGCGCGTCGAAGGGGTTCAGCTCGTGCTTGTCGACGTACGCCCGCCCGTCGCCCGCGATCCACTCCGCCGTGAACGCGTCCGAGACGGTGTCCACGACGCCGGCCTCGACCATGGCGGTGGCGATGTGCGGCCGGCCCACCGCGCCGTCGCCGGCGATCTCGGCCACCCGCTCCCAGGTGACGGGGACGCCCAGCTCCTGCAGTTTGCGCACCATGCCCTGGGCGCGCGGGACGCGGTCGTCGCGTACGAGTTCGCGCTCGCGGGCCAGCTCCGGCTCGGCCGGGTCGAAGAGGTAGGCCAGCATGTGCAGACTCACGCCGTCCAGGCGGCAGGACAGCTCGGCGCCGGTGACCAGGGTGAGCCCCGCGGGCAGCGCGGCCAGCGCCTCGGCGTGCCCACCGACGGTGTCGTGGTCGGTGAGCGCGACGACGTCCAGCCCTGCGGCCCCGGCCGCGCGCACCAGCTCGGCCGGGGAGTCGGTGCCGTCCGAGGCGGTGGAGTGGGTGTGCAGGTCGATGCGCACGGGGCGGTCTCCAAGCGGTGCCGGGGCTTGCGGCGGGCGGGGCGGCGTACGGGCTGTTCAGGATAGCCGCGGCTCATCTCCCGACCGGCCGGGGCCGGTTGGGACTCCGGCCGGTCAGGAGATGAGCCGCGGGGACAGTGCCCCGCAGGGCAGCAGGTCGACTTCGGCGCCGGCTTCGCGCAGGTCGGTGAGCACCAGCTCGTCGTACATCAACAGGCCCGCGCGCTCCGGCCAGACGACCGCCCACAGCCACAGCCCCCGCGCTTCTCCCGCGAACACCGCGCGGTCGTCGGGGACTCCGGCGACGTGCCAGAGCGGCGTGGGGTGCCCGCCGGCGAGCACCTTCGCGTCCGGGGGGCGGTCGACGCGGATGCGGGACCCGGGGTCGGGGCCGTCCACACCGGCGTAGCCGGCGCCGAGGCCGACGCCCAACTCCTCGGCGACGAGGATGAGTTCGCCGGGGCCGCCGAGCGGTCCGGGACCCGAGCAGGCCACCGCGGTGGCTCGGGCGCCGCTCCGGTCGTCGCCGGCGCAGGCCACGCCGGTGAACAGCCAGCCGACGGGCAGCGGCCAGGGCATCCACACGGGCACGCGGGCGCGGCCGACGGCGACGGCGAGGGCTTCGACGCTCGGGGGGACGACGGGCTGGAGCGGGTGCACCGCGCCGTGCACGTCGCACTGCCAGGAGTCGGCGAAGAGACCGGGCGCCCGGACCCGGCCACCGCACTTCGGGCAACTGGGCTCGCCCCTCATGAGGTTCAACGGTCCTCCCCGGCCGCGTTCACGTCAAGAACGGTTCAGGGCCGTCTCCGGGCCCCATACCAGCGGCCAATTTAGGTGTAGCTTGCATTAGTTAGTCTTGCTAATTTACCCTGTGGAGGCAGGCAGAACCCTGCTTCACCAGGCTTCACCAGCGCGGAAAAGGAGCACGAAAGATGAGCGGCGACCCGTTCGACGAGGGCGGCGGCAGCATCCTGCGGCAGCCCAAGGCGGTCTGGGCGACGGCGGGGGCGGCGGTCGTCGCCTTCATGGGCATCGGACTGGTCGACCCGATCCTCCCCTCGATCGCCAAGGGACTTCAGGCGTCACCGAGCCAGGTCTCGCTGCTGTTCACCTCGTACTTCCTGATCACCGCCGTCGCCATGCTCGTCACCGGCTTCGTCTCCAGCCGCATAGGCGGCAAGAAGACGCTGCTCGCCGGGCTCGCGCTGGTCGTCGTCTTCGCCGCCCTCTCCGGCGCCTCCGGATCGGTCGGCGAACTGGTCGGCTTCCGCGCGGGCTGGGGCCTCGGCAACGCGCTCTTCGTCTCCACCGCGCTCGCCGTGATCGTCGGCGCCGCCGCGGGCGGCAGCGCGGCCGCGATCCTGCTGTACGAGTCGGCGCTCGGCCTCGGCATGGCCTGCGGCCCGCTGCTCGGCGCGCTGCTGGGCAACATGGAGTGGCGCTACCCCTTCTTCGGCACCGCCGCCCTGATGGCCATCGGCTTCATCGCGATCAGCGCGTTCCTCGCCGAGCAGCCGAAGCCGGCCGCGAAGACCGGGCTGCTCGATCCCGTCAAGGCGCTCGGGCACGGCGGACTCGCCTCCGCCGCGGTCTCGGCGTTCTTCTACAACTACTCGTTCTTCACGGTGCTGGCCTTCACGCCGTTCGTGCTGAACATGTCGCCGCTGCGGTCCGGCGGCGTCTTCTTCGCCTGGGGCGTGCTGCTCGCCGTCTTCTCCGTACTGGTCGCGCCGCGGCTCCAGGAGCACTTCGGCTCGCTGCGCGTGCTGGGCGGCTCGCTGCTGCTGATGGCCGTCGACCTGCTGGTTCTCGGGTACGGCGGGCACACGACGGCGATCGTCTGCACCGTCCTGTCCGGCGCCTTCATCGGCATGAACAACACGATCTTCACCGAGCTGGCGCTGGGCGTCTCGGATGCGCCCCGGCCGGTGGCGAGCGCGGGCTACAACTTCGTGCGCTGGTTCGCTGCCGCGGCGGCGCCCTTCCTCGCGCCGAAGATCGAGGAGTGGACGGACATCCACATGCCGTTCGTGGTCGCGGCGGCCACGGCGGCGGTCGGCGCCCTCATCGTGGGCGTACGGCGGAAGTCGCTGCGGCACGAGGCGGAGGAGCTGCTTCCGGAGCACCGGAGCGAGGACGGCGGCGCCGCCGCGGCCGTACCGCAGCACGGGACCGAGCCGGCCGCCGCCCCGGTCACGGCCGCCAACTGACCCTGTCCGTACGGGAGTTCCGGCCCGGGGCCCTCGGGGTCCCGGGCCTCGCCGCGTCCCCCGTCCTTGGTTCCCCGTCCACCCGGTACGCCCGGTAACGCCCGGGACGTCCCCAACTCCCCGGCGTACGCGCTCAGTCGGCGAGCGGGACGGCAGACCGCTCCGGGTCCCGCAGATCGGTGCCGAACCGCAGCCAGCGCTCCTGGAGCGCGTCCGCTCCGTGCACCCGCTTCCACGCCGCCTCGTTCGGCGTCATCGGCAGCAACGGCAGGAAACGCACCGGCTCCCGCGGCGGCACCGGCTCCACATCCCGTACGAGGCCGCCCGGTTCGGCCACCAGCACGGAGCTGAACGGGGCGCCCGGCCACAGCGGCTCCCCGACGTCCAGCGAGGACCCGGGCGCCACGACCACGCCCTCCACCTGGGGCGAGGCGGCGAGCACGGCCAGCGGCCGCAGCACCTTGTCGGTGTCCGCCCGCCCGCGCCGTACGGACAGCAACAGCTCGGCGCGCGGGCCGCGTTCGGGATCGGCGAGCGCCTGCGCCGGGTCGGTCATCGGCGCCGCGGACATGCCCAGCGTGACGTAGCGCGTGACCGGACCCTCGGCACCGGCGCCGGGGGATGTGAATCTCAACACCTCGATCCGGTCGGCTCCCACGAAGGTCACCGAGGCGCGGGCCTCGGGCTCCCCCAACTCCGCACGCAGCCGGGCCTCCACAGCCGCCAGCACCTCGGTCATGCGGAGAGCATAGATCCGTTAAGGAAGCGGCAAAGAGCGGCCCCGGTGGCGGCCGCCGGTGCGCAGGCACAGCTGTGCGGGTGCTAGCGTTGAGTGCTGGTCAGGGCACACAGAGATCGTCCCCGCCGGGGACCGACCGGAGGAGGTGGGGCTGACATGGATCCCAGTCGACCGTGCAGTACCAACCGCTCTTCCGTCAGGACACCGCGTCCCCGCTCCTGAGCGCCCGCCATCTCCCGCCTCCGGGCGGTGAATCCGCACTCCAGGGCCTCGCCTCCGGCGGAGCCGCGCGAGGGAAGAGCGTCCGCTAGCTCCAGTAGCTCCAGCACGCCAGCCAAGCGAACCAGCGACGCCCACGCCGCCGCATCGCGCGGTGCCCGCTTTGCAGACCTCCGGCCGCCTCGACGCAGTCCCTCCGTGCTCCGCACCGAGCGCCCCGGCCCGCCGTAGGTCCACATTCCGGGCAGCGCTGCGCCAGCTGCCGACGGCAGGGGCGACGGCACCGACAAGGAGCCCACCATGTCGATGATCAAAGACCTGCGCGCCGCCGTGCGCCCGTCCCTGCGCAAGGGCGGCCGCTCCGCGTACTCCTACGAGAACACCCGCTCCGACGACGGCGGCACCGCGGTCGTCGACTGCGCCGTCTACCGCGACGGGCGCCGGGTCGAGGCCCGGCCGGGGCCGGCCGAAGCGCTGCGGCGGGTGCGCTCCAGCGGCGGCGACGAGTTCGTGTGGATCGGTCTGCACGAGCCGACGGAGCAGGAATTCTCCGGTATCGCCACGGAGTTCGGACTGCACCCGCTCGCCGTCGAGGACGCGGTGCACGCCCACCAGCGGCCCAAGCTGGAGCAGTACGACGACAGCGTGTTCACCGTGCTGCACACCATCCACTACGTCGAGCACGCCGAACTCACCGCGAACAGCGAGGTGGTGGAGACCGGCGAGGTGATGTGCTTCACCGGCCGGGACTACATCATCACCGTGCGGCACGGCGGCCAGGGCTCGCTGCGCGCGCTGCGGCACCGCCTGGAGGAGAACCCGGAACTGCTGGCCAAGGGCCCGTCGGCGGTGCTGCACGCGATCGCCGACCAGACCGTCGACGGCTACCTCGCGGTGGCCGAGGCCGTGCAGGACGACATCGACGAGGTCGAGATCGAGGTGTTCTCGAACAGCGCCGGGCAGGGCAGGCGCGGCGCCGAAGCCGGCCGCATCTACCAACTCAAGCGCGAGGTGCTGGAGTTCAAGCGGGCCGTCTCGCCACTGCTGCGGCCGATGCAGCGGCTGAGCGAGCGGCCGATGCAGGTGATCGATCCGGACATCCAGAAGTACTTCCGGGACGTCGCCGACCACCTGACGCGCGTGAACGAACAAGTGCTGGCCTTCGACGACCTGCTCAACTCGATCCTCCAGGCCAACCTCGCGCAGGCGACGGTCGCGCAGAACGAGGACATGCGGAAGATCACTTCGTGGGCGGCCATCTTCGCGGTGCCCACGATGATCGCGGGAATCTACGGCATGAACTTCGACTACATGCCGGAGCTGAAGTGGAAGTACGGCTATCCCGCGGTCATGGCGGTCATCCTCGTCATCTGCTTCGGCATCCACCGCGGCTTCAAACGGAACGGCTGGCTCTGAGAGTCGGCCGGGCCGGAAGCCGCGGGCGGCCGGCGGGCGGGCGTACGGGCGGCCGGTAGCCTGCGCGTATGACGCCGCTTGAGCAAGCCCTCGTCGAGGAGGCCGGCAAGAAGTCCGCGCTCGTGTGGGTGCGTGGCCCGCAGGGGCCCGCGCGGCCGCTGTGGCACGTGTGGCACGAGGGCGCCGTCTGCCTCGTCGGCGGCGGCACGCTCGAACAGCCCCTGGACGGGCTCGGGTTGGCGGACGGCGGCCGCGCGACCGTCAGCGCGCGCAGCAAGGACAAGGGCGGCCGGCTGGTCGTGTGGCCGGCGCGGGTCGTGGAACTGGCGCCGCACGGCGAGGCGTGGGAGGCGGCGGTCGGCGAGCTGAAGGGCAAGCGCCTGAACGCTCCGGACGCCGACTCCCTCACCGACCGCTGGGCCCGCGAGTGCCGGGTGCTGCGTCTGGAGCCGGCGGGCCCTCCCGAGCAGGCGCCGGGCTCGATGCCGGACGAGCGGCAGTCCGCGCCTCCACTGCCGAGCCCGGCCACGACCCGGCGCAGGATTCCGGCGGGGCTGCCCAAACTGCTGCTGCGGAGGCGCAGTTCGCGGCGGTGAGGTGCCGCAGGCTTCTGCCCGCGGGCGGCCGCTCTTTTCCGGGTCGGTACCGGCCGGTCCGTACGCGGTGTACGTGCGCCGCTCAGCCGTCGGAGCCGGCGATCTTCCCGCCGTAGTCGACGACTTGGCTCCGCTCGGGGGCGTGCAGCGCGAAGTCCTCGCCCCAGTGGGAGAGTTCGACGGTGCCCGCGTCCGCGCCGCGCTCGACGCGCAGCGGGTACGGGGTGCCGTCCAGGGCGACGGCCATGCCGCCCCCGTCCGCACCGCCCGCGCGTACCCGCACCGACTTCGCACCGCCGATCTCGGCCCGCCCCTCCGTCCGCTGCTTGCCGTGCAGGGTCAGCAGTCCGGACAGGAGCGCGCGCATGTCCGTGAGTCCGCGCAGTTCGCGGTACGCGGGGTCGCCGGGCGGTACTTTCACGTACTTGCCGCGCAGCTTGCCGGCCGCGTTCCCGCCGCCCCCGGACCGGCCGGAGCCGGAGCGCCCCGACGAGTGCCGCCGGTTCCAGAAGCCGGCATCGGCTTTGAGGTAGAGGTCCTTGCCGACGCGCAGCAGCGCATAGCTGGAGCCGCCGCGCACCGAGACTCTGCCGACTCCGCCGCCGGGCTTGAGCCGCATTTGGATCCGGTAGGCGCGGCCCTTGCCCGCGACATCGCCTGACAACCGTACGGCGTCGGCCCGTTCGGCGGCCGCGCGGGCCTTCGCGGCTATCTTCGGCGCCGGCAGACCGGCCACGCCGTTGCTGCCGTCGTCGGAGGTGCCGCAGCCGGCCACCGCCACCGCGAGCCCTGCGCAGACGACGCCCCCAAGTGCCGTACGTCGTGGGCGGGCTGGTCGGGCACGTCCAAACACGTCGGCAACCTCCCGGAGATCGGCCCCCGTACGGGAGGGCACCCTACCCGGGACCCGCGGGTGCGCGGCCGCCTCCGGACGGTAGCCGTCCGGACCAGCCCACGCGGCCGCCCGTGAAAGCCGCGGGCTACCCTGAACCCGGAATCCGGCAAAGCACGTGAACGCGAACACACACGACTAAAGGTGCACCGCAGAGTTCGTACGTGACTCAGGTGCTCTGCTCGCCCGCCGCCCCGCCCGCCGAACGCCCGCATCCGCCCCCGTACCCGTCGACGAGGAGGCCCGACCGATGCCCGTAGGCGCCACCCGGGTCTTCGTCTCGCACCTGTCCGGCGTCGCCGTCTTCGCGCCGAACGGCGACCAGGTCGGCCGGGTGCGCGACGTCGTCGTCATGCTGCGGGCCACGATGCCGGAGGTCGAGGCGGCCGGGGGCGGCGCGGCCGGCCGGCCGCCCGGAGTGCTCGGGCTGGTCGTCGAAGTGGTCAGCCGACGCCGGGTGTTCCTGCCCATGACGCGGGTGACGGGCGTGGAGTCCGGCCAGGTCATCACCACCGGAGTGGTGAACATGCGCCGCTTCGAGCAGCGCCCGGCCGAGACCCTGGTGCTGGGCGAGCTGCTGGACCGCCGGGTCACGCTGATCGAGACCGGCGAGGAGGTGACCGTACTCGACGTCGGGCTGCGGCAGTTGCCCGGCCGCCGGGACTGGGAGATCGACAAGGTCTTCGTACGCCGCGGCAAGGGCGGGCCGCTGCGGCGCCGGCGCGGCGAGACGCTGACCGTGGACTGGTCGGCCGTCACCGGTTTCGCGCTGGAGGAGCAACAGCAGGGCGCGGCAACGCTGTTGGCGACCTTCGAGCGGCTGCGCCCGGCCGACCTCGCCAACGTGCTGCACCACCTGTCCGAGAAGCGCCGTACGGAAGTGGCCGCCGCGCTGCACGACGACCGGCTCGCGGACGTGCTGGAGGAGCTGCCCGAGGACGACCAGGTGGAGATCCTCGGCAAGCTGCGCGACGAGCGGGCCGCGGACGTGCTGGAGGCGATGGACCCGGACGACGCCGCCGACCTGCTGTCCGAACTGCCCGAAGGGGACAAGGAGCGGCTGCTGGAGATGATGCGGCCGCAGGAGGCGGCACCGCTGCGCCGGCTGCTCTCGTACGAGGCGGGCACGGCCGGCAACATCATGACGACCGAGCCGATCGTGCTCCAGCCGGACGCGAGCGTCGCGGACGCGCTGGCGCGGGTGCGCAACGAGGACCTGTCCGTGCCGATGGCCGCCCAGGTCTACGTCTGCCGGCCGCCGGACGAGACGCCCACCGGACGGTATCTCGGCGTCGTGCACTTCCAACGGCTGCTGCGCGACCCGCCGTTCACCCTGGTCGGCGCGATCGTGGACACCGACCTCCGGCCGCTGCCGCCGCAGACCCCGCTGTCCTCGGTGAGCAGCTACATGGCCGCGTACGACATCGTCGCGGCGCCGGTCGTCGACGACGGCGGCCATCTGCTGGGCGCGGTGACCGTGGACGACGTACTCGACCATCTGCTGCCCGAGGACTGGCGGGAAGCGGTCGCCCAGGGCCTGCCGGGGCTCGGCGGCGGGGAAGCCGGAGCCTCCGGGGCAGGGGCGGCGGACCGGGACGCCGGAAGGCCGGCCGGACATGGCTGAGCGCAGCAGAGCGCGCGAGCGCGAGGAGCGCGACCGGGAACGGGAGCGCGAACGCGAGCGGGAGCGCGAGGAGCGCGAGCGGGAGGCCACCCAGCGCGGCCGGGAACAGGAGCGGGCGCCGCGGGTCCGCCTCGACATGCCGCGGGCGCCGCGCAGACGCCTGCTGCCGGAGTACGACCCGGACGCCTTCGGCCGGCTCTCCGAGGAGATCGCGCGGTTCCTGGGCACGGGGCGGTTCATCGTCTGGATGACGTGCGTCATCGTGGTGTGGATCACCTGGAACGTGGCGATGCCGAGTCCGCTCCGCTTCGACCCCTATCCGTTCATCTTCCTGACCCTGGCGCTGTCGCTCCAGGCGTCGTACGCGGCCCCGCTGATCCTGCTCGCGCAGAACAGACAGGACGACCGGGACCGCGTCAACCTCGAACAGGACCGGAAGCGGAACGAACGCAACATCGCCGACACCGAATACCTCACCCGGGAGATCGCCACGCTGCGGATGGGCCTCGGCGAGGTCGCCACCCGGGACTGGATCCGCTCCGAACTCCAGGAAATGCTGCGGGAGATGGAGCGGCGCGGCGCACTCGACGGAGACGGCTCCGGGCCGGCACGCTCGCGCGAGCCGGGTACGGGCGGCGTCCCGGGCGGCCGCGACGAGTCCCCCTCGTCCGCCGGCCGAGGCGAACGCGCTTAGTACGCAGCCGGGTTGGGCCTGCCGACGTTCCGGGGCGGACTGTTGGGTACGTCCGGTGGTCAGGCGTCAACAGCCGCCCGCGGAGGCCCGATACGGGACCGCGTCCTCGGTCGGGGAGAGGGCGCCGTGCGTACGGACCACCCGTACCGGGGCCCTTCGGGCACCCGGCGCGACGGCCGTACCATTTCCGCATGGCTTCCGACACCCACGCCCCCGCCCCGACCGAGGACGCGGTGCGCGCCGCGCTCGCCACGGTCAACGATCCGGAGATCCACCGGCCGATCACCGATCTGGGGATGGTCAAGTCCATCGACATCGCGCCCGACGGCGCGGTCGAGGTCGGCGTCTATCTGACCGTCTCCGGCTGCCCGCTGCGCGAGACGATCACCTCGAACGTGACCGAGGCCGTGCAGCAGGTCGAGGGCGTGACGCGGGTCGGCGTCGAACTGGACGTGATGAGCGACGAACAGCGGCGCGAGCTGGCGAACGCGCTGCGCGGCGGAAAAGCGGAGCGGGAGATCCCGTTCGCCCAGCCCGGCTCGCTCACCCGGGTCTACTGCGTGGCCTCCGGCAAGGGCGGCGTCGGCAAATCCTCGGTGACCGTGAACCTCGCGGCGTCGCTCGCCGCCGACGGTCTGAAGGTCGGCGTCGTCGACGCGGACATCTACGGACACTCAGTGCCCCGCATGCTGGGCACCGAGGCGCGGCCGACCCAGGTCGAGGACATGATCATGCCGCCCTCGGCGCACGGCGTGAAGGTCATCTCGATCGGAATGTTCACGCCCGGCAACTCCCCGGTGGTGTGGCGCGGTCCGATGCTGCACCGCGCGCTCCAGCAGTTCCTCTCGGACGTCTACTGGGGCGACCTCGACGTCCTGCTGCTCGATCTGCCGCCCGGCACCGGCGACATCGCGATCTCGGTCGCCCAACTCGTGCCCGGCGCCGAGATCCTGGTGGTCACCACCCCGCAGCAGGCGGCGGCCGAGGTCGCGGAGCGCGCGGGCTCCATCGCCGTACAGACCCACCAGAAGATCGTCGGCGTCATCGAGAACATGTCGGGGATGCCGTGCCCGCACTGCGACGAGCTGGTCGAGGTGTTCGGCAGCGGCGGCGGTGAGCGAGTCGCCGAGGGGCTGACCAGGCACACGGGCGCCGCTGTGCCGCTGCTCGGCGGCATCCCGATCGACCTGCGGCTGCGCGCGGGCGGCGACGAGGGCAAGCCCGTGGTGCTGACGGACCCGGACTCCGCGGCGGGCGCCGCGATCCGCGAGGTCGCCGGCAAGCTGACCGCACGGCAGCGGGGGCTTTCGGGGATGTCGCTGGGGCTCACGCCGGCCAACAAGTTCTGAGCCCGGCCGGGCGGTCCCGTCCGGTCCCGCACCGGATCCTCTCCGGTCAACCGGCCCTGGACCGGCTGGAGTTCGAGGGTCTCTCGAGAGCGCCGGGCCGGACTGCCGTAGCCGGTCCGGGCGGTCGGTTCCGGTACGGCCCGTTCCGTACGCACCCGGCGGTGGTCTCCCCGTATGCACGAGGCAGCCTCGCCGCGCCGGGAGGCTGCCCTGACGGCCGGCGAGCGGCCGTGCTGCACGCGCACGCGGGACGGTCAGCCCGCGACGCTCTGCTCGTAGTCGGTGATGTCCTTCACGACCGAGAAGCCCAGCCCGTACGCGCTCATTCCGCGCCCGTAGGCGCCGATGTGCACGCCGTCCCGGGCGGAGCCGGCCAGCACCCAGCCGTACTCGGACTCGCGGTAGCGGAAGTCGGTGACGGTGCCGTCCACCGGGAGGGACAGCGACGACCAGCCGCTGCCGTCCAGGTCGTCCGCCAACTCCCAGGCGACGCCGGTCTGTTGGTCCAGCCAGTCCTGGCGCAGCCCGCGCTCCATCTCCTGCGGCCAGGTGCACGACAGCAGTCCGGAGCCGGCCAGCCAGGCGGCGGTCGACATCGACGTCGCCTCCAGAGTGCCGGTGCCGTCCGCGCTGTCCCGCACCGGACGGTTCGCGACCGTGACGACGACGGCGAACCGCTGATGGGCCGGGTTGGCCTCGACCTTGAGCGAGGGCTCCTCGCCGTGCCCCATCGAACCGTGCTCCACGGTGCCGTCGGCTCCCGCGCCCACGTGCATCAGCCAGCGCGGCCCGGTGAACGCCTCGTCGAGCCCGTACCACGGAAAGGCAGCCATCAAGAATCCGTCAACAGCCCGCCCGGCACCGGGTTTTCCCGACGCGGCGGGCCCGGGTTCCCCGGCGATCCGGCTCCTCGTCTCCATCGTGCGATGCCCTCCTCAGTGCCCTGTGCCATGGGATGCCCGCCCCCCTCGGGCGCGACCCCGGACACAGGGAGGATAGCCACCCGGGTCCACCGTGTCGGGCATGCCCGAGGATCGAGCGCGGGGTCGGGGAGTGAGATGCGCCTCTCAGGGTGACCGGCGGCGGGCATACGGGCGCCCGCCCGCGGCCGTCCGCGCCCCCGCGTGGGGCCGGGCGGCCTCTGGCCCGGGCTCCGGGCGCGTACGCAACCGGCAGCGGACGTACGGGAGTTGGGGACGCACGGCGGCGGCAAGCCGGCTGAGCGGTGGCGTGGGCGCGGGGCGCGTCGCGGCCGGACCGGGCCGGCGGGTCGGGTGCCGGCGGATCAGGTCGCGTCGGCGTCGAACGGCGGGGGGTCGGCGGCGGCGCGGCGCCCGGAGCCGGAAGCGCCGGAGTCCGTGCCGGCCTCCCCTTTGCTGAGGCTCGGGCGCGCACCCGCGCCGCCGTCGCCGCTGTCGCTCTTGCTCAGACTCGTACGGCTGCTGCGCCGGCTGCTCTCCGTACCGTTCACCGCGTCGGTGACCTCCGCCAGGTCCTTGCGGAAGTCGAAGCCGTTGCGGATGTCGTCGAGGTCGAGGTCTTCGCCGTCGAGCAGATGCTTGCGGGCGAAGGTCTTGGGGTTGAGATCCTCGAACTCGAAGTCCTTGAACTCGGGGCCCAACTCGGAGCGGATGTCCTCCTTGGCGTTGTCCGAGAACTGCCGCACCTTGCGGATGAACTGCGCCGTGTCCTGGATCACCTTGGGCAGCTTCTCCGGCCCGAAGACGAGGATCGCGAGGATGATCAGGGCCAACAGCTCCAAAGGCCCTATATCGAAGAACACCTTGGTATCTCCCTCGTCCTCAGCCTTCTTCCCCTGCAGCTCGGCGGCCGCTGCCCCCACGCGGCGCCGTACCGGAGTCACGGTACCCGCAGTAAGCCGCCCGATGGGACCCCAGCCCGGCATCCGAGGGGGTCTGTGCGGATCCTGTGGAAGAGCTGTGCACCGCGGGCGCCGCGCCCGTGGCGTACGGACTGCGGCCCGCGCCTCGCCGGAACGGTGCGCCAATCGGCCGGGCGGCGGCGGGAGTTGAGGTCAGTCGCGGGTTTTCGCGCTCTCGGTGGACGACGGTGCGGGCGACTCCATCGACGGCAGCCGCTCCGGGAAGTCGCCCACCGTCTGCACTCCGTCGGCGGCCGACGCGTCCACCGCGTGCCCGGAATGGTGTGGGCGATAGGCGGCGGTCGGCAGCCCGGCACCTATCAGCGGAGGATGGAAGTCGGCGTCCCGCAGCAGCGGGGAGACGGATCTGGAGCGCGCCGGGCCGCGTGCGGCGGCCTGCGGAGTGTGCGCCCGGCCGTGCGCCGGCACGGCACCCGAACCGGAGCCCGCACGCCGCTCGCCCTGCACCCCGGTGCCCGGACCCGCGTCCCGGCGGCGCCGGTCCCGGTCCGAGGCCGCGCCGGAGGACGAGGACGTCGTACGCACCGAGCTGGTGGACGGGCTGCCGTCGCCGGAGGCCGTCGCCGAACCACCGCTCGGCGCCGTGGAGTTGAAGGCGCCGCCGAGCGCGAGAGCGGCCACCGACACCGCGCCGGCCGCCGCGAACGCGAACCGGCGGCCCCGCGACGAGGAGCGGTCCACCTCGTGAATGCGCAGCCCGCCCGAGGAGGCCAGGACGCTGCCCGCCCTGCCGCCCGGGAGGTAGTCGAACGAGAACGGCGACGAGTCCGGCGAACCGGGGCGCGACTGGGCGAGCAGCCCGTCCCGCTCGCCGGGGCGGCCGCCGTACCCGGGGGCGCCGGGGGCGCCGTCGGACGGACCGTCCGTGCCCTCGCTCGGGAGGCCCTGGAGCCGGGCCAGCAGACCGTCGGACGGCGGGGGCGGCGCGGTGTCCGCGAAGACGCTCTTCAGCCGGCGCTGGGCGTCCGCCTCCGTCTTGCAGCTGCCGCACGTGGCCAGGTGCGCGAGCACCCGCTCGCGGGCGTCGTGCCCCAACTCGCCGTCGATCAAGGCCGCGAGGCGGTCTCCGAGATGCTGCTCGACGGGCGTCAGCCCACCGTTGTCGGGAATCGGCGGCTGGTGCCGCATGTCAGTGCCACTCACTCAACACCGACCTCCCCCAGACGTGCCATCGGGATCGCCGCGCTCAGCGCACGCTGCTGCTCGGCCCGCGCCTCGGGCGAACGGTGCTGAAGTGCCTTGCGCAGCTGGGACCTTCCGCGGTGGATGCGGCTGCGCACCGTGCCGAGCTTCACCCCGAGAGTCGCCGCGATCTCCTCGTACGACAGTCCCTCGATGTCGCAGAGCACGACCGCCGCGCGGAACTCGGGCGCGAGCGTGTCCAGGGCGTGCTGCACGTCCGCGTCGAAGTGCTTGTCGTTGAAGTGCTGTTGGGGCGTGGGCTCGCGGCTCGGCAGGCGCTCCGCCGCGTCGTCCGCCAGCGCGTCGAAGCGGATGCGCTGCTTGCGGCGCACCGTGTCGAGGAAGAGGTTCGTGGTGATGCGGTGCAGCCAGCCCTCGAACGTGCCCGGGGTGTAGGTGGACAGGGAGCGGAAGACGCGCACGAAGACCTCTTGCGTCAGGTCCTCGGCGTCGTGCTGGTTGCCGGTGAGGCGGTAGGCGAGGCGGTAGACCCGTCCGCTGTGGGTGCTGACGATCTCCTCCCAGGAGGGAGGTGTCCAGGTCTGCGTCTCCGCATCGGTGTCGAAAGTCGCCGTGGTCGCGGAATCGGCGGTGTGGACCTGGGCAGCGGTGTTGCTCACGGATTTCGGCTGGCCCGGGGACCTGCGGAAACGCCTGAGCACTCCCCGATCACGGACCGAAGCCGCACCTCCCCTGTCGGCTCTGGTGGTGTCCAGTGGACTCCCCACCATAGACACCTCGCCCGTTAGCTCCGGATAAGCACCTTTGACCGGCTCCGGCTCCCGGCCCGGCTGCGGGCGGACGACCGCCGCCCCCGGCTCGGCAACCTGCGCCACTCGCTCCCTCACCGTCCCGCGTCCTCGCTCTCTGCGCTTCCGGCCCGGTCTTCCCGGCCGCCCTCCCGTGCGCCTCCGACGCGACCTCGTCGCACGTACGACTCGGCCCCCGTCCTTCTTCGTACAACGCCCGGTCCCATCAGCGAGTTCCCGGGGCAGCGGATACAGTCACCGTTGCGTGGAGGACGGGGACAGGAGACGGCCATTACCGGCAACCGGCAGACGAGCTGGGCGTTCGCCGACGCGTACGGCGCCGAGCTGGTCGAGCAAGCCGAGAACGCGGCGCTGCGCTGGGCCCGTGCACGGGCCCGGGACGCCGGGCTGTGCCCGGTGTCGCCGGGCACCGGGGCCACTCTCCGGCTGCTGGCCGCCACGGTGGACGCGAAGGCGGTCGCCGAGATCGGCACCGGCACCGGCGTCTCCGGGATCCACCTGCTGGACGGGATGCGGCCCGACGGCGTGCTGACGACGGTCGACATCGAGCCCGAGCGGCAGCAGTTCGCGCGGCAGGCGTTCCGCGCGGCCGGCTTCGCGGGCAACCGCGCACGCTTCATCCCCGGGCACGCACTCGACGTGCTGCCACGCCTCGCGGACGGCGGCTACGACCTCGTCTTCTGCGACGGTGACCGCGCGGAGTGCGTCAACTACCTCGGCGAATCACTGCGGTTGCTGCGCGACGGCGGGCTCGTGTGCTTCGAGGGGGTGTTCGCGCAGGGGCGCACCGTCGACTCCAGCGCGCACCCCGCCGAAGTGCTCAAGCTCCGCGAACTGCTGCGCTCCGTACGCGAGAACACCTCGCTCGTGCCGACGCTGCTGCCGGTGGGCGACGGTCTGCTGTGCGCCGTCAAGCGGTCGGCGGCCGGGGGCGAAGAGGCCACGGGCCGGTGAGGACGGGGACGCCGCTGCCCCGGAGCACGGCGTGCTCCGGGGCAGCGAAAGCCCAAGGGAGGTGAGATCCGCAGGAGTTGGGGAAGCGCGGTCCGCCCGCCCCGCCGACCGCAGGCGGTCAGCCGCAGACCTTCTTCAGCTCCTCGTCGAGCGCGTTCGCCTCGTCCGGGGTCAGCTCGACGACGAGTCGCCCGCCGCCTTCGAGCGGAACGCGCATGACGATGCCCCGCCCTTCCTTGGTCACCTCGAGCGGGCCGTCGCCCGTCCGCGGCTTCATGGCCGCCATGCTCGTTCCCCTTCCTGAAACCAGCTGATCGCAGCCGACAACTCAGAAGTCACCGGCGTCGAACACATTGCTTCCCAGCCATTATCCCGCATGCCACGACCCGATGACCAACAAGAGGTCGCATCACTTCTGCCACGCCCGCGATCAAAACCGCCCAACGCCCGGCCGGGCTGCGATACTTCGCCGCCCCTTCCGCAACGTTCCGTTCCCGTCGCCGTACGTGACCGTGCGTCCCCGGCGCACACATGCGCGTACCTGGCCGCTCGGGCACCGAGGGCGGCGGCCGGCGCGGGCACGCGGGGCGGGCGGGAAGGCGCCGGAGGCCGTCTGTCGGCGCCCGGTGTTCTGGGCCATGCTGGGCGGCATGGCCCAGACCGTGCTCTACGACGTGACCGAGGGACTGGCGACGATCACCCTCAACCGCCCCGACGCGATGAACGCGCTCAACGAGGAGTTGAAGGACGCGCTCCGCGACACCCTCCAGAAGGCGGCCGGCGACGACGCCGTGCGCGCGGTCCTGCTGACCGGCGCCGGCGACCGTGCGTTCTGCGTCGGGCAGGACCTCAAGGAGCACACGGAGGCGCTGCGGCAGCACGGCGGCGGCGCCCTGGACACCGTGGAGCGGCACTACAACCCCATCACGCTCGCGATCGCCACGATGCCGAAACCCGTGGTGGCCGGCGTCAACGGAGTGGCCGCGGGAGCCGGCGCGGGCTTCGCGTTCGCCGCCGACCACCGGATCGTCGCGGACACTGCGTCGTTCAACACCTCGTTCGCCGGGGTCGCGCTCAGCACCGACTCCGGGATGTCCTGGACGCTGCCGCGGCTCGTCGGCCGGGCGAAGGCGACCGAGCTGCTGCTGTTCCCGCGCAGCGTACGGGCCGCGGAGGCACGGGAGTTGGGCCTCGCGCACCGGGTGGTGCCGGCGGGCGAGCTGGCGGCGGAGGCGACCGCGGTGGCGCGCAGTCTCGCGCAGGGCCCCACCGCGTCGTACGCCGCGATCAAGGAGTCGCTCGCCTACGGCGCGGACCACTCGCTCGCGGACACCCTCGGCAAGGAGGCCGAACTCCAGCTCCGCACAGGGGCGTCGGACGACCACCGGACCGCCGTCGAGGCGTTCGTGAAGAAGGAGCGGCCCCGCTTCACCGGGCGCTGAACGAAAGTGGCGGCGGGCCGGCCGTACGCGGAGTGCGTGCCCGCCGGGCCGTG
>Ga0164243_10002598_pt1 | contig 29685 bp, 40 predicted proteins | sample OricompcompostOP_FD_108781 | JGI IMG/M metagenome (GOLD analysis project Ga0164243, IMG submission 108781) | Organic Plus compost microbial communities from Emeryville, California, USA - Original compost - Organic plus compost (OP) | ecosystem: Engineered > Solid waste > Mixed feedstock >... | reverse complement strand
TTTCCCTTTATCAACCGTCTTTTTGCTGTCGACTTCAGATATCTTGCTCTCTTGCTTTGCGCTTCCTTGTTCCTTAATCGTGGTATGTGTAGTTACCGGTACCGGCACTTCTTCGGGAAACTTTTTCGCTTTCACAGTCGTTTCCCTGCCGATCGTCTTGCCTGTAGCATCCTTGCGCGGAGTTGAGTTCACCTCTACGCCTAAGGCGCCTGATCGCACTATTTGCGACCAGGTAGACGTATCCTCGTTCGTCGTGTATCGTGTAAACCCTACCGAATCAGGTTTTGTTTTTCCCGGAGTAGTACTGATTGCTACAGTCTCCGTTACTCGCTTATACGCGTTCTCTGTAGAGCCTGAGCTGTCCTTTCTGTGTTGCTCTGTGCTTCGGTGCGCATTCTTCTTTACCGTAGCGCAGGAGCAAAGCAAAATGCTAATTACTATTACTGCTTTCATCTTTGTCTGCTTGTTGTGCCAAAGGCGATTTTTTAATAGCAAAAGTTAAAATCTTCAGGATAGGAGCTATGAAGTATTTACTGAACTGGCTTGTATTGTCGATTGCATAAAGGTTTTCAAAGATGCTTGTAGCCTCGATGTAGATAAGCAGGATCAACAAACCATCATTCACATAGCCCAGGATTTCATTGTCCTGGGGCAATGAGTTCCCCAGGATCACAGCAACGGCAACGGCGCCGGCATACTGTGTAAATTTGATAACCGTCTTACGGTAACCCGCTGAAGTGCGGGCCTCGTTCAGTTGCCAGGCTTTTATAATTCCCGTAATCAGATCTACCAGCATAGCAATAAATACCCAGGCAAGCAAATTCCCGCTTGGCAGGAAGCTATATTTAAACCAGGCAATTGCCGATGTTGCGGTAAGTAATTCGATTGATAGGCGTTCTTTCATGATTAAGTTTTATGTATTGTGATAAAAAGGATTAATAGGGTTCCAAGATCATCCACGCTACCGTACCGGTATCAGTAGCCGCGTTTTTAGACCAGGAAATTGTAAAGTTTGTTCCGTCATCTGGATTTGATTTTTTTTCCTGTCTGAAATAGTGCATCACAACCATAGTCAAAATGCTTGAAATGGAAGCAATAATTCCAACAACATTGTTATTGTTTGCATGTATATAGTTGCTGCGAGACACGTAAAAAAGATAGCTAAAACCTGCCACGACGATGATCAGCGCAAGTATGTGCTGAAAGTTGAAATTCATATTCTTAAAGAAATTAGGCATCACATTATTTTGTTTATAGGTATTGAGCAAAATTTTTGAGCTATTTTACCGGCGTTGAAATTAGCTTCCCAGTAGGATATGAGTAAGTTCCCTTGATACTCTGCAACAGATGCGTAGCTGAAGTTGTAAGAATCTACCGGCGTCTCTATGTCAAAAGCGGTAACCCAGGTGGCGCCTGAATCTAAGCTCTTAGATATTCTAAGTACACCTCTAGGGTCGGTAAAACCAGGGGGGTTATGCACAGCTATTAGTACCCCAGTCGATGTTAATAATATTTTACAGGGGCTGTCAGTAGATACCAACTGCGATGCAGTAGCGACTGACCACGTTGCCCCTGCATCGGTACTCACAGAAAAATGTTGCACTCCTGAATTATTCCGTATCATCATCAACACAATGTTGTAATTGATAGCTACTGCACAGGGCTCCGTATAACCAACCCCGGAAGATATGTTTTGATCAGGGGTACTTTTAACCCACGTCGCGCCGTCATCATCAGAGTAGTACGAGTATGCTTTGCAGTAGTTAGGAGGTATCGCGGCTACATTACTAGTAAAATAAACAGGTATCACAATTCGTCCTGAATTAATTCTAACAACCGACGCATTGAGTACCGCCAGATACCCCGGGGCATTTATAACTAGCATGGGCGCGGACCAGGTCGCGCAATCATCGTTACTAATTTTTCTGTAAATACGTAAATCCGTGTTGCTATTCTTAACACAAAAGTACATTTGCACTTTAGTAGTAGAGGTACGTACGAGCGAAACAGACATAGTCGTCTGCCCCCCTATATTAGTTTGCACAACTCCTAAATCAATCCAGTCCCGCCCTCCAGTCGTAGAAACTTTTGCGCATAAATCCGCTACTGCTGCATCGTCCAAATTGTTTCTGAATTTTGTAAAAACGGTGTATAACTGACCGTTGTTTTTTATGATCAAATCACCTTCAGAATTTCGGTAGTTACCTTTAGAGAAATACTGAATGTAGCTTTTAAATTGAGCGCTTACGGTATTCGTAAAAAGAATTAATAATATAAGTACCCTCATAGTGTAACAGAGTTTAAATGTGATGATATAATAATCCAGTTTGTACCTGTTGATTGAACGACAATAGAGCTATAAGGCATTGTTAAAGTGCGAGACGAAACACCATTTATAGTGCCTGAGCTAGGCGATACTATGACATCGTTGCTCGCAGCGGATGTTTTAGTTATAACAAACATGGTACCCGGCGTTGAGCTTGGTAAGGTTATAGTGACTGATCCTACATTATTCACTATTACAGTATAGTCACTGGGTAATAAAGTAGTTGAAGCAGTTACTGTACGTTGCGCAACGACTATCCCTGAAGACAACTGCGTATATGACGCAGATAATTTCAAGGGTTTAGTTATAGACATTCCCCTGTCATAACTCTGTACAACTGAAAAATTTGATCCGTCATAAAATAGCTCTAAACCAGACCCTGTGCCTGTAAGCGTGCCACTGGATCCTGTTATCTTAAGTATTTGATTAGTAGTATTGCCCCTTTGTGTTATACCTTGCAGCGACGCATTAGATGTGTTAAAGTACAGTTGCCTTTTGACCCAGGCTGTCGTGGCCGTCACTAAAGAACTGTCAGCATTTAATATCGTTTGTCCCTGCACAATTTTTCCATTTGCATATATAGACGTGTCGAGAGTTTTTCGTACTTCAAGGGGGAATCTCGCAAAAACGTTACCTGGTATTGAATCCCCTATGAGCCACAACCCATTTTTCTCTACTGTATGTGTAGCAGGGATAACGCCAGGCACGTTTGAAAAATAGTTTAATCTAATTTGCGCGCTGTCAACGTGATTTATAGATATCCCCCCAGCTCCTGAGGTCATTAGAATATCGTTATTACCTTTCGCCCCGGTGCCTACATACCCTACCTGAATGCCTGCGGTTTGAAACGCTATCTCTCCAGTAGATGTATCACGAGAAGGGCGGTTAATAGCGAGTGATCTACTCGCCAGACCGTTTATTAGCATCCTACCTGTTATGTTTACAGACGCTCCTTGCTGTGTAGAAACTGGATTTAGTTCTACTCTATCCAACACCTGTGACTGAAGACGCCCAAGTGCCCCTATAAGGCTACTGGTAGGCTGTATAGGTAAAGAAGGTTGCGTCATTAGGGGAGATAGGGGAGATGAAAAGGATATTTTCTGATTCAACGAATCCGTCAATCCTACAATATTCGCCTGCGGTATTCCAGTCATCTTGATAGCGATCAAACTACCTGTTGTAGTAGGGAAATAAAGCGTGTCATGAGAGCGATAGGCGGAATCTAAAGCGACATTAATGCCCGATGCGATTTCATCCCATCCGGTAGGTTTTTTAACATACACCTTGTTGTTAGCTGTCCTGTAAACAATAGCGCCTATGCTGTCTCTGTTTCCACCCAACCAAACAGTATCTATACGAGGCAATCTAAGCACAGAGTCAGCAGACACGCCGCGGAAATACACATACTTACCAGGGTCCCATGATTGGGCCTGAGATAACACCGAAGAGATAATTAATACTGAAAATAAAATAAATCGTTTCATGTTCACTGTTATATGCAGCCATATGCATTCAGGCCGCCGTTAATGCTTCTTGTTTCGTATTCTGAATCACCCTCCGCATTCAGCGTAGCTAAGGCCCATAAATCAAACCCTGGCCCAGACATATCGCCTACCCTGTATTCCTTGTCTCCTCCTGAGCTGTCTACGCCGCCAGGGGTACTGCCTCCACCTAAGTCAGAGGCTCGCGCGGATAGTTTATTAAATCGATCATCAGACAGGTGATCATGTTTTATCATTGCCCATCCTTCAAGACTGCCCAACACAAACGCATCAGCGCCACGATCCTGGTCAATATTAGGACGGGCACCCGGTAACACGCGTGGAAACAATCCGCGCCAGTCAGGCACCCTACGCGTGTTTGCTGTAGGTCCGTATGCCCATTTTGTCCGGTGTAAAAAAGGGTCACTTTCCCATGTAGCATTAGATACTACCGAGTTTGCGTTGATGGCTTTAATAGCTTCAACCAAATCACCAACACGCGGGTATTGTGTAATATCTATTGTTCCGCCAACAAAGGGTATAGTATTTGGCAGTGGCACATAAGAGAGGCACCACTTGCCGACATTCTTATAAGATTCGGATATATCCTCAATAGACCAACCCTTAACGGTTCCGTCATCGATCCACACAAGCGTAACCTGTTCGTCTATTCCCAACACCAACCTTGATTTGCCTTGTGCAGATACAAATATCACATCATCATCCTGGGTCAAAACAACGGATTGATAAACAGATACCATGTTTGTTGTTATGGTAAGGCCAACACCTGGCGGAAAATCAACTCCACGCGGCAGGGTTAACACTACAGGCGCAGCAGTTGCAATAATCTCCTGAATCTTGGAATAATCATCAGGAAGGATCATAGCAGATGCAGTATATCTCTTCCTCCCACTGTACCGCTTACCAATACTGCCTGGCGCTGACACATAGGAGCTTATTTTTGGCTCAAAAGTCACCTTGACTACATCACCATCATTAAACTGTCTTGGGCCAGGATTTTCTGGGTCTAATGAAAGAAAACCGATAGTATCCACTTCGTCCCAGTGATATTCGCTTGCTGGATCAAGATCACCAACGCCTCGTAGACTCACCGCAGAAAAAGTATAACCCTGAAGTGTTGGGTCTACTATCTTCGTATCGCCAACGGCGGGATCATATTGGTTCCCCCTGCCAGCGATGTAAAATTTCGGATTGCGTATATCAGCAATAGCGCCCGTTTCGATCAGCTTTTGTGTATATGCGCCCGATGGAAGTTTGTACGCACGTTTGGTTACCGGGTCTGCTATGGCAGTTGGCCAGTCCAGCCCCCAACTGTTTGGAGCAGGGGATAAATCCGGTATTGGTACTAAAATTGGATCTGCCATATCTAAGTATTTAAAATGGGTGAAAGCCCTTTTCCGTCACCATCTCCAATAATATTTATGTAAGCATCTGACAACGCCAGGTCGTCGTTCAATTTCTCTGCTACTATCCAATCAGGAACGTCAGTTGCATTCCATGCAGCAGATAGATTAAAATCACAACCGGATGTATATCCATTCAGTGTAAGTGAAGTATTGCTCGGATAGCTGTTAAACAGGTTTATTACGTCTACCTGGTCATAAGCAATCCCCATTAATGAGCCGTCAACCCAAAACACTTTTACAGGATAGACATCCGGGCACCCTGGCAGGCGGTTGCCAAATTGATCTGCCAGGTATACTGTTTTCAGGAAAGGTATTTTCTCAATCCCGAAATCTCCGTCGCCAGTCGCCTGAAAGCTAAACTGTGCAGCGTCCGAAAACATACTACTGTTATCAACGTTATTCCATAGCAAGACACCCGAATAAATCAGGCCTCCGGAGTGAAAGGCAGTGAACTTCCAGTTGATCTTTTGCCATGCTATTAGCTGTTCCTGAATCTGCACCAGGTTATTAATAGCTGTATAGCTTACTATACCATTACCTGATATGGTGTAGCCTATCGCTGAGTAAACATATCGTTTAAACTTACCGCCAGGGCCTGTTGTCTCCAGGAGATCAGCCGATATGCTTAATGTACAATCTTTCAGTAGGCAGATGACTGATTCGGCTGTCAGAGCACCTGTACCTGTGTACAACATCAGGTCCTTTCCTAATACCACTTTATCCATTGTCAGCAGTTTTAGGGGTTACAGTATATTGTCCGCTGCCTGATCCCTCGTCAAATATTTCTACCAGAGTCAAATCATGCAGGCATTCCTTAGTGTTATATTTATCACGCAAAACCATGAATCGTTTATTAAGATCCTCACATACTACTACATTGTGAAACTGCAATGTATTAGATAGAAAAGTTCCTTCCAGATTATCAACCGGCATGTTCGCAGCAGCTAAGCGATCCCGGGACATGATTTCATCAATAGGCTGTTTTGGAAGCGATGGCTTCTTGATGCTTGCCCAATCTTTATCAGGGAGAGCCTTAAATTGGTCAACTTGCTTATAGTATATTGTATTCGATATCGAACTATCCCGTGAATCGATAAACGTTTTTTCTTCAGGATCTGGCGTATAGCTATAAATACCATCATTTGTGATCTTTGTATTGATCTGAACGTATGGTGTATCATAGATCCTTAAAAAAGTAGGGTAGATTTGGTTATATGGAGTGGTTCCCGATGGAATCTGATCTTCTGGGTCCGGATCTGCCGGCGTTGGGCCGAGTATATTAAAAAACAAATAGAAATCTCCTGTTCCCCCTGGGATTGGATCCGACGTAACAGAAAAAGAACTAAACCTTGTTTTCTTATTTGGCGATACTGTTATTGTAGCGGTATCTGATTCTATAAGATTTGTTTGTTCCCATTTTGATCCACTCAAATAAAACTGCCTCGCCTCTGGACCAGAGCTTGTTGACAACAAGGAGACAATCATTTTCAAACCAACAGTATAATAACAATAAGATTTAATATTGATTTCAATATGCTGTCCTGGAGAAACAATAAATGTTTGCCCTATAAAAGCCCCAACCTCTGGATTTCCAGAACCATTCATTTCCGCCCTGTATGGATCTGCTATAGTACCCACTCCTATACGGGAAAGTGTGAGTCCCGAACCGGGATTAGGCACTCTCCAACCAGGGAACGAAGAACCGTTAAAGTCTCTCCAATCAAAATTTGCCAGCCGGTTGATACCTTTTAATTTGTAGTTAAACTCCTGCTCCTTTAATGCGGTTTCAACTCTTATCCTTTGGCTTCGTCCAGTATAATATACATCTTTACCTGGATCACTGGTTCCCAGTTGGCGCAGGATGTTGCCTTCAGTTTTTTCAACACCAGTTAAATCTGAAGGGGAAATTTGCAGATAAGTAAATACGTCCTGGTCCATATCCTCTATCCGGACAATCCAGTATGCGCCCGCAGAGTAGAACATCCTCATTCCCAGCCCCAGGAAGGCACTTAATGCATCATAGCATTTAACAGGCCCCTTTTCGAAATCATAAAAGATATCAGTATGCAGATATAGGCCATTGGCAAGCGTCTGACCAGGCAACAACGAGTCGGGCCGCCGCGTAAACACAATATTTAAAACAATGTCATCATACGGCAGCGCGGTAAATAAAGTTCGCCTGAAGAAGTCTCCCCAGGTGATATAATCGTATAGAAATAGTATATTATCGTCCAGATTAATTGGTGTTGCTTTAAGCACCTGAAAGTAATCAGTTGCGTTGATCTCGAAAGCGAATGGCGGGTGCAATAATGGGTATGTATTGCTGTCAGGCCTAACAAAGCCCTTGAACTCAACTACTCCGTTTTTAAGGATAACCACCATCCATTCATCTTCCTGAATTTTGATAAATGTATTAGGGTGTGGCATGCCTTCGTCATACACATAACTTATTGTTGCATTGGCACCAATAATAGGGCTAAAAGCGTTTGAGTCTGATGTGGCCCGATCAATAGAGACTGGATTCTCCGCAGCGTACAACTCAGTAACCTGTAACGCAGATCCATTTTTCTGCAAAAGTTGTACCTCCCAATTCAAAGGGGTGACCGGATGCCTGTCTTTATATCTGATGCGATATGTTAGTATGTATGCCATTTATCTTCTTCCAAACTGTTTAGTTGCGTTATTGAATGCGATAACCAGGTCTGACCCTGCCACCCTAACTGACCCAGTTACCTCAACACTGCCGCCGCTGGTCGTGCCGAATATTTCGTCAAATCGTTCCAGGGGTACAATAGCCTCTTTGCCAGACGGGTTGTCACCTACTATCGCGGCCATAGGACCTGTGGTTATGGCCCCGTTAGCGAAGGCAGGAACACCTTTACCGGCAAGAGCCTTGAAGGCCCCGGCGGCTGCTATTAATGCTGCACCAGCAACAACCGCGGGGATTCCCTGAAGTGTTTTAAGTGAGTTTTTAAACCCTTCAATTGCAAGACCTTGAACAACCAATAGTTTCCCGAGTTGTGAAAGAAATCCAGATATCATATTGATAAAACTGGAAAATACATTGCCCCAATCGCCCGATACAAGCGCCCCTCCTACAATCTCAATCATTGACACAATTCCTTCATTAGCATTGTCGATGATTATCTTGTTTACGGCTGCAGTGAATTTCTTCGATTCTATATCAAAATCTTCTGTAAGCCCAGAAAACACACCAGCAATTGTATTTGCATTACTTGCGGGCGGTATGGGTTCAATCTGAATCGGTATGTCAATCTTTGGTTTTGGTCCAGTAACATCCTTCAGAGCATCCAACCTGCCTTTCAGTGCATCAAATAGTTTATCGCCTGGAAGGATATTGATATCAACCAGGGAGCCTAGAGCTTTTTGGTATGCTTTTATTGTATCGGATGACAGTTTATCTAAAGAATCTCCACTATTTGCAAACAGCGCATTGGTTTTGAGCAGCTCTTGATTAAGTTCGGCAATTACATCTTTTGCGTCTTTTACATGCTTTGTAACGCCAAGCTTTTGACTAACACCAAGCTTCTGATTAATACCCCCCAGCGCGTTGATCTCCTGAACCACTTTTTGTACTTCAGGAGATGTGGGCTTAAGACCCATCTTTATCAAATCATCAAACGCAGTGGTTAAAGCGCTAATCTTCTCTTTTGCTACTGAATTTGTTGTTGATCCCAATAATCCAGTTTTTGCATTAGCAAGATCGAGTTCAGTATTGAGAGTATTAAATACATCCTGTACTGTTTTTACACTATCCGGTTTAATACCGAGTACCGCGGCCCCGAATTGCTTCACCAGTTTTAGTGATGCATCCTGTATGGCTTGCGCCTGCTGATTTAGCACATTTTGCGCTGCTGTATTCGCATTGATTTTATTTTGTACCCTTTCGATCTCTTTGCCCACAGAAAGCACATCACGACCAAAAGGGGCGGATATTGATGGTTTAGTACCATTCTGTTGCAGGTCTTTTAGTTGCTCATCGAGTTTGGCGGCCTGTAATCTCAGCTCAAGCATTTGTTTACCCTGCTTGGATATTGCATCGGTGCCGGCTTCAATCGCAGCTTTTGCGAGAATGGTTTTAGTTAATTCTTTGTACGCTTTATCTGCCTCGCCCACAGCCAAGGCCTCTGCCGTATAGCCCTTGAATGTCTGCGGGTATTGTTTGATCAGTTGATCTGTAATCTTCCGCCTCTCTTCAAGAGGAATATTAAGATCCTTTACTGCGCGGTACAGCAAATCCAAATTCGCCGTCTCCTTTGCTGTTTCGTTCGCACTGGTCAGCATGGAGGCGTTCATTGCGTTCAGGCCCTTGGTCGCATTATCAATAAACGGATTCAGAGCATTAAGCGCATTGGACAGGCCGCCATACCTCATAGACAATGTTGTCAACGCCGCACCGACTACAGTTACAGCCAAGCCCAAACCTGCCGGACCTCCCAATGAGGCTATAAGCGGATCAATATTGTTCTGAATAGCAATAAACCCGAATGGCAGGTCGGATAAAACACGACCAAAATTAGATACGATATATCCTGTATTCCTCGTGCTTGCACCAAGTGTCCGCATTGATGCACTGACACCACGTCCTGCATTTGTCAACGCTCCATTTAGCCCCACATATGACAACTGCCCGAGCTGGGCGGCATTGGCAAAACCGCGCATTACCGCAGAATTACTGACCATATCGCGGTTAAACATAACCAAACTTCTGTCTGTCTGCGTAACTGAAGTGCCAAGGCGTGTAATGGAAACCGTAGCAGGATCAATAGCCTGGCGTAGGCTGGTAACCCCTGCCGCTGCCGCCGATGTAATAGGGGATAGAGAGTTTAAAGAGCCTGCCGCGGTATTGGCAGCGGCGCCAACAGAGTTAAAGCCGGATACTATTCTATCCTGCGCTCTTTCTGCCTGGTTAAAGGCGGAAAGCAGTTGGGAGACATCAGCTCCTATCCTTGCGTTCAGTGAACCCTGGTCCGGCATATCGATTTATTATTGCGTCGTATTCTTCTTTTGTTAGGACAGACTGTTTTACTACAATCTTTACATCCGTAGGGAAAGGCATAAACTGTTGTGGGTATCGTGGGAATGGCTTTTTCGGGTCCCGGTGAGCTGCAGCGATATAGAAAGCAATAAGGCGTTCACCTTCCAGGTTCTTGAAATAGCGTATCCAGTAGCCTTGTGCATAACGGGTGTAGTTAATCCATGTCATGCAGTAAAACTCATGTGGAAGCAGTCCAAGTTCCCCACATGCGAAGTCTAAGACCTTTTGCCAGGTGATGTTTTCTTCGTCCTCTGGTTGCTTTTTTTTTCACTGCTAATCAGTTCACGCATACCAGAGTGATCAAGCCAAACATCCCACACCTTCATGAGTTCATCTACTTCACAGGTAGCAACCCATCCAGCTACCTCCTGTTTAGTATAAGTAGGATCTTGCATGTTGCCATATTCGTGACCCATCAAACCAGCCCATACTAAGAAAGAGAAAGCCCGTATAGCATTCGCCTGTAGTTGTTCAGCGAACAGCTTTCCGGCAACCAATGGATCCGTGCCGTATACCTTCCCCAGCTCTTCCCGGCTGTAGTTATTAAACCACAACCAGCGTGTCTGCCCTCCAAGTTGTATTTGTACTTTCCCGTTCATTATGCTGCTGGTTCAATTTCTTGTGTATAATCACCTGAGACGGTAATGCTAAAATCAAATGTTGCCACACCATCTGTTGTGTATGCAGTGTTTAGTTGGTTGAACCATCCCTGGCCAGAATATGTGACATCGCCCGGCGCTGGAACTCCTGATTTTGGGCCAAGCACCCACGAAAACACAGTAGCCGAACGCATCAACTGGTCGAGTTTTGCCTCGCTGATTTTGGTCGTAATATCGCCACCTGCCGGGTTGATCATCACCTGACCGGTACCGGAAATGGAAGCATCCATATTAGGATTGGGTATCCTGTTTTTACCGCATTTGTTATCGGCGTTGATTTCAGCGCGGCTACGGTCAAAGTTGTGGTCAACTTCGCATGCCAATACAAGCGGAGTGTTGCCGCCCGGAGCAATTATAGACAGGACCTGAGATAGTCCCATTACGTTCACTTCTGCCATTGTTATTTGTTTAAGTCTTGAACAATGTGCTCAAACCGGATTATTCTTCTATAAATTTTGTAATCCGAGTTTAAGCCTGGCAGATCGCTGTCGCTTGATTTCCTGGTTGAGAGTAGCTTATAGTTGGGTGAAAGGTCCATGTCGTTGGCTTTAATAAGATCTATCACCATTTCGGCGATTTGATCAGCCAATAGGCTACCGCCTTGCTTTTGAAACTTCGTGTAGACCTGAACCTCCACGGATGGATTTTCATCATCTCCACACTTAGTAGTTAAATCGACGGAGTTGTAAGAGCTTAAAACAATATAATTTGCTGGTGCATTGTCGGCGGCAAACAGATCGTAGGCGGGAATAGTTATACCAGAAACGGTAATCCCGTTTAACTTCTCTATATAAGCCTTGCGTAATATTGCCTTAACGCTACCCACTGTATTTGTTTATTATTGTTCTTAATCTTCTTAACACCTTGTCTTTCCCAGCAGTAAAAGCTGGTATGAAAAAGGGGTGAGGCGTCACACCGAAAGTCAGAATGTGATGCATGATAGCGTAAGCAACCTCCCTATCCTCTGATTCTCGTTTAGCCTTACTACCTAATCTCCGGCGTGTTTTGGTAGAGTATCTGCCCGCAAGTCCCTTGCGCTTAACCCACAATACCATTTCCTTAAAGAAATCCTGTACATTGCCCCGCCTGGCCGGCCCTTTAAACTGCTTGGCATATTCTTCGTAAGAAGGAGGAATAATGACCTTTGAGCCAGTACCAAATTCGATATAAGGCGCATAAAACTGCGGGTATGATATTTCCTTATTCAGATACTCATTATCGATGTGCGCTCGTAAGCCGCCCTCGTATTTTGGCGCTTTTGTGTCAGCTTCACGTTTGATAGAGAATGCTTCTGCTGTCAGCTCGTCATCTATCTCATCAAGCATACGCTTTCTAAGGACGTCATAACGATTAGCTGTATTCCCGGTTACGTTAACTGTAATTCTTACTGGCATTACTCAATAACTTTGGCGATCAACTCCCACCAACGTTTATCAGACGTTTCAAGAATGGTATTGATAGCGTATGTTTTACCATCACTAACAATCTTCATATCCTTTGTGGGCGTAAAATCGGGCCTGTATCTGATGATGAAAATATCTGCACTGACGTTAACCATTTCGGCAGAATCCAAATCGCGAAGCGATGTTTTGGCCTCTTTAATAGCATAGGCTGTTATCAGATCGGTTTCGGCATCTACAAAACCCCCGTACCCATCTGGTATGCTTGTGAAGCCCCTGACGGTGATCAGATGTCTTGCTTTGCCAATATCATATCTTCTTACAGGCATACTATACGCCGATATTTGAACGCTCTTTCATAATACTGTTCTGCATCATGCTTTCGATCTTCGTCGCCGCGGTTCTCGTACATAGATGCAATTTTTGCCAGCACTGCTTCTTTTAAGCCCTTTGGCACCGGATCAAACCCAGCCGAGTAGGTGATTTCGATTCGTCCACATCCTTCGACCCGGGGGAAGTCTTTGCCGATCAGCTTATATTGATCTTCATTGACTACCGATTTAACAGGTCCATAAGGCAGCTCATGACGATTAACCAATTCGAGTATCGCAGTTACATTTCGAGCGATAAGAGAGCATCCCGTATACTTTTCTGTTTCCTCCCTGGCTGCAGTAATCAAGTCTGTAAGCAAATTGTCCTCATAGCTTACGCCTGGATCAATCCTTAAATACTCTTTTACTTCGTTAAGAGTTACCGGTTCTACAACGGGTTCTGTGTCGTCGAATGTATAATCAACAAGCCTGTTATTGGTTATCTCCATCATCCTTTTTTTTGGGCTTTTTGCCTGGCGCCTCCGATATTTTAGGTTTTTCATCGCCATCATCCAGGTACACCTTTGAGGCGGATGTGGCAATCTCTCTAAACTCTGAATCAGTATCAGGCACAGGAATCACCCAACCTCCATCAATAAGCACCTGCGCGCGATTATCTGGATAGGACAACAGGTCGCCAGGCTTGGCAAATGTTCCATCCTCTTTGATACGGAAGTGTTGAATAGCAATTACATTCATTTGAATAGATTTAAAAGGCTTACGGGCCTTTCAGTTATTAAGGTGTTACAACAGTAGACCCTTTTACAAAGTAGTCAGGTCCATAAACTGGCAATGCTACTGTTTCCTCAATACGAACAGTAACTTTGTTCTGCTGAACGTTTTTGTCATCTTGTTCGAAGATTTCCAGTCTCATGCCTTCCTGGATAAGCAACTGTGCACCCTCCTGGAAGTCACCAACAACATAATCAGTTGCGGCTAAAGAAGTAGTAGGATATGCTGGTATACCAGAGATATACAGCACGCCATTAATGAACGCAACGTTGCGTGGCAAATCATATTCGCCTGATCCTGTCGCCTTGTTTTTGAAGAATTCGTAATATGCAACCGGTCGCATCGCGATGGCTGTGGCATTGCGTTCGTAGGTATCTTCCAACAATGCCAAGTCATCTATGATACGCTCAGCCAATACAGTTGCAGTAGATGTAGATGCAACAAAATTACCAGCGGTAAGAATACCCTTCAGGTTTGGCGATGTACCATTGCCATACCAGACTTGAGCATCTTCTACCCTTAACAGGCGCTCTGGCATTCTGCTTTGAAGGAATGAGATGAAGCCAGGTATGTTATTCATTGCCTTACGGGTCACTTTCTCCCATCCGGCGATTGTTTCGATCTTAACGGATGCTTCAATCAGATCTTCATCCATCTGCGGTTTATTTGCCCCTTCTGCTGTAGGTGCCGGATCTCCCTCACCAACACCGTTTTGGCGCATAAAATAGAAATCAGTACCAGGGCCGATGCTTCCGCCAGCGAGTAACTGCCTCACGTGAACTCTACGTTTTGGCAGTTCGATAATGCCAGGGCGCTGTACCGCGCCCCAAACTGTTGATCCTGTTACGTTAGCTGTAGTAACATCGCCAACGGCCTTCAGTTCAATTTCAATTCGGTCAACGCCTTTTTCCTTGCGGGCAAATTTGATGATGTCGTCTGTTTTTTCCTCAATAGCCGCTTTGATCACATCATTGAATGATTTCAGTTCGGGCTTCAGCGCCTTCCCTTTCTGGATAGCTTCCAGCTTCTCAGCATATGAGTTTACAGTTTCGATATCCTTCTGGTTTTTCTCCAGTTTCTCGGCAAACGCCTGTAATTCAGCCTTCGTGGCACCATTTTCAGTAAGCGTTTTAATTTGCTCCTTGATGGTCATCATGCCATCGCGCGCCTCCTTCTTGAGGCTTTCAAAGGCTTTTACTACTGCTGATTCTGTCGGCTCTCCGCCGTCCCCTTCAGGGAATCGCATAAATAAAGCCAGCGGAGTATAAAATGCAATTCGCATAATAATTAATTGAAAAGTGATTTAGATGTGTTAATACTCGCAAGAAGACCCGAATAACCACTTTGCTTTGGCGGCTCCGGTGCCTTTTCGGCGGCGGGAGTGCTACTCATCAAATCGTTATATAGTTCCTGCATTTGTTTAATACAGATCAAAAGCGACTGTATAGTTTCGTCCGTGGCATCGCTATTGCGGCAGAACTTCTCTACAGCCTTGATTTTATTATTCAGATATTTGATCCGATCTTCTTTAGAGAGAGATTTAGATACATGGATGAACGGAGTAAGTGGGTTGGCACCCCACGCCGTTAAGCTGCTGACTTCCCACACCTTTACCTCTAACAACTCATTGCCTGCAGCTATCTTGTTTGTCCGTTTAGGCTGTAGCATATAGGAATGCTCTGTAATCAGCCCGGAATCGACCATTTTCAGGTAATCTGTACCCAGGTTGTGTGTCCCCACTTCGCCAGCATAGAAAGCCCCGAAATTATCCTCTCCCATGTCTGTGAGCCTTGAAAGGGGTTGTGTTATATCGTGGTTCAAAAGATGTTTTATCCTGGGTGATGCTGATTTAGGCCCGTTTTCGGCGATTGATTTTAGTGTCATCCCCTTGCGGCCTATGTCGCCATCAGCATCTACATTGTCAAAAGCGGTGTAGTATGCACTAACATAGCGACGGGATGTATCCACGTCTTTAAATATCTGTTCTGGCTTATCAGCTATGTAGGTCTTAAAAGGCATCCTGTACAATTTTTACAGGATCACTGGCGGGAAATTTGGTTGGAGGAATTACTTTATCAAAAGTAAATATTTTTTACACAAAAATAAATTTTATTTAAAATACCATACATTTGCACAAAAGCAGGTCACTGTAACAGATTTTTGGTTGTTGAGTTGCCGGTAGATTTCCATCTACCGGTTTTTTATTCGTAAATAGGCACCCTGATCAACCGTCCGTTGGCATCCCTTTTAGCCTCATGCCCTACACCGCATCGACACGAAATAATATTTGCAGCAGATCCGTTAGGGTCGCCAGGATAAGCCAGTGGCTCTACACCAAACTTGCTTTGGATCAAAAAACTTTCATTCATATCTACCGTTTGTCCATTGGCATTGAGGTGATCAAAGCGATCACGCGGCAGGTGGCGTGTCCGGTCGGTCTGATCCGAAATCCAAACTTTTTTCATTGCAAGCCCTGTTCTTTTAGCCCCCTCATTAGCCGCATAGTTTGCCGCCCCTGTAACCTCTGTACGAGCAATAACGCGCGACCGGTAGGCATAAATTGGAGTAATGCGAATAGCCTGCGCCATGCGGCCATAGCTTTCACCATTGGCCAGCTCCCGGGATATGGTATTTCGGATGTTCTCCCGGGTCGTCTCTGATATTTCGACTATCTTTTTGGATGAAAAGTTGAGTATAAAGTTTGTAACCGACCTAAGCCAGGTATCTTTAACCCCAAATAGTTTTTCTTGTGTCAGTTCATTTTTATATCGATCAAGTATCTCTTGCCGCTCAATCTCTGCGTAGGCCGGGATCACTGATTGATATAACCTGGTCAGCACATCCCGTATAGGATCCTCCTTTACAACAACGTTAATTTGTGCCAAAGCTGATTCCATGCCCTGATCAGCGGCAAAGGCCAGAAAGGCGTCTACCTGCGCCATTATCGCATTATAAATAGGTTTTTGCCAGCGTATTTCAGTCTTTATCTGATACCTATTCCACCGCCTTCTTATCGCCTGTTGTTGCGTCCTGTTCATATAGGTATTTGTTAAGTGCTGGTAATTGTTGTGCAACGTATGTTGCTATGTATTCAGCCGCCTTTTCTCTTTGAATCAGCTTGGCATTGAGACGAATTTTACAGTCCTTGTCAACGGCTGTAATAGGCAGTATTTTGTCTATTAATTCTGTCAATGTCATGCTATGCGTTATTTATTGCTTCAAGATCGTTACTAAGATCTGGTGGCGTCAGCGTAAGGTCTGCAAGTGGTGTGAGCGAATTAGGAACAAGTATTTCGTTCATCATTGGCTCGCTGCTCTCCATTTCACCCATGATTGACAACCGCTGATTTCCTGTAAGCCACCATGCTTTACTTAGCCATTCTACTTGATCCTTCTTATTTTCTTCCAGCTCACTGAATACAGTCATATCGAAATCTACAATAATCCGGGTGCCCTTATAGCCCCAATCGGTTTGCAGCTTCCTGTTTAGGCTGTCTCGATGTGATGTGAGAAGCGGCAATGCGCAACGGGAGGTTAGGGCCTTCTCGCCCTCAGAGCTGTTATTATAGCTTTTATTCTCAGGGTCATTCAATAACTGAGAGGGTACTCCATACACGTTGCAGATCATCCGTAAATCCCACTGTTCAGATTCCAGAATAGCCAATTCCACAGGAGAGAGACCAATACGTTGCCAGCCCATCTTATAGCCGGACCATACAACTTTGCCCGCATTCTCTTTGCCTGAATACTCACTATTCCATTTCTCTTTTAGGCTACCTATCTGCTCCCATGCCATCTTTTGATACTGCCGTGAAGTTTCTGGGTCGTCGATATAGGCCACACCATCAGCGCCGGCATTCTGGAACGCTTTTAGCCCGCGTAATTGGGCCTCATTGTTGCGCTGTACGCGTTTTAACGCAGCCTTCAGCGGCGCCATACCGTATAACTGGGTGCCACTCACATTGTATTCGGGATTCCAGTACTTTTCATGCAACATTTGTTCCCTGGTATATTGAGGGTTAACCTCATTTAGCCCGAACAGTTGAATATCGTATCCAGTGGCAGTAAACGGATAGGTGCCACTTTTGCGAATAGTAACCAGGTCAGATGGCTGATTGTACAGGAATATGGGTTTATTTCTATTCAGCCCCCCCGCCGCGATATCAGCGGTTATGTATTTATCTCCTGTTACGAGCTTAAAGCCACATGCCTCACCTATAAAGTCTGAATAACTTTGGTCCGGGTTTGGCCATTGCATAAGCTCTCTGAGCTTTCCATCATCTGACGGTTGGAGGGCTTTACGGTGCAGATATAGCGCCTTTTTCACATCCTTTTGTAGCTTACTTATTCCTTCAGGCGATGTGAGGTTGGTAGCGGATATGGCCTTCTGTAATGCTTGGTACTCGAAGTATGCCTTTTCATCCACAACTGTGTAAGGACTCCAACTTGGAACACATACCTTGTCCAATTGTAGCTTTACGACTGAATACACAATATCGTTATATGTATATCCCTTCCTTATGTACTGTGATTTATTATCAGGGTACATTACGAGCTGGTCACCGAAAAAACGGAACTGCTGCGACCCTGCGGCCTTACGCCGAAATAAATTGGTTAGCCAATTACCTGCCATAATTTTTATTTTATGCAGGACTGCTAAGACTTTTGGTTACCAAACCCCTACTGAAAGGGTTGGCGTAAGTGCTTTATATTCTCGCATCATGAGCAAATCCGTTAAATCAGGTGATTCAGAGTTGCCTAAGATTGCTTTCATCTCCTCTTTTTTTATGATGCGCTTCTTACCATCTGTATCTGTTTTGCCCTTCTTTATCGCCTTGCGTTCATGAAAAAAACGCTGCCTAACAGTCATATCGTCATCATACATCATGTTCGCCACTCGCTCATTAATCCTTATCTCCCCTCTGGCAACACGATTGCCCGAATGATAATAGCATTGCGCACGCAGGTTGAAGTAATTCTCTTTAATATACTTCTCACTGATGCTATCCTCTGTCTGTACAACAGGGGACCCGCCATGAAAAGGAATAGCGCCAGGAATAAACCCGTCCACGAAGCCCCCGACACCATCACCATCAAATACAATATCTGCATTCGGTACTTTGTATTTCTTTGCCATGTCTGAAATAGCCTGGATAACCTCGTTACCCTTGCTTTTATCCAGTATTGTCAAGTCATACAACTCCCAACCATCCCAGTAGGATATTGTGAGCTTATTTGATCCCTCCAGGGCGATATCCGCAATGATGCACTTTTCTGACTTATCAACATCGTAAAGGTCATCAAACATCCCCTTGAACTTATAGTAGTCGTAGATGTCATTGTCATTTAAAACTACCTTCCAGTTCCCTTCCAGGAGTTGCATTTTTGTCTGTTCGTCCTGCGCAACAAGGTTGGCAAGGTATCCGGGGTCTGCGTCTAATAAAGCCTTATTATCGTATATAGAACCACTAATAAAGGTTATAGATTTAACGTAATGCTCTGCATTGTGCCCTGAACGTTGTATAATAGGCTCCAAAATGTACCAGGCGTTCTGTATTGCTTCCTGCATTGTATCACCCCATATATACTTTTCGCCATCCCGGACAAAGTACCGTACAACTCCATCTCTTTCAGGGATAGGGAATCCCGTATCGGGATCTATCCACCACTGTATAAGCTCATAAACCCAGCTTTCTGGATCTGGGTTACAGGTTGCCATAACATAAGGCTTCACCCCACATGCACTACGATTTCGCGACAATAAGTAAAAGAACATTTTCTTAGTAAAGTGCGTAAGCTCATCAAATCCTATGTAGGGTATCTGTGAGCCTTGCCAGTTAAGAACATTTTTTTCATGTTCCAGATGGCTGAACTTTATCTTACACCCTTCCGGGAATATCCACTCTAAAAAGCTCTCCCGAGGCGTTGCATTGACGTTTGGGTATATTTCCGTACTTGTATCCCATAACCCTCCTTCGTTGCGAATTTGGGGCGTTGTACGTCGAAATATCACCCCTCCGAATCCCTTTACATCAATATCCCTTAATGGATGCACTAACAAAGTCCAGGTTTTACCAACTCCTGCAGCCGCGCCGCCAATCACAATATCAGCCGGGCTACTTAGCGCCTTTTCCTGATACCCCTTTTGTGGCTTTATTATCTTTACTTCTCTCCCTGCCATTGTTAGGTATTTGATACTGCACTACAGGCGGGATAACATCCTCGCCATCAGTGTTTGTAAAGCCTTGTTCAATCTTGTCACGCCATTTCTTTGGTTGCCTGTTTTTAAGCCAGAATATCGCTGCTGTGGTGTCTGGCGGGTAATGCTCTATATATTCAGCACGGATGATTATCCCATCGGAATTGAATATCTTCTCTGCATCATGGCTGTAGCCCATAGCGCGAGAATATAACCGTTCAGCTACGTTAGCGTCGGCTAGTATCTTGCCCTTTTTTAAGGACTCAAAAAATTCAGGATGGCTCTTCTTCCAATTATTGATTGTCGTTTCGGTTACGCCAAAAAACTCCGCAACCTCAGCATCTGTTGCGCCGAGCTTACAGAGTTTTTCAGCTTGTTCACAGTATTCTTTTTTATAATCTGTTGGCCGACCTGCCATAATCAATAATTTATCTTTGTACAAATTTATTTTATTTTTGATAAATTATCGAAACAAATTATTTAGGCCCGGTTGCTGGTCTCCCGGTTTGAATACTTAATACTGAGGAAGAGATCAATAATTGCATCTTTGAGGCTCCTGTTTGTCTTGATGTTCGTTGGATCAGTTGCCAGGAAGACTGAATACTCCCGCTTTTCGAGGTTTTCTACGATCATGAGGCTAATCTGATGCACTTTTCTGGTATTACACATGATGTATAGGTTTAATATAAACAATGCTCCGTCTCACTGAAGCTATACTGCCAGTACGCATTGTATTTGCGTATTCATTTTTGTTCCTCCTTTTCGGGGAGCAGGCCCCGTTTAATAAGTTCTTTATTAATTTCTGATTCGTTGGCTAACCAGGGGTCGCCCCATTCCGCACCATCGCTAAATGCTGTTGCCATGTGCTTTACTGCTATACATGCCCGATGCATATTATCGACGATATACCCATTTTTTAATAGTTCGGATTGGTTTTCCCACTTCTCTTCCGGGGAGTCAACATGCAAACTATTAAACTCGTCCCTGGCCATTTCCTCGGCAATTTTTCTTATTAGTTCTTCTCGCTTATTCATAAATACTTGGTATTACTGTTATAAAGCCTTCGCCTGGCGGCCTTTTGCCCTTGACATATGTCATGTGACAGCGGACCTCAATTGCACCATATTCATAAATAGATTTTAACCCGAAAAACTCACAGATGCGCATCGCGTGTTGATAGTAATCCCCTCTCATCTCTTTGGTGAATATGCCGATCTTTCTGAAATGACCATAAGGGAAAAACTCCTTCATAAAGCGTTTCAATAAAGCAGGATCTTTGCCGCCATATTTGAGTTGCTCTTCTGTAGGATTCTTTTTATCAGCGGCTGTTGTCATTTCCAGTGGTCTTTAAGTTTTCTTTGTATGTAGTTCTGATTTTGCTTGGTGTATAGCTGCATGGCCCTGAAGCCATGATAAGTGTATTCAACCGCTCAGCCAGCTCCCTCATCTCATCTGTAATAAACTGATCCGGATCGCCGTCCTCGCCCATCTGACCTTCGTAGCAATCAAACAGGCAATTTGCTGCGGATAAACTGGCTGGCAGATTACGAGCATTAAATCGTCTGGGCTAAATGCTGGATCTGATTCCCTTTGATCTTCCAGGTAACTTTCAATATCCTCAGAATCGTAAAAGTATTCATCTGCTGTCCTGCTATATACGGGGACAGTTTCGTCCCATTCTCTAAATTCATAGGTGTTATACCTTTCAATATCCTGTTTTCGTCTACATGAATCACAATAGATGTATGGTCGTTTAGCGTATTCAATACATCCATCAGTACTGCATGCAACATGGGTGCATCCAGCATGCCGGGCCGCATGTTCATTATTTCCGAAGAATCTGCCATCCCTGCTTACCCATCCTGTAATAGAAACCTGCTGAGCTGCCTCATGGCTGTCATACTTAATTATTTCAGTTTTCCCCATTGTTCTTTACCGGTGACCGGAGCCGGCGCGGGTTGATTGTTGTTTAAGTTTAATGTCTCAAAGTAAAACACACCGTTAAATGGCTTGATGGTTGCCATCCCAAAGCGAACTGCTACCTCATGTATGTAAATAGATTGTATCCTTGTATGTAAATCATTCATTAAAATCCGGAATCCATTCACTGTATTTGCTCGCTTGTAATGATTACACTTTCTACAAGCTGGAGCAAGGTTTTGAAATTCATCCGTTCCGCCTCCACACTTTGGCCACATGTGATCTACCTGCATTTCCTTTAAGGTAATTTCGGTGCCGCAGTAAGCACAGCGACCTCCGAATTTGCTGTGGACAGCCTCACGATCTATTTTCATACACATTTTCTGGTAACCGTGCCCAGTTCGGTTAATGCTTTTTCTCTTGCGGCAAGTTTTTCCATTGCTTCGGCAGTGGGTAAATGTCCATGGACAGCTACAAATCCGCCTAACACTGTTATCATATCAAATTGATCTATAAATCCCTTTTCTTTCAATTTTTTCAAAGTAGATTGATTAAAGGATATTAGGCTTTTGCCATTTTCAATCACTGCACACTTTTTTGAATACCAGGTACCAGAATTGATATAAGTGTTAACCTTTGATAACTGTATTAAAATCTTCCTTTCGGTTGTTGTTACTTTTTTCTGTTCCATAATTCAAGCAGCCGGCAACCCGCCGACCAGGGGTTAATTTTATAGCGAATTTTTCGGGATTGCTTTATCTAAGTTTAGTTTCTTATACTTAGTATAAACAGCCTTTTTTGCTTCAACAATCAAATTATTAAGATCATGACCAGTAATCTTGGTATAATGATCTGAACTGTGTTGTTCTCTGAAGGAGTGAAATTGCTTTAATAACTCACCATGCATAAATTCAATTGGTGATGGTTCAAATCCTTCCCATGAATTATCCATATTTCAATCCGGGTAACCTATCCCGGCAGGTTAATGTTTAGGTAATGTATCTTTAAACGACTTGTGTTGATCCCCAACGACACGCAATTGTGATATATTTTCACAACTAAGCATTTGCAAGCGAAGCTGAATATTATTGCCTACTCCCAGCTGATTATATAGCCATCCAACGCAGTGATATTCCTGACCTGGCTTAGATTCGTGACAGGCCATTGCCCTGTATGATCTACCATTGTGAGCTATTGTGCATTTCAATGCTTCATGCTTGCCCTTACTATACCCGCCAGGTATTTTATTTGGATCTGTAGATACTTTCCATGGGCATTTTGCGCATTGTACAGTTCTTTTTAGCTTCATATTTATTGGTGACCTATTCTGGCAGGTTTAAAATATAATTAATGTTCCATCCTTCCTGTATTGTGGATAGTTTGCGTTAGTTGAATATCCATATTCATCATAGACAAGCGTCCATGCTAACTGTCCGTTGTCGTAGAATTTAGTCCATGTTCCAAGCCTAACGACTGGGCGGCCCTCGTAGCCTTTGAATCCTAACCTATAATCGTAGAGGTGTTTCCATAACTCGGCTACAACCCCTATTTCGCCATTTATACATATCTGCCCATTTTCATGGTATTCCCTGTATACGAGCCTTTGTATAATCATCTTACATGCTGTTTACTTATTTTTATATTCTTCAATAATAGCAATCAACTCCAACCGGTCCCATTTATTCACTCTGCTGCAGTTGTTGCGGAGAAAATCAACTCGTTCCTGACCGATCTTTTTTATCAATCCTTCCTGGTATCCTAACAGGTTCCCATGATCATACAGATTACACTTTATACATTGGCCATGAACATTGTCCTCATGAAACTTTAAGGCTGTGTGATGGCCGGCTGAAAAGAAATGTCCTGCATTCATCTGCGAAACTGGTTTATACTGATTGCAACTGATACACTTAAACCAACCATCTTCGCTGTCTCGCTTGCGGATGTAGGCGTTAAAAGTATTAGTCGCTAACTTCAGTAACTGAGGAATCGATTTCTTTTTGTACTTCTGTATCGTCGTCGTATTCAGTTTCATCAAAAATTGATATGTAGTGTTTTCTATTTGGGAGATTGAAGTTCACTGTCCACCTGCGAATAATCTTATTACGCTGCTCTGACGATTCAAACTGTTGTTCACGTTTTAAATCCCAGTCAATAAACAGCTTTATCGTGCCTCGCATTGTTCACAAATATTCCTAAGGTCTATTGTTAGCAGGTTGTCGATTCCGATGTCAAAATAATCGGATAATTCAACCAGCATGTCAGGATCTGCGGCGCTGTGCCCATTTAACCAGTGTCTGACCCTTTGATTTGATGTTCCTAATGCTGCTGCCAAACTACCCGCGTCGAGCCTGTGTTTTTCTACCAGGTAGGTAATGTTCTTTGAGAAAAGTTTTTTTGCTGTCATTTTCTGCGGTCCTCCCCGTCCAGTTGAATGATGTTAAACATTTCACGGATGCGACTACGGACGCGTGTTCCATAGAACGATTCTATCTCATCCATGGTTAAATTCGTTGTGATGTGGGTGAAGTGGTATGGCACACCCGAATCATACCTGTTTTGAATAATATCAGCCATCACATTTGCTTGATTGCCAAAGTTTTTTCGGCTATCCTCATCACCCAGGTCATCAAAGCAAATCCCAATCTTGTTCTGATAGAAATAATCCCTTGATGTTGGTACATGCCAGTGCCCTGAATGCTCCGTGATTGCGTCATTGCCTACATCTGCATATTTTGCAGCTATGTGCTTACAGCTTACAATTTTGAAGGCCCGGCGCTTGTTGAGGTTAAATACCTTCAAAAGTGTAGTTTTACCTGTACCGACGCCCCCACAGAGAAGAAGGCCTTTGTTAAGATTCCAGGGGCGCCGCCCTTCTGGTGTCATAGATTCAAAGTGCTTATCGCCGGTGAAATAGTAGCACAACGCTTCAAAAAGAAGCGAAATAGGTTCGTCTACCACGAAGGCCATGCCCCTATCTTGCGCCCGGGCAATCACAAAGGCTTTTAAATCCTCATGATTCCAATCCCTGCGGATCTCGTTTTCAACGTGCTGGTTGTATTTCGCAATTTCAGCCTGTTTTAGGGCGTCGATCTTCTTTTGCTTGGCGTACTCTATAGCGTCGCTTATTTCCTCTTCTGTAAGCTCTATATCGCTATGCGTCGCTATAGTTTTTATCTCCTGAGACAATGTTTCCTGAAGGCTTATTACTTTGCCCTGTCTTTCGTTGTTCATTTTTCAAAAAGTTTGTGATGAAATTTGGTATCCTGGCTGGCCAGTTTTTCAAGTAGCTGCGACCATCCATCCATTCCAGGCTTGACCATTTTCCGTGAAACGCTATTGCCATTTCATCGCGGCCGCCACTTAGCCGGAAATGATACTTTACCTCGTCTATGGAGGGGGGTGTAAAAAGCGCAGAAGGAAAGGGGGGCGGCGCGGGGCGTGGGGGGTTAGGATGAAAATCATTCGTTAGTTCTGAATTTTCATCCCGATTTTCGCCTGAGCGAGACTCTCCCTCTCCCTTACTTATCCTTTTACTTATCCTTATCCCTTCCCTCCCCGACAATTCCCCGACTGTTTCCCGACTACTCCCCGAGTGGTTGGGGAGTACACTCCCCGAATAGTCGGGGAGTAGTCGGGGAGTGTTTTTTATGAAGGCAAAATCTTCCTGCATAACGTACCCTAATTCATAAAGAATTTGAAGCAGTTCCCGCTCTGGTACATTCCTTGTCTTAGAGGGTTTCTCAACCTTCTGGTGTTTCCGGAAAGTTCGGATGTAGTAATAACTTTCACCTCTGTGGGTAAACTGAATTAGTACCTCCAACTCCACCAAACGGTCCAGCCAAGCTGAAAAAGCCTCAAGTCTGAGAGATGCTTTATAAGGGAATATCTGATTCTTTAGAAAAACCGGGTTTGCCCGCACTACCCCGTAATCGTCGGAGAAATTAAGTATACCTATCACGCACAGCATGATTGCTTCTGGCTCCTGGCCTAACTTTTCATCATTCCAAAACTCCGGTTTAATCGTGCGTATCCTGGGCATAATCGGTAGGTTGAATTTCTCTGTATCCTGCTGGTGCTAATTTTGAAAGCTGATAATAGTGTTCTGATCGTCTCATACCATGAGGCGACTTGACTACTTCGTCCAGCTTCTCTATTTCACCCAGGTTCTTTAATGTGGTTATACGAGCACGTATCGAATGTATAGGAACCTGCATATTGATTATACCGGTTCTTTTTAGCTCATGTTCCACATCCCAAGCAGTGTACTTCTTGTCTGGATTTTTGTTAAAGAGATTAAATACTACCTCCAGTTGTGATGTTGCTGTATCTACTCCTTGTTTCAACTCCTCGCCTGTCAAGTTGTTAGTATTGTAATACATAGCCCTAATGTTTTAAAATGATTGTGCATTGGGTGTATGCCTACCGCTTTGCGTGCCGCGGCTTAATCTTTCCTGGTACTGTTTTAAACCGTTTGTCGATTTCGTCAGCTAAAGCAGGTATTTCGCGTTTTGGGTTTGCGGGATCTATGATTGTATAGAAGCGCCTGCCGTATTGGAAGTACTCTGCTATAACCTTACGCTTTACCAGTACTTTGTTTTCCGAGTAAGAAAAGGATCTGTTAATCATATAATGGTTTGTAATAAGCCTGAAAACGGATAATATCGTTGTATTGCGGCGACCTTATTAAACCATCGCCCATTCCAGAAAGTGCCTCAGCGCCTGGTTCGTCCAGTACGACTTGGGAGTCAGTAGCCTTTGGTACACGAAAACATATTTGTACTGGGAAGTTTACCTTAGCGTCGCCGGTAATTACCTTTACTGATGCCCTTTGTGTAGCAGCTACAATGCGAATACCACATGAACGACCTTTTTGTAATAGAATACGTAGGTTTTCCTCCAATGATTTATCGGTGCTGGTATGTACCCGTTCTGTTTTCATTCTACCGGTTGCGGTTATGGTAGATATATTCTCGTAGATATTCAGTTTCTTTCCTGACCTGGCATTTGCCACAGCGTCGGCAAATTCATCAAAAACAATCATCGTTTTTTGACTTCTGCCAGTCTTGACTAAATCTTCCATGTAGGAAACCAGTGCTTTCATTGTTTCTTCTATTTCAGTTATGTCATTAACCACCTGGTAGCCCTTCCGGGCATAGTCCATGAACTCATATTTAGGATCAAGAATTACAACATTTTCTACGCCAGATAAGGTTGCGTATTCTATTATTGAACGTACACATACTGATTTACCAGAACCAGTTGCGCCACATATAAGCACATGGGGAGTGGAATGGTTATCCAGATCCCAAATAACCGTATTATTATAGTTATCTTTACCAATGGGTATTTTGAATCCCTGTAGGTCATCAGGATTAAAGACGAGATCTTTGTCACGTGTTTTTGAAAACTCTACTGAAAGATAGGACCGTCCTTCATGAACCACCATTTCCCTTGAAAAGCGGACAGTTGGTACATTAAGCGCATTGGCGATATCCAATTTGTATTGATATATAGAACTAACTTTTACGCCGGCCGATACTTCCAATAGGTATGTATTAGAAGAATATCCCTCAAAGGTAAAAGCGCAACGGGCCGTAACTCCAAAACTGCGGAGAACATGCTCGATTTTTTGTTCAGGTGTCATGTTTTTATTAGATAAATCGTAAGTAATAAACCTATCAGCATTCTCCTTAAACTTCCGGATAACTGTTGGTGTAATGATAGATGTGGAAGCATCTCGTACTTTCTTCAGGCGTTTGGCGACTAATTCTTTTTTTGTCTCTTCCACATTAAAATCACCAATTTCACAAATCATGGTCCGTGCCCAGAAATCATATAGCTCTGCTTTATCAATAAAGTTGTCAGATTCGTTAATCAGATAGACGTAATCCGGATTGCTGACAGCTTCTACCATCCTCTTAAGGGGTTCATACAGGAGCGCTTCGTATAGCTTTCGAGTATTCACATCCATTACGACAGGATATTTACTTAATTGCGGGCTTTTGTCTTTGTTTTGAGAATATTTGTTCTCAATAAACCATACTTCATCAATCCGCTGATCAAAGTTTGCCTCATATACCAATACATAGGTTATAGCCTGTACGCCTATCGACAAAGCAATTTCCTCTTCGTCTGTAAAAGCAGCTCGTGATTTGTGATCCACAATAGCTATAGAGCCTGACTTAGTCCTGATGGTCAAGTCAACCACAGCATGACATGGGAGCGGAATATCTACACCATTGACAGTAACAAACGCGTCTAGTCGTAATTCTACATATAATATTTCGCTGATATCCTCTTCATAAACGTCTTTCTCCTGCATGAAGTTCCTAAGCAGGGCGGATGTAAGCGTAGTTGCTTTCTTTATGCATGATTCAACAGTAGGAGTAGTTTTTTGAACCTTCCACTTGTTTGACGGGATGTCGTCTATGTATGCAAACGCGCAAGCCTCTAATTCAACAAGGTCTATTTGTTTACCCTGTTTTTTTTGCTCGAAATAATACTGTAGGGCATGATGGTAAGCGTTACCGGCAACTGTTGTGGCACTACTGCGGGAGTAAAGGCCAAAGATGTATTGCATCTCAAAAGCCTTTTCGTTTCTCGCAAAGCATGATACTTTTGAATAACTCCAGCTATCAATTAAAAAATTGCTAAATAACTCTTGCAGTTGATCAGCGGTGAACCTTTTAAAGATACTTTCTGTCATGGCAGGTCTATGTTTATTGGCTGGCCGTCAATATTTCTCTTTAATGTCTCCTGGGGAGTTTCTTCTGCTTCCTTTGCCTGTCGCTCATATTCCAGCGCAGATTCTTTACAGGAATTTTTGAAGGCTTCAAGCTTCCGTTTCATCTCCTTTGGTATGCTGTTCCAAATTGCCATGACGCCAGCAAGGCCGAACTCACAGGACATCAGCATATCTGATTTTATCTTTGTGATTTCTGGGTCTTCCTTATCACCAGTATCAATCCATTCGATAATTTTTTTACCAGTATTTTCACCCAGGTAACCGTTTCCTTGGCCGAAGGCGTCTTTAAGGAAATAAGGCATTTTCAAATAGCGCTGTGTTTTACCCTCATTCTCCATCATTAGGGAGGCAGTAAGTTCAAACATGAAGTTCTTTTCACAGATCGGCTGCATGCCAAGAGAAACCGGCTCTTTTGGGTTTTTAAAATCAGTTTTCTCTCTGGCACGCAGGCAGACGATAATATTCATATTACTATGAAGAAGAGTATTCATGAAAGCCTTATGCTCCCTTTTTGCTCCGATCCAGTTGGGCATATTGCTTTTGCCCAACTTCATGTTTGCGATGTCGTCGCAGCCGCCTTCGCCTTCCCATTCATGAGAAACACTATCAATTACTAATACTTTAGTGCCTGCCTCTTGAAACTCCTTAATTGCCTGGGCATATCTACTGGGGGAAAACGGAGGGAATAGATCGGCAATCATGAACTTATCATCCAAAATATCCGCATATAAGGAGCCTCTCCGGCTTTCAGTATCTAAAAAACCAATTTCAGACGGTTTCGACACCATACCACGAGCTATTTTCAAGGCTGAGTAAGTTTTTCCTGATCCAGAAGGACCAGCGATGCCGATTATTACTTTGAAACCACCTCTAACGGCGGGCCTGATGTCAAGGATTCCCATTTTATATTATTGATTTGTTATTGTTAATAAGGCGTTGTTTTATTTAGCAGCGATTTCTTTAAGCCTTTCCAGTGCTGTTTCATTGTCCAGGAAAAACATGTTAGCATAAGACGGAAGAACAGCGGCACCAGCTATTTCAGTTCCATGTTCTTCCTCAAGGCTTCTGGCAATAGGATTCAAAACAGTAGCCCAACCGGCAATACAGTGTGAGGTTCCACAATGCCATGAGTCCATTTTCAAACAACCTGGTTGTGAGATCACTGTCTGCGCAATTTGTTTGATTAATGCATCCTCATCGACATTTTGTGTTCCAAGACGCAAACGGAGTTCTGAAGCAGCTTTCCCTTTCAGGTCCGCGTCCGGGCAGTACTCAAGCACGTAACACAGATCGCCGTTTGAAGGGCTTTGCTTCAAGAGCTGGTCGGCAGCTTTCCCTTTCAGGTCCGCGTCCGGGCAGTACT